>Ga0209259_1000597_pt1 | contig 11203 bp, 11 predicted proteins | sample WorMetGr2BELIZE1_FD_187417 | JGI IMG/M metagenome (GOLD analysis project Ga0209259, IMG submission 187417) | Marine gutless worms symbiont microbial communities from Max Planck institute for Marine Microbiology, Germany - Inanidrilus... ...
AAAAATAAAAAGATGGCCATTTTTGAGACAGTGTAGTACTGTGATACGGCGTTAAAAAGACAATCAGTTGTCTCAAGTTACACATGAATTAAAAGCGTCTTTTACAGACATAAAAAAAACTGCAACACAATAGCCTTTGTGCTCTGCTGCCTATTTCCTTACAAACTGACACAAAATGCTCGATAACGTAAAATTTTGAAGTCTTTTGACATCAAAAACTCCTGATGAACAGCAATCAAATGTTTCTTTCAGTCACACTGAAACAAGCTGATGTCGGTATTGGAACTGGATAGTCAGCAGTGTGCCCGAAGCCGCTGATGGATGACGGAAGCTATTGGTAAAACTAGGGCTGTCAAATTAACGCGTTAAGGAATTAATTGCAATGAAAAAATAATGCGATTAAAAATTTCAACGCAGATGAAATCATCGCAAGCCCCAAAAGGCAACTTCTTACACAAAAACACGTCATATGACGTATAGATCATTAAAATTGGGCCACCCAATTTCTGCACAGCCCACCCTTTTATCCAACCTACAAAATTCTATGCTTTAGAATGCTTTTCAATTGACCAGAAACCCCATAAAGTGCCCCTTCCCGTGGCGGCATCTACACCCTATGTAATACATGTTTCCCTGTACTCATTTGACTCAGCATCCCAAACCGCTTTTCGATCGGTTCAGCTGTTTTTGCAGATCAGCTCATGGCAAGGAGTCCCTATACTTTACAATGTGCATTAATATGTTAATGTGTGATTTAAAAAAGTAATTGTTGTGATTAGTGCGATTGAAAAAAATAATCGTTTGACAGCCTTAGGTAAAACTCTATCAAAACGCAAACATCAGTGTGGTTTTTGCACTGGCAGTGAGAGTCAAACTGACAACAAACACAATGCATCATCATCAGCTGCTACACTGAGTCAATCACTGTCGTACAGTCTTTCTAAGATACGAGATAACTTTGCAGGAACTCTGTTCTCTCATCTGAAAAACTTCTTGCTGTAAGTATTGATGATGCATTGGCCTTGCGTGGATAGCTCAGGACATAGTGCGAGGTACACAGGCACAAGCAGCAAGAGGCATCCAACGTCATGAGCAGGAAACATGGCTTATCATCAACCCAGATATAGCACGCACTTTTTGCAAACGAATCAATGCTCACAATGTGTGGACTCATAACATGCTGTTACATACATCCTACATAAAACACAGATGAAAGCACTGTGTTATTTACAAGATGCATACATGCTGCAGCCAATGTCTTGGTTTCTCCAAGCTGACATGTGACAGTAAGCAGTCAAAGTAATTTGACATACAGCTTCATCGCCACCACACATGGACACGTCAATTTATATTCGCAAGGTGTCACTAATGTGCACCGCCATCTGATACAATGCTTCTTGAGCCCAGCCGACTCCACATCCCAAACAGGAACTCGATTAGTTCAGCCGTTTTTGGACATCTCACGATAAACAGTGCCTATACTTTACAAGGGGCCGCCCCTTCCCCCAAAAATTCCCGCAGCCCATGGATGGATCTGGACCCCTATCTAATACATGGTACCTTGCACCCACCACAACCCAACAAGGCAAACGGCAGCTCGATCGCTTCAGCCGTTTTTGCACAGCTCATTGCAGACTGCAGAGTGTCCCTATACTTTACAATGGGCTGCCCCTTTTCCCCAAAAAATTGCCCCTTCCCATGGTGAATCTAGATTCCATCTAATACGTGGTTCCTTGGGCCCACCCAAATGCACACCTCAAACAGCATCTCGATTGGTTCAGCCATTTTTGCAGGGCTCACGACTGTGACAGACAGACCAACCGACAGACCACGCTGCTAGGTCTGTAATAATAGGACATATGCATATATGCAGTACTGCGATGTGGCCTAAAAAGTACAATTTTCAATGAAACAAGTGGTCAAAGTAATTTGACATACGGCGACATCACTGCTGCACATGGATGGTTCTATTGTATTCACCAGGTTTCGCCAATGTGCACCCCATCTAGTACACCAAATCTGCATCTGCACCACAGCAGTGCTGCCCCCTGCTGAGTCACTGTCAGTGTATCAGCCACTTCGCATGTCCTGGGCTCCTCAAAATTGCCCCTATTCCTTTGGGAATTGATCTGGACCCCATCTAATACATGGTTCCTTGGAGCCAACAGAGTCCACACACCAAGCGGCATCTCGGTCGGTTCACCCTTATTGCGGGGCTCATGATCGTGACAGACTGACAGACAGACCACGGTACTCCGTCTGTGACAATAGGTTGCATCTATGTAGTAATACAATGCATAATAATAACAACACCAGTCATACTAGTAACAACAGTGATGGTTATGAGGCTAACGTTGACAGTGCATAAAACAGACAAACACCATTTAATGGCCTCTTTTCTAGGACAACCTCGTAACCTGGCATCAGAATCACTCAACCAACCTGGATCTTGATGGAATGGCAGTAGCATCAGCTGGACCATATGCAAATCACTTGAGCCTCACTCCCAACAGACAGAAACTTTTTACTGGCTGGATGCACTTCCTGACGCCCAGTAATAAGGTAACTAGCGACTACGCTCCGTGGTTCACGGCCGGGGGTGCAATCCGCATCGGTCATTGTGACGTCATTGATGACGTCATAACTCGGAAACTATAAGAGATAGAGAAAAACGGAGACCACCTCGCCCCATGAAATCGTCTGAGCTATCCAATGGTGAAAACCGCATCGCTCTACGACAACTTTTGCAAAACCGAAAATTACGTTATTTATGACGTCATAATTTGGGTTCAACATGGAAATTGCAAAAAATGGCTCGAGAGAATTTTAGTGCTGGTGCGCTCTACAATACAACCAAAAATCAGGACAATCTGATCAAAACTGTAGGACGAGACACCTTTTGAGCCCAAAACCCCTAAAAATAGAAGTCTTTTAGGGGTCACCCAGGGGCCCCCAGGGGTCGCACAGCCCCTATATTCTAGGGGACACAACTAGACCCAGACATATAACATATGTCCTAGTTTCATCGACGGCTAAGAAAAACTCTGCACAAACAAACAGACAAACAGACAGACAGACACTACGAAAATAATGGTCACTTGGCCGTGAACCAATAAAAACAACAAAAATTAGTCCCGTGCGGGACTGACAGTCGACTCCTGTTGAGTGCAGATTTTCGAAAGGGGCCTTCACCTTGATCCTTGGATCGAGTCTACTGACATTCCATCGAGCATCACACAACAACTTTTACCTATGTAGCAATTTTCACTCGAATCGTAATTAAATTTTTACATGGCACATTTTCCTCCAAAGTCACATGACACAGAAACTAGGACAAATATGAAAAATCTGGCGTGATAAAAATGTAGATATTGTGCCCTAGTTTAAGAATGAATGGTCATTTGCCAGCTCCCGTTGTAAATGGCGGAGGAGGTAGACCTTTAAAAGTGCAATTTTCGGAACTTCAGAGGCCCCGTGACCTTGACCTTGGATCGGGTCATATGGCATACGTCGTGCATCAGTCATACACCTCTATCTACATACCAAATTTCATTGAAATCGGAAAAACTTTTCGTGGACAGACGGACGGACGTACGTACCGGGTACGTACTGATGGACATCTTAGACCCCCTCTAATGTTATTAGGTCGGCTCGGAGGAGTCAATCTAAAAAGGCAGTCAGTACATCAGAACTGCATATGTAAACAACATCAACGTCAATCAGGATATACCTCACAGGTGCTGTACAAGTAACAGGAATTATCGCCAAGAATATGCGGCATCAACAGCATGAAGGAACAGCACAATGCTTGGCTGCAACATCTTCATCCTGCATCTGCTCCAAAGCCAGGTCTAGCTGCCTTAGAATCTAACTCAATCGCCGTTGTCTGACAGTTAATTTCTTCGACTAATCCAGAAGTTGCAATTGCTTCCTTGCTAGCTGAATGAATCTAGGTGTTTTTAACAACGCTTTTTCCTCTGCCATCTGCATACACTTTCTCTCCTCCATCAATGTAAATTCTTGTACAATTGCGCTACGGCAGAATAATGCCGGGTACATGTCCTTCAGCTGTGCTGTGAAGTGTTCATACATGAACTGTACAACCAAGAACGTCTGGCATGAAATCATTCCGCCATCAGTTTGAGCATTCCAGAGATATGGAGACAGCAGAACTGCTGAACCAAATGCCAGTAGTTCAAACATTGAAGGTCATGTTCGTGGTAATGGCCAGCGTGGTAGAAGTTCACAAGATGAGCGCAGTCTAACTGTCAAAGCTGGAGCCAGTAGTTCGTTGTTCGCAGGTCAGAATCGTGGAAATGGTGGGCAGAGCAGCAGTTTGAGATATGGAGACAGGGAGACAGCAGAAATGCTGAACTTCGAGCCAGGAGCTCAGAAGTTGAAGATCATGTTCGTGGCACTGGTGAGCATGATAGAAGTTCACAAGATGAGTGCAGTGCAAGTGTCAAAGCCGGAGCCAGTAGTGGACAAGTCACAGGTCATGTCACGGGTATGATGGGCAGAGTAGCAGTTCGAGATATGGAGACAGCAGAACTGCTCAACTTGGAGCCAGGAGTTCAGAAGTTGAAGATCATGTTCGTGGTACTAGTGAGCATGGTAAAGTTCACAAGAGTATTATACTGCAGTGGCCATATCTGACAGAACAAATAGGACGAGGGTTTGATGGCTGGCTTGCATTAATTACAGGCTGTCTCAAGTCAACTACGCGGCATTTTGGCATGATTGACAAAGCCAGGTCGGCAGCCATACTAAACAGTAAACGTAGAGCTACTGCTGTGGAACCATGAGATGGAGACTGTGCAAATGCTGAACCTGGAGCCAGTAGTTCAGAAGTTGAAGATCATGTTCGTGGCCAGCACGGTAGAAGTTCACAAGATGAGCGCAGTCTAACTGTCAAAGCAGGAGCCAGTAGTTCATTGTTCGCAGGTCAGGTTCGTGGAAATGGCGGCCAGAGTAGCAGTTCGAGGTATGGAAACAGCAAAACTGCTGAACCAAGAGCCAGTAGTTCAGACGGTAAGGTCATGTTTGTGGTAATGGCCAGCATGGTAGAAGTTCGCAAGATGATTGCAGCCTAACTGTCAAAGCTGGAGCCAGTAGTTCGTTGTTCGCAGGTCAGATTCGTGGAAATGGTGGGCAGAGTAGCAGTTCGAGATATGGAGACAGCAGAACTGCTGAACTTCGAGCCAGGAGCTCAGAAGTTGAAGATCATGTTCGTGGCACTGGTGAGCATGGTAGAAGTTCACAAGATGAGTGCAGTGCAAGTGTCAAAGCCGGAGCCAGTAGTGGACAAGTCACAGGTCATGTCACGGGTATGGTGGGCAGAGTAGCAGTTCGAGATATGGAGACAGCAGAACTGCTCAACTTGGAGCCAGGAGTTCAGAAGTTGAAGATCATGTCCGTGGTACTAGTGAGCGTGGTAGAAGTTCACAACAGTATTATACTGCAGTGGCCATATCTGATAGAACAAATAGGACGAAACTTTGATGGCTGGCTTGCATCAATTACAGACTGTCTCAAGTCAACTAGGCGTCATTTGGGCATGATTGACTAAAGCCAGGTCGGCAGCCATACTAAACAGTAAACGTAGAGCTACTGCTGTGGAACCAGAGGATGGAGACTGTGCAAATACTGAACCTGGAGCCAGTAGTTCAGAAGTTGAAGATCATATTCGGGGCCAGCATGGTAGAAGTTCACAAGATGAGAGCAGTCTAACTGTCAAAGCTGGAGCCAGTAGTTCATTGTTCGCAGGTCAGGTTCGTGGAAATGGTGGGCAGAGTAGCAGTTTGAGATATTGAAACAGCAGAACTGGTGAACTTCGAGCCAGTTCGGAAGTTGAAGATCATGTTTGTGGTACTGGTGAGCATGTTAGAAGTTCCCAAGATGAGTGCAGTGCAAGTGTCAAAGCCAGAGCCAGTAGTGGGGAAGTCTCAGGTCGTGTTCATGTTAATACTCTGTGCCATATCCACTTTCTGGCTGTGATCTGGATGAGACTTCAACTTCACAGCCTCATCACACAATGTGCGTAGCATAAGACCACATTGATATCTGTTTTGGATGACAAAGATTCAGCTGCTTGTCCAGTGCATCATGCACCTGAGATGGTAACTTTTCGACTGGAAACTCAAACTTCATTGGCCACTGGGAATGTGAAGCTGGATGTTCATCACTTGACATCTGTATACTACTTACTGGATTCCTTGTCGGTGTTTGCTCTGTTGCGTTAGTTGACTGAATCTCCAACAGAATGTTGCAACGCAGCTTCATCCTATCAACGATTGCTGTATAGTCTTCCACATCAACGAATGCTTTGCAATCAGTATCATAATGCATTTGGAACTGCGTGTGATCATCTAATTTGAAATCGGTGACTTATTGCCTGAAACAAATAAATCACACGTAATGCAGTATCTAGCTGTTAAGTCCTCTCAAAGTTTTAAACACAGGACATTTTAGCAATATCCATTTATAGTAAAACACACGTACTCTATTAACGCAGCCTATTTCTGCAGTGATGACTGAGATATAGCTAGGGTTGTTTATGTTAACGATAACAATAATTAAAACCCCCGCTAACGAAAAATAAACAGTCGTTGTTAATGGTAACTAAACAAATTTCATCAAAATTGGTTAAGGAGTTTTCGAGCTACAGGGGTCCAAAAATTGGGGTCTCCCATTGACTTGGCCTGTCGCCCTTACAACAGTTCAGCACTACCGTGCTGACTGTGATACTAAAATTAAAACTGGGCCAGAAAAATGAAACTAATAATAACTAAAATGAGAAGACACAAAACTAACAAAATACTAAAACTAAAATTATGCAAACTAATAATAACTAGAAATGTGGGCCAATGCCCAACGCGATGGTCGCCCTGCCGAATATAGGTGGCGCCCTCTGTTCAACGCCGCAAAGTTTGGCTGACGCCCACTACTAGATGCCGTGCAGTAACGCTGCCAAGACGCGAAACCAGTTGAAATTTGCAGGGGTGTCCGAAGCTCGTCAACCGATCTCAGCCGCTAGTAGGCCGAAGTTCACCATATTGTGGGGACATATGTGGAGGACATATTGCTGCTTAACAAGTTTTTTTCCAATTGACCTATAATGTGTTTAGTGGGACGTTAAACGCTACTCAATCAATCAATCAATCCGATTGTCGATACGTGCCTTAGTTGGGAAGATATAGCCCGACAAAGTTGTGCGATGGTGCCCAGCTGGCGATTTTGGCGACTTTTTTGTGTCCTGTGTTTTCAGCGAGCCGCGTGCAGCAGGTTTCAGACCTGCATCTTGAATTCGCACTAAGGCCACACCATGTGTGGAAGTATGGCAGACATCCAATCTGCGGCGGCTGAGATCTGAACCACTCGAGATGCCATTTGTGATGTAGATTCGGGTGGGCCCGAGGAAGCATTAGTAGATGGTGGTGCACATTCACGCCACCTGGCAAATACGACTGAACAATCCATTTGCAACGGTGATGTGGCCTTATATCAAATTACTTTGACCACTTGTTTCCTGTTGGTCATTTACTGTCTACTGTAACACTAAAAGTCGCTATACTTCCCAAGATATGATTTATTTCAGAAGAAGGTCACTTGATCCTGATTAAATCCATTTTGGGAGTAGCCTAGTAACAGTACAGCCTGGGTGTACTACGCATCCATAATTGGGTGGCCAGTGTAATTTCACCCAGATCCTTGACATGAGAAATGTGCAACAGCATGTATTATGCATGGCATCATACAAGCAATTACAGTAAAAGAGTGGTACAGTGTACCTTTTTGAACAATGAACATTATTTTTTTCTGGGATGCCTATATTGGCAGCTTTACTGCAGGGCACTTGAGTAGTGGGCATAAGACAAACTTTGCAGCATTGAGCAGAAAGCGCCACCTATATTCGGCAGGGCGGCCATCACGTTGGGAATTGGCCCACATTCTAGTTTTGATTAAACTGCATTTCTCGGGTGGACCGATATGGAATTCATGCCCCTAACAGATGCTTCCTTGGGTCCATCCAAGTCCAAATCCCAAACGGCATCTCAAAATTGGTTCAGTCGTTTTTGTACCGCTCACCTATAGTTTATCATGGGCCGTTCCCATGGGGAATCCAATACAAGGCCCTTGGGCCCACCCAACTCCTTAACCCAAATGATATCTCAATCAGTTCAGCCATTTTTGCAGGGCTCACTAATGTGACAGACAGGACAAAACACGAGTGGAAACTTAAGGCCAATATGCACTATACCCGTACATACGGCCCGTACATAAGGGCCGTCTTTAGAGCCCGTATCTACATGTGTCGAAAAAGGCATTTTGTAAAATGCGGGCCTGCGGGGGTGCGGGTGTGACAACGGGTAAAATGTGGGGCAAAAGTGCAGGCGCAACAGTGCGGGGCGTGGGTAATAATCGGGCCTAAAAATGCGGGCTTGCCGATTCTGAAGCATTATGAAATCCATTTCAGAAATTCACAAGATAGCTATGCTCATGATGGACTCATATATGCTACTCTAAGGAAAATTTGAAGATATGCACAGGAGTCGATTTTGGTGCATTCTAGCCTTAAAATCTGACATCTGGTGGCAACATTATTATTATGTTCCACCATACGTCAAAATATTTGTACGAAATCGTCGTAGTTTATTCTCTCGATCCATGATTTGGTACTGAACAAAACAGACTGAAAGTCCGCTATATTTCACCACAGTATAACTTTGCCGCTTATGAAGTGTAAATGTTAACATACACAACGAATTAACCAACGACAGTGATTGCGATGCCTCTTAAATAACTGTTAAAATGTCATTGAAAATTGCACGACATTTTGTTAAAAGGTTTGGAAAGAGCTATTACTGCGCTAATTATTCTGTTGTGTTATTTGATTATTATGGCATTTATAAGCAGAAGTGGAAAACTTCAATGACAATTTCAAAAACCAGCCCTGCAAATTTCCAAAATTTCAAAAATTTATTAATTTTTTTTTCACTGAAAATTTCATCCCACACCTCTAGCTACATAGCCGCCAATGTCAAAGACAGTATCCATGCAATGCTCACTGTCCTCTCGCGATTGCTTTGGCAATTACGCTATAGGTGGGTAAAATGCGGGCGGTACCCTGCACTTCTCCCCGCATTTTATCCGTTGTCACACCGCACCCCGCATTTTGCCCACAACCGTCGAAAAATGCACCCGTAATAATACGTACGTACGGCCCATACAGACGGGCCGTATGTACGGGTGCATTTTTCGACACCAGTATACATAGGTCTATGGCCCGTACGTATGGGTGTCAAAAATGCACGCGTACGTACGGCCCGTACAGACCGCATACACTAGTTAATGCATCGGCATGGTATTGGCCATATAGCCTATGCCGATACAGTGTAGGTCAGTTAGGGTTACGGTTAGAAATAGGTAGGGTTAGGGTTAGTGTTAAGAATAGGGTTAGGGTTACGCTGATACGGATCTGGATCTGGATAAGTAAGTAGCAACGTCCTTCAAAGGATAATACGCTACAGGTGGATCTTGGTCACGGTGATCAGCAACGGCAAAAACAGGTGTGAAGTATAAAAAAACCGGCAATGAACAAATGTGCAGTAAAACAAATGTGCACTAAATGCATGGTGCAGAATGCAGATAATCATAACTGCTGATATAGCTCAGGTGTTGCTTGACCGTATCAAGCGCCGATACGCCGATGCGTTAGCTAGTGTAGCCCCGTACAGACGGGCCGTACGTACGGGTGCATTTTCCGACACCCGTACGTACGCGCCGTACGTACGGGTAGAGCGTAAGAGCGTATAAGCCTTTAATGTGATTTCTCTTTTGGCGCCTTCGCCGACTGGCCTGGCGGACATTTTGCAAGCTGCAAAGCACAATAACTTTACCACGCGGCGCTGGTTAAACATGTGCGTGTAGGCCTAAATTCTCAAAACATGATGTACATGGAGTCATATGACTCTGTGCAAGAACTGTTTTCCAAAACCATTAATAAATGAACATCAACCACCCACATTTTCAGTAAATCACACAAAAAACAAAATGTCGACGCGCATGACGTAACGGACTTGTAGTCGAAAACTCAATGTACTTGAACTTGAACTTGAAAACATCAATAGACGAAGGGATGAATTAAGAAAACACTAATAAGATTAATGATTATATATCGCTCGATGACTATCCGATGGCGATCTAATTTTCTCTTGATATCTGATAATGACTTCACTTCAATAGTTTCCTTACTTTGATTTCCACCCATCCATCGTCACATCACATGTAGAAGACGGACGCACGTCTTAAAGGCCTCTGTATCCGAAAAATAGGTTTCACAACTTTACTAATGAAGAGCGTAACTATATTGCAGTATTACGGTTCCCGGTGCCATGGAGTTCAGCTTTATAAGAATACCATACTTCCTGATCAGCCAGAAACCCAGAAGTACGTAGATGGTTTTTGGGCGACCGTTTGTAAAAGGGTTCGCCCTATATGCTATCGGACCGTTGTCTGTCCTGTCCTGTCTGTCTGTGACGTTGGTGCATTGTGGCCAAATGGTTGCATGGATCAAGATGAAACTTGGCGTGCAAATAGGCCTCTGCCTCGACCACATTGTGTTAGATGGGGACCCAGTCCCCCAAAGGGATACGCCTCCAATTTTCGGCCCATGTCCGTTGTGGCCAAACGGCTGGATGGATTAAGATGCCACTTGGTATGGAGGTAGGCCTCGTCCCAGGCGACTTTGTGTTAGATAGGGACCCAACTCTCCCCCCCCAAAAAAAAGGGGGGCACAGCCCTCCCCTAATTTTCAGCCCATGTCTATTGTACCCAAACGGCCGGATGAATTAAGATGCCACTTGGTACGGAGGTAGGCCTCGGCCCAGGCGACATTGTGTTAGATGGTGACCCAGCTCCCACCAAAAGGGGCACAGACCCCCAATTTTCGGCCCACGTCCATTATATGGCCAAATGGCTGGATGGATTAAGATGCCACTTGGTAGGGAGGTAGGCCTCGGTCCAGGCAACAGTGTTAGATGGGGACCCAGCTCCCCCCAAAAAGGGGCACAGCCCCGAATTTTCGGTCCATGTCTAATGTAGCCAAACAGCTGGATGCATCAGGTTCCCACTTGGTACGGAGGTAGGCCTCGGCCCTGGCGACACTGTGTTAGTTGGGATCCAGCTCACCCCCTAAAAGGGA
>Ga0209259_1000598_pt1 | contig 11198 bp, 8 predicted proteins | sample WorMetGr2BELIZE1_FD_187417 | JGI IMG/M metagenome (GOLD analysis project Ga0209259, IMG submission 187417) | Marine gutless worms symbiont microbial communities from Max Planck institute for Marine Microbiology, Germany - Inanidrilus... ...
ATTTCCGTCCTTTGCGGTGGTCAGGCAATGCCGACGACTGCGGCAACTGATAGGCAACATATGACTTATTACCTCCGACAAGGAAGGTTATGTTTCGTCGTTGTTTGTCTGTCTGTCTGTCTGTTTGCTTGTTAGCAACTTTGCACAAAAACTTACTAACGGATTTGCATAAAATTTTCAGGGAAGGTTTGCAATGGACCAATGAACAAATGATTAAATTTTGGTGGCGATCAGGATCACCGTCTAAATACAGGAATTGTTTTCGGATTCGTCACTACTGGGAGATACGGAAAGTGGTATCAACCGACTGCGCTGCGCGACGCATTGTCATAGCAACTATGATGCCATAACATCGCCGCCCTTGGCGGCGGTATGCACTCTCCCAGTGTTTCTAGTTATTCATGTTTAGTGGTAACAGTGTCTCTATCTCGCTTGGTTTCCGGACTCAGTAAACTCATAAAGAGTATGACATCCGTAACGAACTTGCTGTTGTTATTCAATCTAAGTGAATTACGCTGTCACGCCACATGCCTATCTCCAGAAATTTATTATCAAACATCAACAGCTAGTTGCACAAAATCAAATCAAATTAAGGTTCGCTTTCACGCCGATACGATACGCTATTATTTACATGCGCCCAAAAGCTGACGGCACGGAACCAAAAAGACAAATAGTCAAAGTAACTTGACCAAAGACCGCATCACCGTTGCATACAGACGGTTCAATCGCATTCGCCAGGTTGCGCGAATGCACCCACAACTAGCACATGGTTCTTTGGCACACAAGTGTGTCCTGCAAACAGTATCTCGTTCGGTCCAGTGGGGTTGAGAACTTGAGAGCATCAATGTGCGTCATCATGCCAAAGCCGTTGAAGATCGGTCGAACCGTTGTCGAGATATGGTTATTGAACGTTTTCAAGATCGCAGTCATTCGCCATCTTGGAATGTTTAAAGTTCAAGGTTTTATTGACGAATAGAGTCAACAGGGTCATTTCGCGTCACCGTGCCAAATTTCATGACGATTGTTCAAACCGTTGTCGACATTTATGGTGATTTTTCGATTTTTCAAAATGGCGGCTGTCCGCCACCTTCGAATTCTTATCTTGTGTGAGCCTTTGGACCACCCACAGAGAACATTTGGTAGTATTTGTCATTTACATAATTTCGTTTTAATCAATGCAGTAGTTTCGACATGAAGGTTTTTGGGCGACCGTTTGCAAAACAGTTCGCCCTACGCTATCTGACCGTTGTATGTCTCTCCTGTCTGCATCGTTGGTGTATTGTGGCCAAATGCTGGATGGATCATGATGAAACTTGGCACGGAGATGGGTCTCGGCCCCAGCCACATTGTGTTAGATGGGGACCCAGCTCCTCCCCCAAAAGGGCACAACCCTTCCTCGAGTTTTGGCCTATGTATGTTCTGGCCAAACGGCTGGATGGATCACGATGCCACTTGGTATGGAGGTTAATGATATGCATTACCATTGTGTTAGATGGGGACACAGCCCCCAAACGGGCACAGCCTCCAATTTTCGGCCCATGTCTTTTGTGGTCAAACGACTGAATGGATCAAGATGCCACTTGGTACGGAGATAGACCTCTGCCTAGGCGACAATTATTCTAGATGGGGATCCAGGTCCCGTAAAAGGGGCACAACACCCCCGGCACTTTTCGGCCCATTTCCATTGTGGCCAAACGGCTAGGTGGATCAAGATGCTAATTGGTAAGGAGGTAGATCTCGCCCGTGGCCACATTGTGTTAGATTGGGACCCAGCTCCCCACTGAAAGGGGCACACAGTTACCCTCCCTCTTTCCGGCCGATGTCTATTGTGGCCCAACGGTCGCCCGTCTCAGCTACTGTTGAGCTTTTGCATTATTTATCGCGTTTGACTTCAAAATGCTTATCCATGCCCTGAAAATGGATTTTTGAGGGGGATTTGACCACATAAGTGGACAGCATTATCAACGCCACCCCGAAAAGGCCTATCCTTCGGGAAATCCACGCCTATAGATTGTTAGATCGGTCAATCCGTTTTTACCGCGTGATGCATTATAGTAATTCTGTCTGTCTGTCTGTTACGTTTGTTCTTCGAAAATAACATCATGACTAATTAGCCCAGGGATCTGGCTCACTGCGCTACGTACACTGCTCATCGATCTAACTTTAGGGAAACATCTTCAATTTTGGGGGGTGAAAGACGAGGGGGGTATGTACAAACGTGGATTGAGCGATCATGATAGGGCCTAATAATTGTCCTACTCGATGTTAATACAAAACAGCCAACTCGACGTCAAATCCACCTGTGAAAACATGCCGACTTGGATGCACTGCGGTGCAGTGCAGTCAAATGGGCTGAAGACTACGTTAACAAGTTCTTTTCCTCCACAGATGTTGACCTACTGGAGCGTGAAATGTGGACTGCTCTGACTCATATCCTTGATACTCATGTTCCTTCCGATATGTCTACTGTCCAGCTCAACAAATCCTTGTTCAACACGGAAACCAAGAGAGCCACCAGACGAAAGGTCAGAGCACACAAGAAAGCACGACGTACCAACAAGCAGCGTGACTGGGAACGATTTAGACGACTACGTAGAGAGGCACAGAAAGTTTGCAGACAGGCATATGATCAACACATTGCAGATCTTGTCAGCAGTGATCCCAGCTCTAATAAGAGACTTGGTGCCCTGGTTAAATCTCCTAGATGCGATCAGTTAGGCGTCTTTCCACTGAAGGCAGGTGACATTCTCCATAGCGACCCCAAGATGAAGGCGGAAATCCAGTTTGTTTCTGTCTTCACTGCAGAGGGTAATATACTGCTCTACCTGAAATAGGTGCCAGTTCCGCACCTGTTATTGACACAATATACATGTCTCATGCAAAGGTGTCACGAAACTGCTCCGGAATCTGAAGTCTCACAAGGCCACTGGGCCGGATGGCATACCAGCTCGACTGCTTAAAGAGGCTGCTGCTGAGATTGCTCCAGCAGTAACCCTTCTGTTTCAGGCATCTCTCGACCAGGGTAAGGTCCCGTTATCGTGGAAGGAAGCCCTGGCTGTCCCAGTTTTCAAGAATGGTAATCGCTGCTCAGCAGCAAATTACCGTTCGATTTCACTGACATCGATTCTTTGCAAGTTGGTGCGAACATAGTGTCCATTCTACTGTCAGTAACCATCTTGACGCCAATGGCATCCTAACAAATGCTCAGCATGGATTCCGGAAAAAGCGGTCATGTGAAACACAGCTCCTGCTCACTGTTAGTGACCTTGCCAAAGGCTTGGATGATAAAAGTCAAACAGACATGATCCTGCTGGACTTTTCTAAGGCCTTTGGCAAGGTCCCACACCAACGTCGGCTACTTAAAGTCTCACATTACGGCATAGCAGGTACAGTCCTTGCATGGATCCAGGACTTCCTACACGGGAGAACACAAAAGGTCATCTTAGAAGGCCAGTCAAGCTCTTGGGCAACAGTTGCATCTGGTGTGCCTGAAGGTAGCGTCTTGGGCCCCTGTTGTTCTTGGTTTACATGAATGATTTGCCGGATTGCATCACTTCTTCTATACTGTGACACTGTTTGCTGATGATACAGCCTTCACGGAATATCATCACCTGCTGACACTGCTGATCTTCATCGTGATCTTGATAGGGCCTACTCTTCAGGCTTGGGAGTGCAAGTGGCTGATGGAATTTAACCTGTCCAAGTGTCAGATACTATGGGTTATGCTTAAGCACAAGCCAGTTGAGGCATCTTATACGATTCATGGTCAGACACTTGAATTGGTTGATTCCGCCATGTACCTCGGTGTGACCATTGACTCCAAATTGAATTTCAATAACCACATCGATTCTGTCGCTAAGAAAGCAAATGGCACTCGAGCTGTCCTGAACCGTAATCTCGTATCCTGTACTTAGAGCATAAGGTATTCGACCTACAAAATGTGCATTAGACCGATGATTGACTATGCATCCACCGTCTGGGATCCTCACACCCGCAGAAAATCAACAAACTGGAGCAAGTGCAACGACACTCAGCCCGCTATGTCACTGGCAACCACTAATACATCAGCAGCATCTCTGCAATGTTGCGTGATTTTGAATGGCCAACATTGGAGCAGCGTCGTGATCGTCATCTCAGTCGCCTAACCGTGCTGTACAAAATCTACAGCCATCTGGTCGACACCGACTTCATATCCCAGCTTACATTGAGACAGTCCATTACCAGAGGTCATGCATCTCGTTTCCTACAACCATAGTGCAGCTGTGCTGCTTACTCCAACTCGTTCCTTCCTCGTACTGTCCGGAACTGGAATGCAGTGGCGATGGATCCACTAATTTTTCAGACTGCTGATGCCTTCAAGAACTACCTGTTCACTGATACGTCATCTCATCACTTCCGTTTTTAACCTGACTACTTTTTCCCCGCCGGAAACGTGGCTTACCCAGCCGCTGTGCGTTTGTCTTCTTGTAAAGAAGTCGCACTGTCAACGGAAGATGAAGATGATGCATCTGTCGTCTCAATGTGATGTGATGTGATGTGATGATTTATTTCGATTTATCGTACAGTTAATATTTGGAATAGCCTGCCTAATTCTGTTGATGTTGATACTGCTTGTCTGTTCAAAGCACGTTTAGATAAGTTTTGGATGCACCAAGAGGTTTTATATGATTTTACGGCCGACCTGACCGGAATCGGCGACAGATCAGTACGCGAATCAAGTTGATTGTAGTACTTGATATACAAAAGTGAATAGATAGATGTGGACATTGAGGTGTTTTAACACCTACGTCCATAGATGCTCGTTGAGTTGAGTTGAGTTGAGTTGCATTCATACACATTTATTCATATTCGCTCCCATTATAGACGTTCTGCAGTGAGTCACCCGAGCCTTGATGCGTTAAAACCACGTATCCATGGCTGCTGCTCGAGACGGCGCTGTAGAGCCTAAAGAAATGATTTGCTGTTACTTACTTATTTAAAGGGCACCTGCCGTACCAGAGAATATTCACTTCATGTAAATATTCTTCGGTACATTGTCTAGCAACGGAAACGCCAATGGGTGCGAAGGAGTTATGTTGGTAGTTTCAGAAGCTATTATGCAGCAGCGCCGGCTCAGAATTCGTGACACAGAGCGCCTGTTATCCATATTGGTTGTTAGCGTTTAACAGTGGTAGAATTAGACTTACTGGGGCTCAGTACTGGCTGTTGTGTAACTTATCTTCTCGTTGTTTACTGCTGGTCTCGTTATAGAAAGCCGTTTCATCAGGTACCTAGTCGTATTTGATAGGTTCATTTGTATGAGACTGATATTGACGGCTAGAATACGGTATCAGTACACCCAAAATCGCAGTTTAATCGTCATAAATGTTAAAAGTAACGTTACTGCTAACGGAAACCGGTAGTTGTGATGCTATATCTAAAAATAAGTAAGTGAGTAAGTAACGTTTAAAATGTACTTACAAGTTACTTGGGTGGATAGAGCTCAGCGTAGTGACGAATGAAGGGAAGAAAAAAGTGTGGATCGTCTTGGTATCATCGATGATACATGTTCGCCATTTGCCGAACAGATACGCCTGGCCAAACTTTGCACGATGTTTGGCTGTCTCCTGGGCATTTTTTTGGGACGCTTTTCCCCTGACGGAATTTTGCCAGGTGCAAAATTCACTTTGCATCCAAGTCTGCATTCTCCTACATTGGCAGCATTACTGCACGGCACTCGAGCAGTGGGCGTCAGCCATACATTGCGGCGTTCAGCAGAGAGCACCACCTGTATTTGACATGGCGGTCATCACGTTGGCATCGGCCCACATTCTAGTTATGGCCGCCGTATGAAATAGGGCAGGCCATTATATTTTTGCCCTGTGGTTTCTATCTTCTTTCTTTCTTTGTTCTTTTTTTTCTCACCTAATCTCAACTTAGTATGATGAGTGTCTTCAATTCTATCCTTGGCCACAAGCCAATTTTTGATTTTTTTTTTAGAATTTGTGAAATGTTTATTATGTACACTGTCCTCGCCTAATCTCAGCCGCTGCACATTGGATGGCTACCATACTTCCACACATGGTGTGGCCTTAGTGCGAATTTAGAGTGCATGTCTGAAATGTGCTGCACGTGGTTCGCTGAAATTACAGGAGGCAAAAATTACACAGAATATCGCCATCTGGGCACCATCACATAAATTTGCCAGGCTATATTTTCGCAACTAAGGCACGTATCGACAATTGGAAAAAAACAACTTGTTAAACAGCAATATTTCTCCCACATGTCCCCGCAGTATGGTGAACTAGTGGCTGAGATCGGTTCAGGAGTTTTGGGCACCCCTGAAATTTCAACGGGTTTTGCATCTTGTCAGTCTTACTGCACGGGAATCTATTAATGGGCGTCAGCCAAACTTTGTGGCATTGAACAGAGGGTGCCACCTATATTCGGCAAGGTGGCCATCACGTTGGGCATTGGTCCACATTCTAGTTTGCTTTTGTTGTGTTAGGTTTAGTTTTTTTTCATTGCTATGCCAAGAGATTGGCTGGAAAGAACGTTTCCGAAATGACCTATTATGTGTCGAGTGGGATGTGAAACCTTAACTCAATCAATCAATACTGTGTGTTGAGCCGGGTCAGTCTTGAGATGGGTGACTGTGTACTAGCTCAGCCTCCTGTCCTCAGAAGGATGGGAAATAAGTACCAGCCAAGGGGCAATGGCAGTGCTATGTGGTTGGGAACTTTGGGAAGGTAGCCAACTAGCCATAGTCTGGCGCTGTGCTGATTATGCATCACAGCCTCTGTGGTATATCCATCTATGGGCTCAGTGACTAAGGAAGGGAGATAAGTGGCGGCGTGGCGTAGTGGTAACATCGTTGGGCATATCAACGAAGTTACTCTACGTTGTGCCTGGTTAGTACTGGGATGGGTGACCGTCTGGCGGATAAACCACCTCAGTATTTCACTAAGCAACCCAGGCCAACTCAGCCTCCTGTCCTCAGCAGGATGGGAAATGGGTACCAGCCAAAGTGCGGTGATGCTCTGCCGCTGGGGAGTAAAGGCAGGTATGGTTCATTCCACTTGTGGATAAACATGACTGTGGGTGGCAGGTAAAACTGTGTGATCCCTCGTTAATATGTGCCATACCAGAGTGCTTTAGAGATGAGTCAATATAAAGTGCTATGCAAATCTACGTTTACTTTCAGTTATTTTACTACTTTACTTTACGCTTGTGTAAGGAATGTGATACGCTTTATGTCGAAGCCATGTAAGAAATCATCATCTACTATTGTGGGTTTAAACACAGTGTAAGAAGCAATAACTTTATGCTTTTATAACTGATATTAATCAGTTGATTTTACTGCAACAAGTTTGAATAGATAATATTATTATTTGATTGCATTTTTGTAACAGTTTAGAAAATACATGGAGTAGAAGGATACTATGCTGTCTGGTGGAAAAGATTTTCCTTTTGATTTGGTAAATTTCTGTGTATGTGCTGTCTAGAATTGAATATACAGTGATATGCTCTTTTCATTCTTGTTGATAATTCATTCTGCAGATGTCACATCTTAGCAGTGACATTTTTCTGGTAGAGTGAGGTGGGAAGTTGTGATTGCATTTTGCGCTATGAGATTAGGTTACAGCTACCTGTATCATATGCCATATGCTATTGCTATACACTTATAAATGTAGAAAAGTATGACAAGTGTGAATTAGTCATTTTTGAGTCACCGTGTGTTTGACTTATACTGAACTTTTAGGAAACATTTCTGTGCTTATGTGCTGCTTATGTTAATAGTACCTAAAATCAGAAATTTTCTCTTGTTTTGTGGTTGGCATTTAACTTTGCTTTAACAACAGAACAGTATTTAAATATTTAGAAACAGATACTTAATACATATTTTTTGTCAACATTCATAAGTTACCGGTAAGTAATAATTTCAGGCATTTGCATAATGGATGAAAGTTTTTGATCAATAGGAGACTGCGTTGTTTCTAAGCCTAAATATTTCTCTAAAAATACGGATCATAATTAGCAAGTTACTGGACTTTGTTGAGAAAAAGCCTGTCCTATTAATGTATGTAATATCTTTGTCACTGTTGACATTCGTTGCTGCCTCATTTCAGGATCCGTATGACAGCTTCATGCGAAAACATTTGCAGCATTATGGATACTTCACTGGTAAGTGAATTTGTCATAGACCTTGGGATAGAACAGTTCACTATTAAAATGTCTGTTCAATTCACACAATACAACAGAACATTAGATAGACAGAAACAGACAGGAATGCACATACATATATACAAAGGAGGTAAATGAACCAGCCTAAAATGGGAAAATGGCACAAAAAATGTTTGCCACAGACTAGCGTGAAACTGTCTGTGACACTGAGTGACAGGTTAGTTTTAGACAGCAGTTATCATACGATGTGATAGAACAAGCTCTGTTTACTTGTGCTTGAAACCTCACATAAGCCAGCTTAATTGAGCGCATGGAACCGAAAATAAAAACAAAGAATAAGGAAGAGAAACTGAGACAAAAACAGATGTTCAGAAAGCAGCAGTCCAGTTGAGAGTCCGTGGAGTCATTCCCAAAGGTGGAAAAAATTTATGGTGGGAAGGATTTGTGAATCAGGTAGGTTTTAAGCCGAGAGTGAAAGAGCGAGGGAGTCATGGATGAGGAGAGTTCTGAGTCAACAGAGGAAGAAGTGACAGCTGCAGGAAACTCTTCATTGTAAACAGCAGCGTATTGATAATTGTCAAGTGATGTATGCTGTACTTCTGCATGAAATTGAATTTCCTCAAACCAGGAACGTAATTGACAGGTAGAACACCCATACGTTACTGTGTGTAAAACAGATCAGATGAAACTTTTTGTACCGGTGAAGAAAAGACATTCATTCACTAATTCCACTGCGGTTGATAACTTTTCTTGACCACTGTTCACTCTTTTGGTGATTTGCAGTCTTATGACTATTTTCTGTAGTATTTTTTCTCTGTGGTTACTGGTTTTTCACAGATCATCCGTCATTTGATCAACAGCATTCAACAGAGGTCGCCACATACATTTGGCTGGGAGGCCATCACGTTGGGCATGAGCCCACATTCTAGTTTCTGTAGTAGTTTTTCTGTGATTATTGAAAGTGTTTTTTTTCACAGATCATCCGTCATTAAGCCACGGTGCACGAAGTGCTGTACTGGCTGGTGAGTACGCCGCTGGTGCCGGCTCCGAAACTGAGTCGAGTGATTCGGACGATGACGACAGCGTCCTCAGTGAGAGTAGTTTGGTTACAGCTGAGAAAGATGTGCTGCCAGATTTCACTGCAAATCTCCTCTGCTCACACGCACCAGGTCTGGCAATTTTGAGCATTCTTACTTCTGTCATTTATACCTTCCAGTCATCCTCGCATTCTTAGTTTTTGTTAACTCAGAATTCTGTCCAAGAGGAGAACTTCCGGGTTTGAGGAGGAACTTGGACCACAGATTGGCAGATGCAAGCTGTTGGAATATTGGTCTTTTAGCAGATTTAGCTGAAGTAATTACTTTCATTGCCTTGACAAAATGTTAGCGTTGTACTGTTGCCAAATTCCATGTAGTGTGCAAGGGAGTTAATCTACGTGGCACAGTGTAATCATGCATAATACCAGGCATTGGTTCAAGGACATCATGTACAAGGCCAAGGCCACAATTTCTTGTCCTCAAGCAGTCCTCGGGGTCGAGGACAGTCATTGAGGTCCTCATCCCTGCATAATACAATATTTTATTGTATAACATCTCGTGTTATTTAGATACACCATTTGAGTCAGACAATCCTGGAAAGGGGAATGATATTCTGCGTGGCGCAAAAAGGTTTGGAAGTTAACCAGCGTACTTTGTTGGAGTTACTTCAGGCTGAGAAGAGAATCTTTGGTTTTGGAGAAGCTTTTTGCAGGCCAGATAACCTTCCTGTTGCCAAATGGACAGTATCAAGGCACTGAAGGGAACTCAAAGTACTGATGTTGACCAAGGAAAGTCACTCACTGAATCACACCCTTCTTGATCCACCAACCGACTTCAGTGGGAAAGAATGCCACAGCCTCTCTATTTTGTCTCTTCAACAGCAGTTGGACCTCTCTGTCTTCATGATAAATTCTTCTTGAGCGTCACCGTCTTCACAGTCAAACACAAGTATTTTTTTAGAAGATGCTGTCTTCGACGTGTATGAAGGATGGATATTCAGGTGTCTCAGGTCGGTCTTGGGTCTGGGGGTCGTTTCAGGTGCTTGCAGATTGCAGCAGTAACTTTACGGTGATGTTGTTCATCAGGAGAATTGCATGAAATGTGACCTAAAAGTGTCTCGCGGTGCTCTGTGACGATAATGGTTTTCTCAGGGCACTGACTTGCCATTATACTGTCTGTATAATGAGTGTATTGTGATCATCAGTGGCGTGGCGCTTGAGCTCAATCCCCTTAGAAACAACAACACAACAACCGTTTTATGGCCCTTTGTCCGGGACTACCCGGGTGAGCTGGTACCAGAAGAAACACTTACCCACCCACCATCCTGATCATCATCCAATCTTTATCAGCTTCTTTCATCTACCACGATCCATAGCATCCTCCTTGTTCAAATTATGTGCTTGGCAATCTTTTTGCACAACCTCTTTCCATGTCCTCTTTGGTCTAGCTCTTGGTTTTGAGCCCTCCACCTCATATTCCATATATTTGTTCACCCAATCAATGTCTTCTTTTCGCAGCACATGCCCATACCATCGCAACCTGTTTTGCTGTAGTGTCAATATTATATCATCTATTTCTAGTCTTTCTCTCAACTCCTTACTTGGGACAACAACAGTCCCGCTAAATTTCAGCAAAATTAATAACTGAAAAATTAACAACTTCATAGTTATAGACTTACGTTCAGTAGACAAACGTGGTTAAACTATTGCATTTGAATTTTGCAAGGACGTGAGCCCGTGGCTGAGCTATTAGATATGCCGCTGTTGCACTGACGCTGTTGTTTGTGATGAAGACGCTGGTCAGTCAAGAGCGGAGCCTGCGACACAGCGGACCACACAGCTTGTCTACAGCATGCAGGCCGGCAGAATGGTCAGTTATCATTACCAATCACTCTAGTGGTCCAGGTCGAGCAGTCGGTGCAGTGTGTGCAGGGGCGTAGGCAGGAATTGATGGAGGGGGTGTTCTTACTTTTCTTCCCTTCCCTCCTCTCCTTCCTCC
>Ga0209259_1000600_pt1 | contig 11192 bp, 6 predicted proteins | sample WorMetGr2BELIZE1_FD_187417 | JGI IMG/M metagenome (GOLD analysis project Ga0209259, IMG submission 187417) | Marine gutless worms symbiont microbial communities from Max Planck institute for Marine Microbiology, Germany - Inanidrilus... ...
ACGTAACAGTGTGGCTTAAAGAGTAATTTAGTGTTTCCATTTACTGCTTTCACAGCGTTTTAATGGTTTTTTTAAACCCTGTTCCCACCAAGGCCCCATCTTTCCTCTCAGGACCCGACAGACTTTTCACACTTAGTACACACTTTCTGTTGCATTTCCGCTTAGAAATTAAGGGCCCGTTGCACCAACATCACTTAAATTTAAGTGCCACTTAAATCACTTAAGACCCAATCTCTACTTAAATCTTTGATTAAGTTAAGCAGCGATTTTCGTCCACTTAAGTTAAGTATCGATTTTTATATAGAATAATTTCGACTGTTAAAAGGCACAATATAAAAACTACTGGAGAAGTCAGCATGCATGATGTATCTAAACTTCAATAAAGCAATAAGCTCGTATATAACCGTAGTATTAATCACGTAAAACCGAACAGAATGCATCGTGTTTACAAACATCGTGTAGCAGACGTCTGTCAGCCTGCGGGCTACAGGCTGGCGGCGGCCTGGCAGCGGCAGACAAACATAAACATGATGTCACGTGACTGTCGTCGGCGAATAGGAATCACTGTAACAGTCAGTGGTCGATTAAATCTCCACTTAGCTAAGTGGCGATTAATTTTTGTTGGTGCAACGTTTCTGGCTTAATTAGAGATTTAAATAGGACTTAGAGTTAAGTGGAAATTAACTAAGTGACGATTTAAGTGGAGTTGGTGCAATCTGCCCTAAGTCTTTTCTTCGCTTACAACATCGTTTTCTGCCAGCGGTAAGTCGCGAAAGCAGCCATTTTTGGTACAGCAACTGCCATAAACTTAATTATCTACAAGGTAATTAAGTGTTTTCTTCGCTTGTAAAATTGTCTCTACATCTACAACTACGCCTCTGTATTGTAATGAAACACTTACCTGTATGTAGCCGGCGTATGTGCGCACAAATTAACGTAATGCAACTAATAAACGACTAACAACATGCCATTCAATTCAACTGTACAACAAAAGCACATGGCCCGTCTAAACGTGAAATGCCCACCTGGACAACGGTCTCACTAAATACCGCAAAGGACCATAACAAACACCGCAAAGGACCACAAAGGACCATAACAAACACCGCAAAGGACCACAAAGGACCGCAAAGGACCATAACAAAGACCGTTTATTGCGTGCTTAATGAAGATAATTATAATTACATGGTGTATGTGATCTTTGCCAAATATTTTGTGCATGTTGCCTGCATCCGTGGCTTGGTCCTCCTGCGACATGTTTACGATAGGCCACATCGCCTATCGCTGGGAAGGGGTTTTCTTCCGCATTGAAAATGCATTATCAATCATCAACCGGGAAAGGGGGATGGAAGTGCGCAGCGTGGCTGAAGTATGCTATCTACGATTGCCTTGTTTTATAATGCGATTTTGCATATGTTTGTGCAGAAGTTGACAAGATTTCAGTCTCTCTGTGGCTAAGCTGCTTGTTATTACAAATTGACTGATAAGACTGTAGTGTAATTGTAATTTTTCCACTAAAGCAAATACTTTGTGAAAATGAACAATGCACTTTATTGTTTAATAAGGTGTCCGGATTAAAAGATCTTGTGTTGGATGCTGAGTTGATGAAGCCGTTGGATCGTGTGGCTGGAGCATCATTGTTGAAGGTTCTTTGTCTTGTTTTTAGCTGTTGTGGTATGTCTTGTTTGCCAATGATGAGCTAATGAGTAGTACATTTGACAGTCAAAGTTGTGTTTTTCGATTACATTTTCAATGCAATGTTTTGATAACTTTCTGTAGCACTTTATTTCAATTGAGCTTTCTTTCTGTATTAAAATGTATTTGATATGTCGCTGTGTTAAACAGGAACATGGTGTTGACAAGATCTACAAACTTGAACCTGGAAAATCTCTGTCTGACTGTGAAAAGTATGCCATTCCAACTTTGAACTTGTAAAAATATTTAGTGTTTCTGAGTTTCTGTTTCTGTACTTTCTTTTCTTTAATTGTTGCAGTAAAGGAAAAATATAAACAGCCATTTTAAGGTCACGTGTGGACAACCCATATTAGCCGGCATGCCAGATAAGAACTGGAGGATTTTGTTCGGAGCAAGTTTTACTGCCCAAACGTCCTTGCTGACAACTAGTGCCTTCAGGTTAGGGGAAGATGTTAGAGTTGTCCTCGGTGGTGGATTGGTGGGGGCTGTCCAGTTACTAAGTGCTATGCTAAGCAAAAAACTGTCCAGTGCTAAGCTGGACAGTTTTGTTGCTGTAAGCACTTAGCAAAGCAACTAGGCAGAAAAATTTTCCGCTTAGTTCCGATTTTCAAAGAACTTAAACAAGCACTATTGGTGTGTCATGGTGGCACGTATTGAGTGGAATGGTAAACAAAATATTCAGTTTGTTCATAGTTTAGCTAATACTTTTTTATACCTATGTTGTGCAAAAACAGAATTAGTAGAATGTCGTAGCAGTCACATTGGTGTAATAACTTACTGTCTTCCGACATGTTTTTGTTTACATCAATCAGTGACATAATGTCGATTTTTAGCTAAGCGCTTTCTTTGCTGGTTTGTGTCAAGTGACAGCCAAGCGCTGCACGCAAGCGCTTTCCAATTTTGCTTGGTAACTGGATGGGCCCGGTGTTACCTACACTGTCTTTGTCCTGTTGAAGGCAAAATGTAAACATTTCTGCAAATTGTGAGTGAAATGATTGTATCAGCAAATGGTGCTCCGGTGAAAATGTCTGTGGTGAACAATGACATGTTTACATGGGCTATGATGACACTCCCCACCCCTTAAATGAAAAGTTCTAAAAACTAGAGCTAAAGATGCTTTACCAAACACACACTGCACGCAAGCCGCCATCAGCGTGCACTCTTGTCACCCCCATCACCCCCCGGCTGCGAGGAAATGGTCCGGTCTGCTGCTGGCTGACGTCATTTGCAGCGTGCAGCGCACACCTTACAAGGCACTGTCAATGGGGATGATGCAGTAGTTTTTCCGGTTTTGTCCATGGTGACCATGACCTTTGACCTTGACATTCAAACTCGTCAGATCGAGGGACTAAACACGTCTTACGTGTGAATTTAGCTCACATCTGTTCAGTGGTTCCAGATATATTGGAGGCACAAAAAAAACAAGTAGAAACTAGAACTAAAGATATTTTACGAAACATACACTGCACAAGCCGCCAAAAGTCAAAAGTTCCCATCACCATGTGCTCCCGTCACCCATTCCCCCGGCAGCCACGGAATGGTCCCATCTGCTACTGCACGTTATTTGCAACGTACGGTGCACTCCTTACTGTGCATTGTCTTTTGGAATGATGCATTCAGTTTTTCCAGCTTTGTACCTGATGACCTTGACCTTTGACCTTGACATTCAAACTCGTCCAAGCAAGGGACCAATCACGTCTTCTATGTGAATTTAGCACAAACGCATTCAGCGGTTCCGGAGATATTTGAGGCACAAACAAACAAAGAAGTCACAGATGGCGCTAAAAACAACCTTACTTGTGTGCAGCAATTATTAACTGAGAAATGTATAAATTCATATTCAGAAGTTGCATTCAGCAGGTTGAGGTGAAAATGGATAGATATGTTGTGGTGTTAATGAACAGATAGGTTCGCATGTAGTGAGTTAGAAGAGAGACAAGGAACTGTTGATATAATTACATTGCTACAGCAAAACTGGTTGAGATGGTATGGATATGTTTCAAGAAAGGGTGAGAATAATTTGGTGAAATGCATGGATTATGAAGTAGGGGGTGGAAGACCTAGTGCTAGTGTTAGACAAAACAAAACGTGGAGAGATTGTGAAAAAAGGCTCTCAGACCTCACATCTAATCAAGGAGGATATTATGAATTGCAGCACATGGAGGAAATTGAAGATGTTGTATAATTTCTACTCGTTTCTGATATAGCCGTATTTGTGCTGAAACGGACGTTAAACTTCAGCCAACCCATATAATATCTACAAAGATAGGGAGTGAGCGAGTGGATGTTTTTTTCTGGTACCAGGCTCACTTGTACTGGATGAAGGGCCATTAAATAGGCTGTTGTTGTCGTTGTTGTCGGAAATTGCATTCACTAGACAAACGTAAGTAAACTATGACGTCTGTGCAGCCCTTTCCAGAAATCCTAATTATGATGCTGTCAGTTGGTTTTGCTTGTTTTTTAGACGAATTTACATTGTGCGGTCACTGCCGCTGCTAACACGATACATTGCCGATCATATTAATGCCGAACGCAATGCAGGGGTCACTCAGCGCTTGTACCGCATACTTTTTGTTCCTCGCACGGTTGGTAACTGATGTTATGTAGTAATTCTGTAAGATTACTGAAATATGCTGAAATTTCATATGCCTTCAGTGCTTTGATGCTGTTGGTTGGGCAGCAGGAAGGGCATCCGGCCTGCAAAAGCTGAGTGGTGAGGTACTGGAGCAAGGTGCAAATGATTTGCATATGGTCCACCTGATATCAATGCTACCCCATCATCTCTTGCTCCAGTGAAATACAGAATGGTTTACCTTTCTGGTGCCGTCTTACCCAGGTTGTCCTGGAAAAAAGGCTGTTAAACAGATATAGTAGTAGTAGTAATTCATTGCACCTTTTCTTAATTGTATAAATTGTACTTCATTACCGTATATGTAAATTATGATCACAATCAAACGCGTTTAACCATGGATGCATCTGACCTCTCATGTGAGAGAGTGGAAAACATTAGTAGGCATCTTTTCTGTCCATAGTCTGCAGTTAACTTGCAAGGTTGCAGCCTATGAAAATTTGGTTACGACACAAGTCGTCAGAGTAATTTGACATAAGGCCACATCGCCGCCGCACATGCACGGTTCAGCCGTATTCACCAGGTGGCACCAATGTGTGCCCCATATGTACAAAGCCAAAAAATGGTTGCAGTGGCAACGACCCTTAGACACTCGATCGCGGCTGTGTCTTCATCGGATAGCGTGACCCCAAAAACCCACCCCTAGAATCAAACAGTGTGTCGCTGGCTATCATACAACCAAAGTTATAGCCAATCAAAGGCCGTAGAGCCATTTATGGCAAATTGTGTCCCAAAATTGGTTGCCATGGCAACGCCCCTCAGCACATCTGGACTCCCATCTAACACATGATTCCTTAGGCCCATCCAAGCTCACAACACAAATGGCATCTCGATCGGCTCAGCTGTTTTTGCACAGCTCACGGCACATTGTCCCTATACTTTACAATGGGACGCCCCTTTCCCCCCTCAAAATTGGCCCTTCCCATGGGGGATCTGGAACCCCATACACATGGTTCCCTGGGCCCACCTGAGTCCACAACCGAAACGACATCTCAATCGGTTCAGCCGTTTTGGCATGGCTAACTAGTGTGACAGACCGACTGACAGACAACACTACTCGGTCGGTAACAGTAGGCCACATCTATGTACGTAGTACTGCGATGTAGCCTAAAAATAACAGATCATTTCTACTTAATGGTGGTTTTTTTCAGAAGAACCTGGGTTAGCCAGTTCTCTGTCAGTTTTCTTTCTCCAATTGTTTTGGTAGAAAGCTTTTGAGGATAATATGTACAGGCTGGATGCCCTTCCAACCGAGTACCATCAGTAGAGAGTCAGAAAGAAACTCAGTGCACCCAGAGAAAATTGCCAACTGGCCACATCTGTTCTTCATGCGCCGCTGGACTTTTGCCTTTATGCTGGCTGCTGATCGTCAGTACTGCAGATGACGTAGAATTAGTTTGACAGTTATTTTGCTATGCTGTACTGATTGATGCAGGTGATGTGTGTGTTGCAGCTTCATGTCTGTGAGCTGATACTTGAACGTGAAGGAGTCCATGGATACGTAACGTACGAAGAGTTTCCTCTTGACTTGATACCACTGGACCGAGATCTGTTCTCTCTCGAAATGCCGCATTTTCTCCGTTCTTGTTACCTCGTAATAAGCTTTGTGTTTTATGAGATTTTCATTCAGTAGTGTTGTGTCACTGTGTATGACCATTGCTTGTTGCTCCCTGTCCCTTTGTCTTTCATGTCCGCATTTATAACCAAAGCATAATGGGTCCAAGACAGTTCATCGTGCAGTTGTTGCCGTTCCAAGATGGACTTGTCAGAAGTTAATACAGTGCAGTGAACCATGAGACAGTGTCTTAAGTGACCTGCCCCCTTCCCTCAAATAGACATCATCGGAGCAGTGGTGATTGTCTGGAGGATAAGGGGGAAAATTATCAGGTCTGTTCTGTGCAATATTGTGTGCAACAATTGTGCACAGTGCAATGCACACACATATGAACAGACCTAACAGGTCTCTGGATTGGGTTTTGTCTCACTGGGCCCATTTCACTGTGCTTAGATTCATTTTTGTGTATGTATGTAAATGTATGTATTTCATGTATGACTGTGGTTTGCATGAATGTGTAGTTATTGTAACATGGTGAGGTGGACCTGGTGGGATTGAAGCCTATCCTTAGTACTACTACTTCCTTCAGTGCTTTGACACTGTTGGTCGGGTCATTTGACCCGTAAAAACCCGTCCCCGATATGACCTATAATGTGTTTAGTGGGACGTTAAACCCTACTCAATCAATCAGTCTTAAGTGATGAGTCAGTGTGCAGCAGCAGGCAGTGATCATAAAAATACGAGGTCAAATAATACGTAGTAAATCAAATCAAGATGTGCTGTGCAATCAACTGTCTTCAAAGCAGTAAAACAGAACTATAGATTCAGATACTTCGTAGTTCAAACTCGCACAGTTACTATACTATAAAATATAAACTCATTACACTGAGCACGCTAATTGCAGGTGAATGACTGGGGTAGAGGCCAAGACCAAAGCCAGTGATCTTCGAAGTCAAGGCCAAGGCCAGACCTCTTCGAGTTAAAGGTCAAGGCCACCATTTTTGTCCTTAAGCCGTCATTGAGGTTGTGGTCAGTCCTTGAGGACTCCATCACTGCTGTGCAGGCATGTCACAGTTGTGGGAAGAATAGTGAGAAGGTAGAGATGGCGCCGAAGCGATGTGCTGAGGCACACTGTTCAGTTACAATTGGCAATGTTTGGGATGCCCCATCAGTCACCAACGTTATAAAAGTGCATGTGACATACAGTGAGTGATAATGAGACATCACTCCATCACTGGGACCTTGCACTCTGCACCTGTGCCACAGCTGTCAGTTCTTGCAAACATCAAGCCTCCGGCATTCAGGTGCAAAGACTGATCGAGAAGACAGCCCTACAGAGTAAAAAAAAGGTAAATGCTTCCCATACTCTACACAAGCATTGGGCCCAGAGCTGATCCCGGTGTACAGGCAGTCAGCCTGCAGGTGACCGTAAGTCATCCACCCGGCGGTAGGCTGCCATTACTTTCCGCCAGGCCTGCAGTTACCTCCCCAGCCGCAGAGCATCAACACCCTTTGGCCAGTACCAAGTTATACTGCTTGGTGACAGAGGCACATAGGTGTACACAACTTGCCTAAGGTTGTTACGTAGCATTGCCTCGAGCAGGATTTGAACCCGCGACCTACTGATCGCAAGCCAAAATGCCTTACTCGTTGCACCACCGCGCCACCCACCTACAGAGTAGCTAGGGTAAAAGTCACCTGGTGCAGCCGTCTCAAGTATCACCCCCACAACACCTCACGGATGCATGTAGACAACATTTCTACTGTTTTGTATGTACTACCGGTATAGCCAATTGCCACTAGCCACCAGTTGAAAAAATTGCTGTGGTACCATTGTGTCGCCCCTTCTTTATTGTCACCAGGGACAGTCCCCCTTAGCTATGCTACTCGCATACATCTGGCAACCATCATTTGGTCTTCCCCAATATCACTGGACAGCAGGAGTACCAGCACGTGAACCAGCAGTAGTAGGAGCAGCAACAGCAGTACTAGTAGTGGGAGGCAGGGCTGAAATTATGGTCTTTAGCGTCTTTAGGCACTGCAGTTTTGTGGTTTATCCCAAAGTCATCAGTTTTTGGCAGTGACAGATCCCATACTGCAGCTTCTTGATGTTGAAATAATAAATGCACTTATGAAATGATGGCATGCCATAAGTCACATCGTTTAATACCTTGTCATATTTCTTTTCCAGGTTCCTTGAATACGTGCAGCCATACAAACGTCGCATCATTGACAGTACTTAGACCTCAAGGGCGCTCACGCACCACCTGCCTGAGGGGGATTGATGCTGATGTACAGTCGGCTAACATCGGTATCCACTCAGTCTGGAGGACGGTCAACGATCGTGTTCTCTGTGACGTATCATCAATGTGGCAACACTCCATTAGGGCACGCCACTGAAGAAGAAGAAGATGCGAACATGCAGTGTTGTCTGTTGGATAAAGTGCCCCAGTAACAGCAGCATGTTGCATGTGGTGTAGGATGGAGATGAGACGTGGATACACACTGTCGCACAGAGTGTCGTCAACGTTCAACTAACATTCGGTGCATTTACTAACGTCTACTGCGTCGGTCGCTGTGCACAGGTTCACGTTTTCCCTTCTCTTATTATTGTTTGGCTGAAAGCTAGGCTTCAGCCAAATATTGGATTGACTTTGGAGCGAATTCTGATGGTGTTCACACGTTCACACATAACTCTGCCGAAAGTGAACCGATTTGGATGAAATCTGGAGCACTCTTGAGTACAGTGTCTGGGGCTGGCCCTGTCGGATTTTGGGCACAATCTGCGCAGTAGCAAGATCTGGAGAGCAAGGCAAAATTTTGTGTTTTTTTTTTGGTTGTCAGGTAAGCAATGCATGATTTCACTGATTTCCCATTGGCAAAACTTCAGGAAATTCGAACACAACACGTCGATCATTGACGCGATGAATCCTTTCAGAACAGAATTTTCAAAATTTCCCCATAAGGGGTCATTTTTCCAAAAAGGCAAAAAATTGCAATTTTCTTTCAATGTCTTGCGACTACAGCCCGCCATAACTCCGCAATAGTCACAGATTGACGGAAATTCATTACCAAAATGACTATATGGGATGTCCAGTTTCCATTTTTACTGTTGGAATCAATTCAAAGTCATTCCCTTGGCTTGGCCTGTACACTATGTGCAAGAAACATATCCCAAAAGTTTTTTTGCGTCGTCAAATGGCATGCCATGTCATGACGATGACAGTCTTAAGTGGGCCATGACCCAGTTTCCCCGTTATTTTATCAAGTGATCTATCTTCCCTTCTCCAGACGTTAGCAACACAGCGATGACATTAGCAACAGTGTTGGCAACTATTCTAGTGTTTTTTTCTGACGGTACGCGCCGGTACAGTGTACTGGTGCCTTTTTCATGTTGCAGGTACAGATGTAGAGATGAGCAAATCACTTAATTTAAAGAAAACATTATATGGCAGTTCGACAGTCACACAGATAGCCGAGCGCTTTGAGCCAAATACTGTATTGTGGGCATTCCACACAATACAGCCATATAGTTATATTTAAATTATTTTGCAGATTCAAATTATTTAGAGTGGCATAATTAATTATAAGAAACGGTTATTTTTTACCGGTATGTATAGATTGTGCGATTGTATGGAGATGGTATGAAGACAGTGTAGGTAACACTAATGAGAAGAACTCTATAGCATCCCTAATCCAAGTGCACTAATTGCCATCGGCAAAGGCACGTGAGCTTTAATAAAATCCTTGATTTCTTAACTGGAGGTGCTGGCTAACACAGGTTGTCCTGTATAGTGGCTAAGGGTCGAACGATCCAGCCAAAATTAGATTAGACCGATCCAGTAAAATCGGCCATCTCTGAATAGGCGATTCAGTACCGATCTGATACCGACACCACCTTCCCTTGACCATCGGAAAATATACGTCCATTAGTAAATGAAAGTGTAAAACGCTGCACAAATGGTGTGGTGCATGCAACTCCGCTGTCAGCGGCTGACATTGGCTGCTTTTGGCTGTCAATGAATCACGTATGTCTGCAGCCAGCACCGTTTATTGGACACCGGGTGACAACGTGGTCAGCCAGTCATGGAGCGCATGATGCGTCTGCTGTATCTGCACTTCTAATAGGTGTGGTCCCCAGTACTAAACAGTAGCCACCTTTGATGTCGCTACTCAGCATACATGCTCTGCTGGTTGTAAACGCTGAGCTGCTCTGCAAAAGACGGATTTACAGTTTACCCATTGAATCAAACGGTGGAGTAGATGGACGTTGACTGCCTACTCACATTACACACAGCACCAGTTCTTCCCACCTTCAGCTGGAGTCGCTGTCACGCTGTGTAATGGTATTAGAAAGGATGCAGTGTAATTGAGCACTGATTATGCGCAGGCCCACATCTCAGCTGTATGTCGGCATTGCCACCTTTGATGCCGCTGCTCTGCGTACACGCTCTGCCAGTTACAAATGCTGTAACGCGCTCGTTAAGTGGACCGTGCAGTCTAGGGCTGTGCGGATCTGAACGATCAAGATTGGATTCGATCCAGCCGCCAATTCGATTCGAATCCGATCTATCAAGATCGGATTCGATCCAGATTCAGTACTTGAAACGGTTCGAACCTTAATAGTGGCTGTTAAATGATGTATGTGCAGATCACATAATATGACGCTTGTGCACTCAAAATTACAACTGTTCAGGAAAAATACAGGAAATATCTATTAATATTAGCAGCTCTGTGAAAGTTGGCACATCTGTAATCGAGATTCCAAATATTGGGTTTATTTTCATTTTCTACCTACAGATCATGTAGCTGAAAATGTAATTGCCTGTAGACATCACTATCATTTTTGGGCGACCATTTATAAAACGGTTCGCCCTATGCTATCGGACCGTTGTCTGTCTGTCTGTCCTGTCTGTGACGTTGGTGTATTGTGGCCAAACGGTTGGACGGATCAAGATGAAACTTGGCATGCAAGTAGGCCTTAGCCCTGGTCACATTGTGTTAAATGGGGACCCAGCTCCCCCTCCCCCCAATTTTCGGCCCGTATCTGTAGTGGCCAAATGGCTGGATGGATCAAGATGCCACTTTGTATGGAGGGGGAAGAACTCGACCTAGGCGACTTTGTGTTAGATGGGGACCCATCTCCCCTCCCCAAAAAGGGGGCGGAGCCCCACTCCCCAATTTTTGGCCCATGTCCATTGTGGCCAAATGACTGGATGGATCAAGATGGCACTTGACATAGAGGTGGGCCTTGGTCCAGGCTAGATTGGGACCCAGCTCCCCTCCCCACAAAAGGGGGCAGAGCCCCCTCCCAAT
>Ga0209259_1000601_pt1 | contig 11192 bp, 5 predicted proteins | sample WorMetGr2BELIZE1_FD_187417 | JGI IMG/M metagenome (GOLD analysis project Ga0209259, IMG submission 187417) | Marine gutless worms symbiont microbial communities from Max Planck institute for Marine Microbiology, Germany - Inanidrilus... ...
TGGTACGGAGGTAGGCGTCGGCCTACGCGACATTGTTAGATGGGGACCCAGCTCCAGCTACCCTAAAGGGGCACAGCCCCCAATTTTCGGCCAAAATCGCCAACAGGCCTCAGCCGCTAGTTGGCCAAGTTTGCCATATTGTGAGGACACGTGGAGGAGATATTGCTGTCGAGTTTTTTCCAATTGTCAATACATGCCTTAGTTGCGAAGATGTAGCCCGACAAATTTGTGCGATGGTGCCCAGATGGCGATTTTTGGCGACTTTTTGCATCCTGTATTTTCAGCGAGCCGCATGCAGCACGTTGCAGACCTGCGTCCTAAATTCGCACTAAGGCCACACCATGTGTGGAAGTATGGCAGACATCCAACCTGCAACGGCTGAGATTAGGCGAGGAAAAAAGAAAGATAGATAGTCAGAAGAAGAAGAAACCACAGGATGAAAATATAATGACCCGCCCTACGGCGGCCATAAGAAGATAGAAGAAACCACAGAGCAAAAATATAATGGCCTGCCCAGTACGTACTTCCTCGTGAATTTTTGGATGTCGTCAGCATGCCGACTCCAAATGCCATCCTTGCAAATAGCCATCCGGCAGTCCCGGCATGAATGTGTCGTCCCATAATGCTGCCACTGTGTAAAATGGAGCATTAATTTTCCCCCTTTAATGGCCAACTACGTACCTCTGTTGTTAACTTCAGTTTGACTTCATGTTTTGATGATAATAAAGATCACGTCCCACTACAAGAAAGAATTCACTACCCGGTAGTGAATTCTTTCATGTAGTGGAACAAGCCCTAGTTGGCTTGCTGAAAACACGCTAGTCTACAATGTAACTTTGTAACTAAACAACCAGACTTTTGAAATTCCGTAATTTTATTGAAACGTTTCACATTGTCAAAATGCAACTAATCAAAGTGATTACACTGCTGATACTCAAACTGCAATTTCAACGCATACAGCAAGCACTGAATTAACAGCAGCAAATCAGCAACGCAGTTTTACATATTATTATTTACTTAATCGTAACATTATTACCAATTATGCATAAACATAGTAACGTCCGAAACTCTGGAGTGAAATCTTTTCACACAAAAATCCAAGATATTCACAACTTCAAGTGAATATGCAAACATTCTCAGTCAGAAAAAAAACAAGCCATTTTTTCTTTTTTTTCATGAAAATCACCATCTGTACATAATACAACTGTAATCAAAGACGCTTTGTCTATTCATTGATACGGTAGTATTTTACTGGCATCAGAATTTCTGCCACTGTAATTGGTCATAACTGGCAAATCAAATTTGGGTTTAAACTTTCTGCCATACAAACAGAAAAAAATTAAGCAGCAATCAAAGCAATCAGCATCATAATCCTCACCAATCTACTGCTCTATGACGTGACAAATGCAACCGTGAACATAATAAACCATTGCATGTCACTGCCCGTCGGACACTGCAACAGCTACTATAACAAACTCGATCAAAATCGAACTCAAGACTTCAAAGGTAACTGTGTCCAGAATCCACAGAAACAAGGCCACAGAAGACAAACAAAGCCTAAAATGCAGTCATGTAGTTACAAAGTGCATAATAATAATAATAATAATATTAATGTTTTTATAATGGTTTTAAATAAATGCAGAATGCAAAGCAATTAACAGTCGAAAATTCAGCAGCATCGTGCTAACTAATGCATATTTCACCAAACACAATATTTAACACACACGCAAAAAGATTTAATACAAACAAAACAAGACAATCCTATAACCGGGCGACTGACAACTGCAATAAATGAAATACCTACAGCAGTATGAAGACAGTTCAGCCAAGTCGAAAGGCCCAAGGCATAAATTGTTTTTGAAAAGTCCGAATTTAAGACACAATTAATTTTGTCTCCCAAATTAGTCAAATGTTAAGTCCATGCTTTGTACGTGGCAGAAGCAATGGTAAAGTGCAACTACAAAATGGCACATCAAATAGCTCACTAAACCTTTGTGCATTCACTAGCGTGCATTCAACAAAGACTTTGGCTAAGTTCATTTGTTATTATTACTCAGTCTGAAAGCTGATACTTACTTTACCATCACAGACCAGGCAAGATCATAATACATTGGTACACTGCAGCATAACTGACTATCAATAGGTCTCCATTGGCAGGCTTTCTACATGGCAAACTAGAAATGTGGGCCAATGCCCAACGTGATGGTCGCCCTGCCGAATATAGGTGGTGCCCTCTGTTTAATGCCGCAAAGTTTGGCTGACGCCCACTGCTGGAGTACCGAGCAGTAACCCTGCCAAGACGCGAAAGCCATTGAAATTTGCTGGGGTGACCCAAACTAACGAAACGATCTCAGCCGCTAGTGGGCCGAAGTTCACCATATTGTTGGGACATGTGGGGGAGATATTGCTGTTTAACAAGTTTTTTTTCCGATTGTCGACACATGCCTAAGTTGCGAAGATATAGTCCGACAAAGATGTGCGATGGTGCCCAGATGGCGAGTTTTTGTGTCATTTTTGCGTCCTGTATTTTCAGCGAGCCGCGTGCAGCACATTTCAGACATGCATTCTAAATTCACACTAAGGCCACACCATGTGTGGAAGTATGGTAGACATCTAATGTCCGACCGCTGAGATTAGGCGAGGAAATAAAAAAAGAAGAAATAAGAAACCACAGGATGAAAATATATATGTCCGCATCTGGTATGCAGGGCGGCCATAAATAAGCTGCACTTACAGTGTGCCAACAAACAAAGTAATCTTGCCAAGACCAGACCTTAACAGCTAACCTCAGTATTCAACAACTACTCGAGGTTTCAAATTCAATGACAGATTACATCAGACACACTCAATGTGTCCACAAAGGTACAGACAAGCCAATTTATGTGTAAGTAACTCAATTTTAAACTGTCAGTAAATTTAACCACACTGCAACACCAGGAAATGCATAGCAAATTTTGACTGACAAACCATTATGTAGACGGATTTCAAACATTCAACCTAACCTCAAGAACCGTTTAGTGAGCAAATAAACGCTTGCTAGACAGGGACCATCAGAAAGCAACTGAACGATTGGTACTCTGGGCCTGAATACATGGGCTATTGCGTTTCGTACTGCACAGAGAGGCCCGGGCGGGATGACACTGAACCAAATGTAATATCAGTGGCCAGTGACTGAAATGGGTTAATTACCGAAGCACAAAGACTTAGCCAAACTAGTCCTCACGAAATATGTTGCTTTGTACTAATAAGGCACAAACTGTGCGTTACGGTCACTCTATTTCACAGCAGACCACAGAGACGTGCGGCTGAACAGCATAGAAAATGTTGAATACAAGCGTAAGAACGTTACAAAAAGTAGTGCAAAAACGTGAAAGAAATTACACAACAGAGAAATAACAAGTCGCGAAACAGTCACCAACTAGAGACTCGCGTGTTTAAGCATTTAATCACCTAAACGATGAGTTTAGCAAATTACACGATGATGTGTTCTCTAATTTCGATACTGTCTGACCTAGTTGTCCTCTCCAACAATAACAATGACTTCCAAGTTGGAAACACAGCCTTCTTTGTTAATTCTCTACCAAACGTTTAGCCATTTTGTTTAAACGAATAGTAAATTAAACGATTTGAGAATCCGTATCACGAACACGCTGCAAGCAAACATGCGTCAACCAGTTATAAAACTTATTACCCAGTAAGCATCTATACTGGCATCTTGCAGAATGTTGCGCTTATGAAGTAATTGCGATTTCTTGTAGGTTTTTCTTTACGGTACACAAAAAGATCGCACCTACTGCAATCGAGTACCAGTTTTCGATTGCTACTGTTATTATTATTATTATTACGTGCGCGACTATCGCTCAACGATGTCAAATGAGGTAACTGAATATGACAGAAATAAGTTAATGGAAACGTACAAAACTTGTATCACACGAGTACATGGCACGACACACACACACACACACATGCACGCACACACACACACACACACACACACACACAAGCACACAAACAGCACGGCACATTGGTCAAACACGCAATACTATTCACTCCCAATCACTCGTTCATTTACATACTTAAATAAACAGCCCACAACTAACACAACCAGTACCAGAGGTATAGCTAGGGAGCCTAGCACCCCAATATTGTCCCAGATTCCGGGAATTTCTTCGAACTATAGCAGTTAGCTGGAAGTTTAACGACCCTTTTTCAGCACAAAATATGGCTATATCAGAGACGAACGGTCACAGTTTATAGAGGACACCGTCGAGCCCTCTGTTTTCCTGCCCCGGATTATCTCCCTGGTCATTATGTGCATAGGAATTATTTGAAATAATTCTTTATTAGTAGGCGGACGCGCTCGGTCCGAGGCTCGAATCGATCCTCGGCCACTGCGAACGTCACGCTCTACTGCACATGGCCCAAGTGGTTTGACCATTGGACTACATGGGTAGTGCTCGAACTATAGCATAAAATGGGGTAAGTTGGGATATTTTATTCATGCTTTTTTGGAAATAACTGTTCTGTGCTCGGTTAAATATCTATCTATGCATTTTTAAACCGGGTCACGGTACATACTATACAGCCTCCCACCTCACTTCCTTTGAGAGGCCCTAATACCAAATCCTGCCATGCGCCAATCAGTAATCTGCTGTTTTCATCTACCTTGTCACAGCAGAGACGATGTCAGTTAAAACAGGCAGGCAAGACGCACCAACACTGGTGTCTTTTTTGTCAGCCTGCATCAATGCACCTGTTGCATCCAATCAGGCCCGATGAAGGGTATCAGCAAATTTAGGACTTTTTGTCCCAAAATGCACATTCTGGTGCATTTTTTGTACACTTTTCAAAGTCCATAATGCCAACAACAGCAGAGTTCATAACTCAGTTTTTGAAACAGCACAAAGTCCGTTATGCTCTTAACTTCATTTGGAAAGCAAAGTTTTCCACTGGAGTCAGACCCAATTGTCAGCATGAGCCATCATAACAGTGGTACTTATTATAACAGCCACAGCATGCATACGTTTGCTAAGTGGCAGAAGATAAAAAAAGTTGTCATGTATGTAACGCGCCCGCAAAACACAAATAACAGCTCTCTGAGAGAGCCCTTCTACAACGTTTCAAGTCAGTGTCATTTTTATATAATGACTCTGTAATAACGTTAACGATGACACAAGAAATGAGATATCTACCTGATATAGGATATCCAATTTCTTCAATGATGCCATTTCAGGCCATAATAGCCGACAGAAACAGACAAAACACATAACATGCCTCACGTCATAAATTATCTGTCAACCCAGCATGATACTGGTCGGCCAATCACCACGCACACAACATGGTTTGCCTCGGCATGTACGCCCCTGATGTAGCAAAAATGTACCATTTCCAGCTGACTTTGACACTGAATCAAGGTTTGTACTTCGCACTCGACACAAACTAGGTCATTTTCGAGATGTTCTTCCCAGCCAATCTCTTGGCTCGTACTGAAGAAACTAAAGCTAACACAACAAAAGCAAACGTTCACCCAGAACGCAAAAACCACTACAACACAAAATAAAATAAAGCCAGGTATGGTTACCTCGTACGACCTCCGGCCTGGAAACAGAGCAGGCCCTATATCCTACAGCTTCCAAGGCCCACATGGGGCCATCAATTACAGATGAGCTGGTCGCTTCATAAATGCAGAAATGAACCAGCGATAGCACCATGACTGCCGCTGCCACAACGACAGACGATGAGTTTTCACAGTTAACGGCCGAGTTTCCACGACAGCATCGACTCAAGCGGTACGGTCGTTAAAATATCAACAACGACGATGACGCGGACAAAAATAACATTATTAAGATACGCTTTCTACCCTGCCACAAGATCGTAACTTCGCACACAGTGATACACTTTCCATCCCGCAATAAGATCACAACTTCAGACGCACTAGCAATTTCCGTTAACCGCCCGATCTACACAGTGTCAAAATTTCTCCGGTCAGCGCATACCAATCCCTCGTACGCAACACCGTTTCCAAATTACTTCACACTGTCATAGGTCACCCAGGTTAGCAAGGTCAAAATGTTCGGTATTACAGAATTCCTGTCAAAATTAGCAGAGAAAAACCACCACCAACCAACACACAGATCCCACCATTCCCACAGTCAGTGCCAAACAGTAACGACACTGTGCCAAAGTACGCGATATAAATTCTACCGGAAATAAACAGAATCGCTGCAAATCGCAAGCAAGCAAGCTGTCGGCACAGACTCTATGTACAACCATAGATAAATATAAGTAGTAATAATTGCATGACAGACACATTATGCTGACAGCCAGCCAGCCGTTAACCTGCGAGTTAACACAACAAACGCAACTGTAGCAAACAGACTCCAACTACATAAATTACTTCTGACAACTGAACGCGTCAGCTGTCAAACACGTGGTCAGTGATGCAGTGCGGCACGCCAGCTGATAATACGGCTGCCTACCAGACATAACTGAGTACTATGTAAACTTAAAAACTGGGACATAAATCAGTGCCACACCACGTGAAATTTTTGACGAATGTTTATCAGGGCAAATTTTGTAGACTGTTTGGACACATGCTTCCCAGTGGCAGTTTTCACTGCGTGTAGTTTCAACGATCATTGCACTTCAAGGAACTCCGCACGTTTGCCATACGAGAAAAACCCTGAACCTAGATTTCCTGGCTAGGCAAAACAAACGAAAGTGGCAGAATAACATGCTAATCATGTTTTTTTTAAATAAAGGATTTTCCGAGAGCTGTAAAACCTGCAGCCGTCAACTGCGGATGCAGAAACAAACTCGTTTGGAAACGTTTACATGATGCTGTACATGTAAACTACGAAAACAATTTTTTTTAGAAAAAAAGCAGCTAAATAACGGAACTGCTGATCACAGGCAGCAGTACAGTAAATGCCAACTGCAAACATACACAATAATATACATTTCACGTTACTTACTTAACTCAAAAAAAACAGTACAGCAAAATAAGCAGCAAGAGTCGCATGCTTGGCTATTTCAAATGCTCAAACCAGCTTAACAGCAGCATATACTGTCCGCATCATACTACAGAAGCGGTGAGAACATGCTACAAAGAATGCTTAAATTCAGTTTTTTTTGTTTTTAAAATGTTAAACACAATTACTTACATCATTTACGTTGCAGCACAGACTCGCAAAAAGTATCTGGGGCAAACTGCAGCCGGAAAGTTTCAAAATATCAACAACTGAACCAAATATAAACCAGTAAACCTATCGATAGTTTTTCGTTTTAAAATACGTTTATAAAATTACTTAAAAACCGCTAACATTTCACCATTTGCCACTGTGCTCCCGAACAATTCCCACTAGAGACGTAAACATCATGCCTTGGACTGGACACTAAAAGTAGTCTTTTAAATGTACAAAATCATTTGTCAAGCGCCATATTACAGATAAGGCGTTTATCGTTCTTATACCCGACAATCGAAGCCTTTAGCCTGCAGATCTGGGATCAAGGTCACTTCTGATTGGTTGGTCAATAAGCACCAATCACATGATCTACGGCCCACACGTCTTAGTTATGACTTCATGACAGTCAACTGAAATCTTCTGATCTTGACACGGGCGTACAAACATTGCTGCGGCCATCGAATATCCGACGCCGCAAAATTGTGCAGCGAATGCACAAGGTGTATCGTGGTAACGTGAAGCTACAGACTCAGTTATCACAATATCGATCGACGTCGATATTGTGTGCAACGACAACGTAGTGCCAAAGTAAACACCAGTTGACATCAGTCAGCAATCAGCTGTAATAGACACACAGACAGTCCACATACACAGCTGTATGTGGTGGCACGGAAAACGTGTCAGTGGCCAACGTCGTATACTTTCACGTTCCAACTCAGCACTGAATTTGTCACCTTAAAGGCGTCACAAAATTACTCTGCGAAATATCTGGCCCTTTTACGACACGCGGTGAACAATGGCATGGTTTTGTGTCACCCTATACACGTACTAGGCAACTTGGAAAAATGCATTAAAGCCGTCAATTACACTAAACCAATCAGCTGAAAGGCAGGCTGCAGAGAAGACCACAATCTTCACAGAAAAGGTCAAACGTTTTCACGAGAGATAATATGTGATCAGTTACATCACCGGACAAACCAAATGTCCTTAAATTTAGACTACAGAGCTCACAATTAGCAATTATTGACTCAACTGTTCGGATTCAATTTGGGTTTACATCAGTTCTTTAGTGTGACTGCTCATCTAAGATCAAGATCTTCTCAATCAGCAAGCCGCTCTTGATTAGAAAAAAAAACTGACGATAATTGGCACTCCGAACCACATGTGAAAATTGGCATGGAAGTGGCAAAGAGATACATTTTCCTCTTCTATGAGATGGTTCCACACAACCCGTTTTCCAAGCTGCGTTTTTTTATTTTTAAATAAATAAATAAAACACACAATGAAACATAAGTGCAGCACGCAGCCGTAAACTGCTAGCAGTGAAGTTACAAAGGGACACGTTCAGGCCTTTAGTGTACACATAATGCCACATCAAGGGAGTGTTGTACGATAACATAATAATGACAGGTACACGGACCCTTCGTGGGCTGCTACATTTTGGTACAGTGACTGACTGAACGTTAATAATAATAACAACCAGGCATAGAGCAAGTACAAGCACTCGCTGACATTTCGCATTTGCGTTACGTTCACATAGCAATGAAACCTGTGCACGGCATGCACCGATTGCAAATCGCCCAATAGTGCACAGCTAGACGGCACCCCTTACCATTCCCCCAAGTTACATCCAGGTCATGCAGTAGTTGTGTTAATGTGGCGAAGGACAGACAGACAGACACACAGACGTGTGACCACTATACATTTCGCATCGTCTACGACTCACGTGAAATGTAACAATAACACCAATGACAATGTTTATGGTGGCTGCTGTTGTCATGAAGAGGCCACTGCAACAGTTCATCTGGTGAAAGCAGACTGAGCGCCGGGTGTCTGCCAACCATCAGATCAAGTCATCTGACTTGGGATCTAAGTCTGCCAGTAGGCTGCTACCATCCACATCCACCATCGCCATTTATTCTTGTTACTCACAGCCTAAAAGCTGATACTCACTTTACCATCCCATGCAGGATGGAAGGCTGAGTTGACCTAGGCACTGCAGTAAGGGTGTGTGGGTCGTGTCCAAGGTTGTATATTGGAGTCATTGTCGTGATAAACACAACTGCCCACAGTGAGATTTGAACCCACGTTCTCTCAGCATGTCGATCAGGCACATTATCACTAGACCACTCTGACATGCAATAAACTGTTCAACATCACTCGACATAAAAATTAGGTCATTTCGGAGACATTCTTCGCAGCCAATCGCATATATAGGTACCCAAGAAACTAACCCCAACCTAACAAAACCAAGACGTGAACCAGTAGACCACAGGATACTACAACGCAAAATAATCATTAAACCTGAATGTGGGCCAATGTCCAACGTGATGGTCGCCCTGCCGAATATAGCTGGCGCCCTGTGCTCAACGCCACAAAGTTTGGCTTGCGCCCACTGCTTGAGTGCCGTGCAGTAATGCTGCCAATAGGAGAGCGCAAGACTTGGAGGACGCAAACTGAATTTTGCACCTGGCAAAATTCCGTTACGGGACAACAGCCGCCAAAAATGTATATATAGTGTAGCAGCGCAGGAGACGGCCAAACATCGTGCAAAGTATGGTTGGCTTCCGTTGAGCGACTTCGCTGCAGTAACGAAGCCAAGACGCGAAACCCGTTTAAATTTGCTAGGGTGCCCCAAACTAACGAAACAATCTCAGCCGCTAGTGGGCCGAAGTTCACCATATTGTAAGGTCATGCGGAGAAGATATTGCTGCTTAACAAGTTTTTTACCGATTGTCGATACGTGCCTTAGTTGCGAAGATATATCCTGACAAAGTTGTGGGATGGTGCCCAGATGGCGATTTTTTTGCGTCCTGTATTTTCAGCGAGCCGCGTGCAGCAGATTTCAGACATGCATTCTAAATTCGCACTAAGGCCACACCATGTGTGGAAGTATGGTAGACATCCAATCTCCGACGGCTGAGATTAGGCGAGGAATAAAATAAAAGATAGAAGAAAGAAACCACAGGATGAAGATATAATGGTCTGCCCTATTACATAGGGCGACCATAAGAAACTAAACACGGGATTGGTCGTCAATGCAGAGGGACCCAGGTGGGTGGTTCCCCCGATGAGTCCTTTCACACTGTACCAGACGTAGCAAGCACCCATCAAAGGCACGTGTACCAAATGCAATACGACTGTTAGTGCCAATCTTTCTCTGGTCACACAACGAATGAGTTACTATGCGATGACAATTTGTTTAATTCTTTCTTGTCTGCTACAAATGAGTTCTCTGTATGGAGGATCTGTGTGAGCTGACTGCGGTATATGTTATATGACAGTGGGCTAAAGTGACACAGTGCTGCATGTGACGCACTGAGCGGCACAGTGCCACATCAGGACAACACAGTGTCACCTGCAATGACACAGTGCCAAACTGGCAGCGGCACTGTGCTGATCATAACACTGCAACAGCAACTGCAGATGCTTGTTACGGAGTGACACGCCAGTGACCCATAAACGACACAGTGCTACTATATCACTAACGACACAGTGCCGCGACGCTGGCTGCCACGTGGGCAAAGCAAACGGCTCGCGCGTCACTGTGCCGCTGACAATCACAGCAAACGGCACAGTGCCAGTAGTGATTACAGCGGCGTAGCCACCGACACAGTGCCGCCCGTCACCGTGACCGCCGTTGCAGCAGCTCCAATACTATCAGGAGATCCTCCGCTCAGCACCTGCCAATATCAACAACCACCTGCTGTCATCGTAGGCGTGACACCTCAGATGGTTAAAAACAGGACGCTCCACAGCACCATAGTTTGTGCCCCAGCACCGGGGGCGCTTGCTCCCACGCCGGCCTAAACAGCTATGCTAGGATGGGTACGGGAGGGGGTTGCCACCTCCTGCAGTGGGAGTCTGGTCCAAAGATGTCACCCCAGGAAAAATTTTCAAATTTAAGATGCAAATTGTCTTCAGTGCTTTGACGCTGTTGGTTGGGCAGCAGGAAGAGCATCCGGCACTTTCCATATCTCCCAATAGTGACAAATTCGGAAAACAATC
>Ga0209259_1000602_pt1 | contig 11189 bp, 11 predicted proteins | sample WorMetGr2BELIZE1_FD_187417 | JGI IMG/M metagenome (GOLD analysis project Ga0209259, IMG submission 187417) | Marine gutless worms symbiont microbial communities from Max Planck institute for Marine Microbiology, Germany - Inanidrilus... ...
TTTCGTTAGTTTGGTGCACCCCAGCTACTTTCAACGGCTTCTGCGTCTTGGCAGCGTTACTGCACGGCAGTCAAGTAGTCAGCATCAGCCAAACTTTGCGGCGTTGAACAGAGGGCGCCACCTTTGTTCGGCAGGGCGACCATCACGTTGGGCATTGGCCCACATTTCTAGTTTTATTTTATTTACACAGTGTCTCAAAAAACATCCCAAATTTGGCTTTCTATAACTTTGACTCACGTGAATGGATTTTGATATTTTTTGGCAGAAATGTTACCAATAAAGTAAACAATCAAAAGACACTTTATTATGCCACCTCAAATAACTTGCACTTCTGCACTACCTGGCAAAACGGGAAACACAAAAATTACATTTTTCACTTGCTGTATTAGTGCATTTCCAAAATTCAACCAGTTGCTGCTTGATTTCTTCAATCTTTTTGACTCATGACTAATACGCTGCTGTATGACTCCTAAATCTGGTAACCAATGCATTCAGCTTAGGGCGTTTGTGGGGCATGGTTTGGGAGAAAGGAAGTCGAGAACGCTGCAGCAGCTGGACTGTGTTGCATGCACAAAGCACTAGTGCGCTGTCTTCTACGTTTCCTCTTTCGCAAGGTAATGCTGAAGCACTAGACAGGTGAGGTGGGAAAACAAAGCATCGTCAGATTTCTTACTTTATCAGTAGCACGTCTGCCAAATATTATCGCATTCGGATCATGTGTGTCAAGATTGTGGCAAGTCACAGGTGGGAAGTTTTTTTTGAGACACGGCATATTATAATGTTCATTCTGTTGATAGTCTATGGGTCATATATGCTTGCAGTGTAAATGACTGCTAGCCACCAGACAGTTTACACAACCGCCTACCCTGACCCCAGCAGTGACCATCTGCTTAGTAAAGGAAGGAGATTGCTAGTCATGCGAATGACACAGCCACATGAAAACCGATGCTCTCGGTCGGGGCAGTTGTAAACTGGCACCAAGGTCTTTAGTGACAGTATCAATAATAATGTCGCCGACGGCCGCGTCAGCTGGTGTCCAGCATGGTTATGTGATCACAATGCGACAATGGCCATTCTCACAAAGCATCTATCAGCCAGATAGCTGTTGCAATTACACAGGCACGCCGGCCGTGGTCGTGATCTCAATTGTTCTGTTGTATTCAGCGTGTCCGTAGTGTTGGGAGCAGCAGTCTGTCATAAACGAAAGTCCATACTAACAGATTCCGTTGTAACCGTATTATCACACATTGAAATTACCCTGGTAATGGAGACTCAGCCTTCACCAGAAAAAAATCTGTATTAAACGAGTATCCGTTGTAACTGAGTCCGTTATAATGACGTTTTACTGTAGTCTAATCACTCTGTGGGCTGAAGGCCTATGAAAAGGAGATGAGCACAGAGCACTCCAACTTTGCTCCAGTGGAGTATGGCAGCTCTTAACAGTGACCAAAACAAAGTTTTGTAAGGTTGCCTTGGTCATACTTGGAATGCCTTTCTAGGTGATATTATTACTTTGCCCGCGAGAGTGGTTACTAAGTATTGTGATGAGTATGTCTGTCTGTGTGTCTGTCTGTCTGCGAGGATATCTTTGGAACGACATGCGTAATCTTTACCAAATTTTTTGTGCATGTTGTCATTATCCGTGGCTTGGTCCTCCTCCAGCATGTTGACCATAGGCCGCATCGCCTATCGGCAAGAAGGGCTGACAGCAGTGCACAGCGCGGGCAAAGTGTAATCTATGATTGCTTTGTTGCATTTTTGCAGCAGTAGTGCATGCAGTGTGAATTATCATTTTAGCTGCATAAAACTGAACTGGAATATACACTGCTATGAAGTGTGAACTGTTTTTTTTTAAATTTTTTGTTGTTGAAGACTGGCTTGTATAGTGGCTGACTGTACAAGGAGTTACAGTACAGTAGGGAATTTGACAGCACATTTGAAGTCTCATACAGGTTTGCACAGTGCTTGAGACTCTTGAATGCATTCGTACTAAGTAGTTGTATGTGGTGGTTATTGCATTATTTTCATTGAGGCCATTGTAAGTGTTGGTATGCAACAGCTTGATATTTCTGTATTGATATTCTGTTATTAGTTTGGTTGCCCTTTCTACATAGTAGCGGGCGATCATGTGTTCTGTGGATGTTATGTATTTCATCATTAGAAGCCTAATCTCCGAGACGCCAATGGTGATCAGTGAAATTGGGTACTAGTTTATACTGCCGATCTTATTTTTGATGGGACCCTCCCCAATTTTTTTACCGTGCGACACCATGCTAGTGCAGTATGTGCTGTAGTTGTCTGTCTGTCTGTGTCTGTCTGTCTGTCATAAGTCCATGTTCTACTGAAACTATGACCCCAGAAACAATGCCACACCATAGCCCAGGGACTCTAGTTTTCTGCATATCTTGGTAAAACTCAAACGGGGTCACCCCCAATGGAGGCACGAAATGGAGGAGAGGTAGGCTAAAATTGGCGACCATTGACAACTCGCTATAACTCGAAAATGTTGACTGTCGCGAGCGTTGCCAACTTAGTTTGGTCGCAAGTTTATCACAATGAGCATCCACCTTTGTTTGCAGTACATTTGCCATGATGCACCGCGTCACATGGGTTCATCAGCGACAGCTGATACTTGTTAAATGGGGGCAAAAAGAACAGTCACACATTGGCAGGAGGGTCAATTTTTTTACAAGCCAGAGTTATGGCACTTTTTAATCTTGTTCACCAACCACACAAGAATGAGCAATCATCATGTTAGGACACGTTCCAACAGCTCTCGTTTTATGAGAAGATTGTGCTTCATTTAGTGATGGGGGAAGTACCAATAATTTGGGGATCCTGATCTCTTTGAGCATAATTAGTCTGTTGTCTATTGGCCTTGTCTTTATGGACTGTTTAGCCTTTAGCCAGTCATGTCAATCACGGCATTCTGTCAGGTCATCTTTTACGAAAATGGACCTTACGTTTTCTATAGAGCATCGGGTTTACCATTCTATTTTGGGGCGACGATTTGTAAAACAGTTCACCCTATTCCATGGGGCCATTGTACTGTCCTGTTTGTCTGTGACGTTGATGTATTGTAGCCAAACGGTTGGATGGATCAAAATGAAACTTCCAATGGAGATAGGCCTTGACCCAGGCCACATTGTGTTAGATGGGGACCCGGCTCCCCCCAAAAGGGGCACATCTTTCCAATTTTCGGCCCATGTCCATTGTGGCCCAACGGCTGGATGGATTAAGATGCCACAGTGGTATGGATGTAGGCCTTGGCCCAGGCGACTTTGTGTTAGATGGGGATCCAGCTCCCCCCCCCCAAAAAAAGGGGGGCTCCCGCCTCCAATTTTCGTCCCATGTCTATTGTGGCAAAACGGCTAGATGCATCAGGATGCCACTTGGTACGAAGGTGGGCCTCAGCCCAGGCGACATGTGTTAGATGGGGACCCAGCTCCCCCCCTAAAGGAGCACAGCCTCCCCACAATTTTCGTCCTATGTCCGTTGTGGCGAAATGCCTCGAATTAAGATGCCACTTGGTATGGAGGTAGCCTCAGCCCAGGCAAATTTGTGTTAGATGGGGACCCAGCTCCCCTCCAAAAAGGGCACGGTCCCCACCCAATTTTTGGCCCATGTCTGTTGTGGCCAAATGGCTGGGTGGATCAACCAACCAGGCCAACTCAGCCTTTCATCCCTTGAGGGTCGATAAATGAGTAGTAAGTTGCAATTGGATGTCTGCTACCTCAGTTAGGGGTAGCGCCATCTGGTGAACGCTTACAAAGGAAGATAGGCATGATGTAATTTGCAGATGAAACTGTGTGATCCATGTCTTGAGTGCTTTGCGAGTATGGCATACTAAAAATGGTGCTATATAAATATTCTTCCTTTCCTTTATCTCCGTCTGTCTGTGCATATCTGTGCCAACTGAAAACTTAATTCGGTGAAGAGGTGGAAGGAGAAGCATGTGGAGGAATAGATACGGAGTGAGAGGAATGCCTTGGTATTACAGGTTACTGCTAATCTAAGTATATTCAGCGAGTTCTGACAGTGTGTAAGATACATGTAATTACAACAATGCATTATGAGTAAGCAAAATAACATACACTGTGTCCACGAAAAAACGGCCCCCCTAAGCATGTTTTAAAATCTTCAGAATTAGCAAGCGTTGCACAATTACAATTTTACAGCATGAATATATGTCTATTTTCAATAAAATAGCCAATTTTACTGAAAATATGTCCTACTGTCATTGAAATATCGACATTTAATAAATGGTCTTAAAAGTTTACCGTTTTCAGAAGTGTGCTTTCTTATTTACGGTCCATGCAGTTAACTGACGTCAGCATCGATGCAACTGTTGCATTGGCAGAACAAAAACAAACAAATGGTGTTTAGTACCGAAGATCTTGTTTTAATTACAGTTCTTCGTCAAGAAAAAGGTTACGACAATTGATAAATAATCACACTGCTTCATTGGAGATAACTGTGAACGTGCATGAGTCTGTGTTATCACTGAAACTTGCATTTTGGACGAGTAATTGAAAAAATGTAATAAAATAACATATTTACGTTAAATTTTCATGAATTTTTGCACATTTTTACAAACAATGTACAAATACGTGCTAAATTCAGTTGTAAAAATTCCACTGATGTTTGCACAGTATTTTGAATACTACGGCATTATACTTAGGGGGACCATTATTTTGTGGACACACTGTATTGCATTATTGTAGCTTGTATTTCTAGATTTTGCAGACTGTTTATATACAGTCTCTCTGCATTGCTCATGGAACAGATGGAACATATATAATCTTTCTCTACACTGTGTCTCAAAAAACGTCCCACCATAGTCTTGGTGTAACTTTGACAAATGCGAACCCTTGTCATAATTATTGGCAGAAATGTAATGATAAAGCTAGCTCTCAAAAGATGCTTTATTTTCCCACCCCTCATGATTGATGCTTCTTCACTACCTGGCAAAACACAGATACACGAAAATCTCATCTTTTTTCACTCAAATGCTATATTACTGTTGCTGCTTCATTTCTTCAGTCTTCTTCACTCACAGCTCACAGTAATTGAGTCTTGTAATCAGTTGGCTTTGGCTCTGGGCTGTTGTGGCCATAGCTTGGAAGAAAGAAACTTGAGAATTTTGCGATGTAACAACTGGTCTGTTATGCGTGCATAACGCACTGATGTGCTCTCTTGCTGAAAGACAAAATTGTCATCTGCAATGTGTTTTGATAGCATCTAGCATTTGATGAGATAGTGAGATATGCTAGTAATACTGTTCACTTTCACCCCAGGCTCAACAAAAAACAACTGCCATTTCTGACACAGTGACTGACACCGTGACAGACTTGATAAATTTCCAACATGAGGGTAATAGACAGCAGGATGCTATACTCCTTAAGTCCTGTCTGTTGAATGCATCATTTTGTGAATGGAAGGTTGGGTCAGCTGTGACTGCATGGTAGTTTGAATGTGTTTGCGTGTTTGTTGGCAAAGCAACATGTAGAGTTTAAGTAAAAAGGTGCAATTTCCAGGTTTCCTGTTTCTACAGGTAGTGCAGAAACACTAATTAGGTGAGGTGAGAAGATAAAGCACTTGCTGATTGTTTACTTTCTCAGCAACACATCTGCCAAAAATTATCAACATCAGTTTGTGTATGTTGAAGTTTTAGCAAGCCAAAGGTGGAACGTTTTTTGAGACACAGTGTAGTAATGATGATGATACAACAGCGTATATAAAATTTCTTTTCGTCTGATCTGTTCTCTGTGAGGTGAGAAGATAAATGATTGTTTATTTGTTTTCGTAAAGGTCAGTATCACTACATCTGTACATATTGTTCCAAAGCCTTTCTGACGTCGTATGCATTGAAGCTTCATTATCGTTCTCATACACAGGAACGACCGTTCTGCTGCAGTTTTCCAGACTGCTACAAAACTTTCAATACCATTTACAGGTCATTGCTAAAGCATTGTTTATGATGTTTAATGCTTATTTCTGTATCAGTTTATTTTGTCATATGTGGTATATATAACAGTTTCTAAGTAGCAAAATCTCTGGGCTAACCTGTGTGCACTATACACATCTGTAGTAGTGAACTGAGATTTACCAATTAATCTGGTGTACAGGTTGAATGCTCATAAGCGCATACATTCCGGCAGCACATTCACGTGCACATTCAGTGGGTGTGGTCGCGAGTTCACAACCCGCACTGACCTTCGAAAGCATCTTCGATGTCACACGGGAGAACGACCTTATGTGTATGTTGAATACCTATATGCTGTGTTCCAAAAAAACTGGACCACCAAACTCATGGTGGTAACTTTGTCAAATCTTAACCGATTTTCAAAATTCTTTCACTGTTAGACTCAGTGGTAAACTCGCAGTAAACGTAATAGTTAAAGATCCCACCACACCTTAAACGTGTTGCTACTCTACCTTGTGAAATATGTCTTCAAGAAATCATCGTGCTCAAGAACTCCATAAATGAAATACCATGCATGTAAGATTCGGTCACTGAAAATTGTCGAAAAATACTCATATAATGATGTGAGCATTATGTAATTGGGTAACGAGAAGATATTTACCCAGCAACTCACGGAATAACTGACTGTACGCAGCTGCCGCAACAAAGAAAAGAGACTCCACAGCAAAATCCTTTCGCATATCATCAGCGTTCAGTCACAGTCTCTGATGATGTTAGTTGGCAAGTCAAAATCAGTTTACGCCAGTTTGATAATTATCTAAGCCAAGTCAAAATCAACGTTAAAACAGTTAACTCATCCATACTCAAGATATCTCAGAGTGCGTGAGACAATCAGCTTTCTTGCCTGTAACTTAGCCAAATGTTGACTGGTCTTAAAATTTTTTACAAGCATACTGAATGGTAAATTTGCAGTAAAGTTTCATTGAAAATGCCACAACACCTCAAATGCCTAGCTGCAGTGATTTATGGTTTACCGTTAATCACAATACCTATTTCAAATTGCCACTTGTTTTCTGACATTAAGATTTCACAAGGCAGTGTAGCAACGCATTTAAGGTGTGGTGGGATCTTTAGCTATCGCTTTACTGCAGATTTATTGCTGAGTCCAACAATGAAAAAAATTTGAAAATCGGTTAAAATTTGACAAAGTTAACCGCCAAGAGTTTGGTAGTCCATTTTTTTGGAACACAGTGTACATAGCAGAGATGCCAATCTTCCCACTTTTTGAAGGGATTTTTATGGCCGCCCTATGGAATAGGGCCGGTCATTATATTTTTACCCTGTGGTTTCTTTCTTTCTTCTTCTTTCTTTTTTCCTTGCCTAATCTCAGCGGCCGCAGATTGCATGTCTACCATACTTCGTCACATGGTATGGCCTTAGTGCGAATTTAAAATGCAGGCCTGAAATGTACTGCACGCGGCCTGCTGGAAATGCATGATGCAAAAAATGGGTAAAAATTCGCCGTCTGGGCACCATCGCACAATTTTGTCGGGCTATATCTTCGCAACTAAGGCACGTATCGACAATCGTAAAAAAATTATTAAACAGCAATATCTCCCCCACATGTCTCCACGATATGGTGAACTTCGGCCCACTAGTGGCTGAGATCGCTTTATTAGTTTGGGGCACCCATCTAATTTCAACGGGTTTCGCCTGTTGGCAGCATTACTGCACAGCACTGTAGTAGTGGGCGTCAGCCAAACAGTGCAGCGTTGAACAGAGGGCGCCACCTATATTCGGAGGCGGCCATCACGTTGGGCATTGGCCCACATTCTAGTTTATATCGGGATCCCACCTTACTGGTCTGAGTATCTGGATAGACAAATTACTGCTTTCTGGTTGCACATGTACCCTTCCATAGTTACATCTGCGAAGCATAGTTTATGTGATTGGTTTGACTTCTGTCTTTTTCTCTGACATCCTGTGAGCAGGATTTCTTTTTAAAAATTGGAGATTTTTTAAATAAAATTTAGGAGTTATTTTGATTTGGAGATGGTCCCACGAAAATTGGGGGTTCTGTACCATTTCTAATTTTTCCCATAACCAGGGCTGAAACTGTCACCATATATCTTCGGTAGTTTCATATGAATTTATTTGAGCAATATTGGTGATCAGTTTAGAGGGCTCATTGTTTCACAATATTAAAATTGTGTCGATCATCAAACAGCTTTGAAGGCCAGGGGTTGACTGAAAATTTTGATTTTTGTAGGATTCCCTGATGAATTGTGCTGACAAAGCTGAGTAGCTTCAGCTGGTGTTTGGAATGGGGTCTGTGCATAGCAGCGTGATCATTAGAATGACTAGTGAAGTTGTTGATAACATAGTTTGCCAAAGGTCTTTGCGTCTTCTTTTGTAGTTTAGTGCTTTGCCTTCAGTGTTTTGACACTTTTGGTTGGGTGGCAGGAAGGGCATCCGGCCTGTAAAAAAATGAGTGGTGGGGTGCTGGCGCAGGTGTCTGTCTGGGGCGAGGTTCAGTCTTGCATATGGCCCAACTGATGCTACTGCCACCCACTGTCTCTTGCTTCACTAAAATCCAGATAGGTTTTACCTTTCTGGTACCAGCTAACCCTGAGAAAGGGCCATTAAATGGATGTCGTTGCTGTGTAGTTCAGTTGCTGGGTAACGTGTTGTCTTCTCCTGGTCTCTAACAAGTTCGGTCTAATGGAATTTAGGCTTTATTTGTTCGTGTCAGAATCACAGCATCATTGTTATTACCATGTAGTCCATTCAGGATTAATTAATACCATACTCCGAGTGAAATGTTGAGTCAAGACAAGGTTGAAGTAAAATTTTTAGCGTTGTTGTTTTGTAAAAGTTCAGAATAATTAACAGTGGAACTGATTACCTGCATTTGTCTGTTTTGTCAGCCATAGCTTAACGGACAAAGTGATGGTCCGAAATTCAGTTGACCATGTTTGATTCTGTCTGAGACCCATATTGTCATTTGTGACATCTTGAAGGCAATCTGGCCAAAACTGCTCCAGAATAAGCTGCAGGTTAGGTTGGAACCAGTGAATGGGGAAGCGCATGAGGCTTCTTTGTTTTGGCAACTGTCAGCTGATGATAGTTAGTTGGGTATGTTTCAGCTGTCCCGTGGAGCAGTGTGGCATGGCCTTTGCTATGAGTCATCACTGTAAAGCTCATCAGCAGTCTCGTCATGGTAAGAAGTTTTCTGCCAGTGAATACCATCAACCATTATACAAATGATACACGGTTGCAAGTGGAACATTCAAATATGTTGTCCCGAGGTTGACATGTCATCACAAGGGCGCAGCCCAATTGATGACATTTCAACCGACGGGCAACATATTTGAATGTTCCACGAGCAACCGTGCTTCATCTGTTTTGTCGTATGACCAACTATGAGCAAATACAAAATCCCGATGAATAATATATTTACGTTTATGTTTTACCCAAATGCCGAAATCGAAATTCCCTATGTGTAAGTGTGTAGTTTGGCTGCAGCATCACCACCATATTAGTACAAATTGCTAGCAGCCATTTTTGGGTTTTCGCTTTCGATCATAATTTTCCTTCCTTTTCTTGTTTTAATTCAAGTATTGAGCTATGGACTGAGTTGAGTCCTATTTTCCTTGTTTTTAGACATCTAGCAGGCTAGCAGCGGTGTGAAACTGTGAGAATAGTCGGTACAGCGTCTGTCGTAGAATACGCTGCATTTGGCATTGTCATTCGCCAGGTGGCGATTTTAACTGTTTCAGCAAGTGCTTGTAGCATTTAATTAGTATTTCTCTCAGCGATAAATAGTTAATAATAGATTGTACGTCATGGCTGTACATTCGCATTCTTGCATGATTCCAGTATACCCATCGCAAATTTGATGTATTAGTCCTATTTTCATATTCAGCTATAACTTCGAAAATAACCGTGCAACATTTGTAACGCTATGGAAACATGTTGCACGTGCAACACCATGTTGCGTAGTCACACGCTCAAGAGTGCAGCGTCCGATTATGACCAACGTCACGTGATCGCATTTTGACCAATCAGCGTAGCAGCTCGTAGTTGGCCATATGACAACAGTCTATGTAGTGTAGAAACATTAATGATCTAATTGGTTGAAGTTTGTGAATAGTGGTCCTTTTGTTCAATAAACTCATGATGATTGATGACTTGCAGTGTTACTATTTACTGCTGCAGACTTTATCCCTGCATAAAGTTTTTAAATGTAGTCATGTAACACCTAAAGAATACATGTTATGAAGGCTTATTTTAATTGAGGAAATGTCCATTTGGTTGGTTGTTGTCTGAATGCTGAACCGTGCATGTGTTCAGGATGTGTTCGGAAGCCCATTGTGCAGTCATCTGTACCATCATTCGCAGTTGCCAAAGCCGCCAGCCAAAACACTGAGTCGGTTGTTGACAGTACGTTGACAACGAATGTTGTCGATTGCGTCATTGGTGCGTCTGAGTTGTCCGGTGTTCAGCCTTTATCAGATGTGCAAATGCCGTCGACTTCTAGTCATTCAAGCTGTGGTGTCCAGTCCGGCAGTCAACCTTCACGTCCTGCAGACGAGAAGCAACTTTCAGACACGAGTGACGAACTTTGTTTGTATACGACGTGTGCATCGCCACAGCTGACTGACTGTCTGAACGACATTTGGCTTAGCGCTGCTGCGGTTGATTTAGGATCGCCGCTGGTGACTCGGAGCTCTTGCTCATGCACTGCTGTAGGCCCAGCGATGTCGGCACATCTTGAATTTTAGGGGGTCAGCCCTGCCCATGTAGTCCAATGGTCAAACCACTTGGGCGCCATGTGCAGTAGAGCTTGACGTTCGCAGTGGCCAAGGATCGATTCGAGCCTCGGCCCGGGCGCGTCCGCCTACTAAAAAACAATTATTTCAAATAATTCCTATGCACATGATGACCAGTGAGATAATCCCGGGCAGGAAAACAGAGGGCTCGATGGTGTCCTCTATAAACTGTGACCGTTCGTCTCTGATATAGCCATATTTGTGCTGAAAAGGGACGTTACTCCAGCTAACTAACTTTTAGGGGGTCATGCAGTCTTCTCAAAATTGTCAGGTATATATCGCCATCTGAGATAAATTTAAGCCTGCATGTTCGTGTAAATACGACGTTACATTAGCTTAAAACCTACATGCATGCAAGTTTGGTTAACGTGCAAAGTACGCCAAATTTCAATGTCACAGCATGTAAGCCTAGGTATCGGATTGCATTCTGC
>Ga0209259_1000603_pt1 | contig 11189 bp, 5 predicted proteins | sample WorMetGr2BELIZE1_FD_187417 | JGI IMG/M metagenome (GOLD analysis project Ga0209259, IMG submission 187417) | Marine gutless worms symbiont microbial communities from Max Planck institute for Marine Microbiology, Germany - Inanidrilus... ...
GGTGAAATGTCTTAGAGCTAGCGTTCGCAATTGTTTGAAGGTTAGAAAAGGTTAAATGTGCTAGGATCTGTAGATTTCGCTTGTTTGAAGGTTAGAAATGGTTAAAATTCCCAGAACCCGCTTTTTTTCCCTACTAACGGCCATTACGCCGTTGAAGGTCATTCAAGGTCACCGATTTTGGTACCAATCGAAAGCTCATATGCGACTTCCTGTTAGTGATTAATACTAACTTAGCTCGTATCTTGCACCGTTTCCGACATATAGCCTTCGATAAGTCAAAAATCGCTATATTAATTTGGCTACCCCTGTTGTTTAACTCCCCCGACGGAGGGGTTCCCCTGACGATCTCCGTTAATTTTTTAGTGGATGTCAACAGGTGACCAAGGTACCAAATGCTGCACAAATATTGCCGAAAATTACAACCGCCTGAGTAGGGTACACGAGCGTTACAGACAGACAGACGACAGACAGACAGACAAGACGGACGGACGTGCGACAGCGTTCGCTAACGTTCACGTTCGCTAAAAATGTTTTCATTATACTGGTGTTTTATCATGTAATAGGCCTACTAACCTTAACGCTAACACTAACCCTAACACTAACCACAAACCTAACCCCCACCGTAAAGCACAATGTAATAGAAAATGAGTACAATATTCACAATACCTGTATATAAAAAAGGTCATGGCGCCGCCTTTCGAATGCAATGTGGAAACCCATCTATTCCTCTGCGCCACCTGGTCGGTCATTTTCAGGTCCTACATTTTCAACGCCGCCGCTATAGTCAAGCGTTGGGCTGCTGAGTTCCACTAGCGCTGGGGAAGAGATCGTTCGAAGGTGAGCCACGCTCAGAACGCCAGGCTCCGCCTCCGCCTCCGCCGAGGGACCGCGCGACGCGCTTGTCAGTTGAAATCTTGTCAACTGCTGCACGTTAAATTAAATCTCATTTGAAATTGCTTGCAATAGGTGAATGCCTTGAAGGTCTCTAAAGGTCATCGGAAATTCCCCTATTTAATAGCCATTTATCACTTCTTATTAGGGGTGTGTACACCGTGTCTCAAAAAAACGTCCAACCTTTGGCTTGCTATAACTTTGACGCACATGAATGGATTTTGATATTTTTGGCAGAAATGTTACCGATAAAGTAGGCAATCAAAAGACGCTTTACTATGCCACCTCAAATAACTTGTGCTTCTGCACTACCTGGCAAAACGCGGAAACACGAAAATCACATATTTCACTCAATTGGATTGTGTTACAGACACAATGCACCTGTGTGCTATCTTCCTGAAAGAAAACGTTGTCATCTGTGATGTGTTTGATAGCGTCTAACATTTGTTGAGGTAGTAAGATATCCCATTAATACTGTCCATTGACTTTTACTCAAGGCTTGACGAAGAACAACTCCCATCTTTTACACATCGACTGACAGCGCGACAGACTTGGCTAACACAGAGCATGTGGGTAACACACAGCAGGATGCTATTCTCCTTTCCTAGGTCCTGTCTGGTGCTCCCACTCGATCATTTTGACAGTGAAGGGTGGTTCAGCTCTGACCAGGTGATATTTTTAACTGTTTCGTGTTTTTTGGTGAAAAAGCATGCATCACTTAAGTGAAAAGACACAATTTCCGGGTTTCCTGTTTCCCCAGGTAGTGCAGAAGCACTAGTTAGGTGTGGTGGGAAAATAACATACATTTTAATTGCCTACTTTCTCGGCAACATTTATGCCAAAAATTGTCGCAGTCGAGCTGTGTAGGTAAAAATTATAGCAAGTTGTAAAGGTGGGACGTTTTTTTGAGACACGGTGTATAGTAACAAAGTAAGAATGTCTCTATCTTGCACCGTTTCCAAGATATTACCACTGTTACCGTGTGACTGCTTTGTCCGCCTGTTACATTAAGAAGTACAATTTCGACACGACAGTTGAAGAAATTACAGGCCACGTACCGGTATGCTTTCAGACTCATGTGGAAACATCGTAGTTTAGTACGTGCTATAGATTTCCCGAGGTAGGGGAGCTAGTTTTCGAACAGCCAAGGTCACCCAAGGTCATTGGTACCATTTGATAGGATATGAGTTTCTATTAGTCTTTCAATGTACAAGACTATACTTATTACCTTCAGCCGTTTCAGAGATATGAAGGACCCACAACGAAAAAATAGGAGTGATTTGGGGTGATTAGGTTCACTCAGTCATCGGCACTGTCACCAATCTATAGGCCTATAGCATACACGACCTCCTATTTGCCTTTCGTAGAAGCTGTGCGTTTATCTTGTACCGTTTTCTAGATACAGCAAGTTATTTGTTGAAGGCTGCAAAATTTTTCCTACCCACGTGTATTTGGCGCTTCCGTTGGGTGTGACTAGGAATGTTACCATAATCTTTGGCTCCAACAGAGTCCCTGGGCTACCGTACGGTGTTGTTTGCGTGAAGTAGTTAGTAATAGGCGGGTACCACGCCAATGGGCTAAACTGCGGGTTCTGCGCCACTGGGCTAAACGGCATCTCGATCGGTTCAGCCATTTTTACAGGGCATACGGTTGTGACAGACAGACAGACAGACTGACCGACAGACCACTCTACTTCGTCTGTAGCAACAGACCGCATCTAGCTAGTGCTGAGATGCGGCCTAAAAATGCAACAACATTGCCACAACGCTGTATTTTCCTTTGTTTCACGCTAGAACATGCTAAAACTATGAGGATACATACAGTGCAGTATGACTATGATATGGCAAATCACTTGGTGGTGAGTGCAAACCGTAGGCAGTGCAACTCACCTCAAGCTGCTGCAGACTGTTAAACGAACATAATGCCACATAATACACGCTAGCGACCTTTAACGAAACAATACGGCAACTGAAATTACTGAACGTAGAAATTCCAGTGGAATCAGTAACAAGGCAATCGGAGATAGCAGACTTCGCCCCCTCCCAAGTTACCCTCGCGGCGGCGAATACATTCCTTCACCACGTGTGCTGCGGAAGACAACATTGCCTATTGCGTAATCAAATACACACCATATTTACTATATTTATATTTATACATTATACATTATATTTATACATTTCCACTATATTTGGCATAATGCCCCACAGCGCCGTGGCGGACGAGTGCATTTGCCGCCGCAAGGGGTGATAAGTCGGCTGGTAGGCGCAAACATCCACAAAACCGGAAGTACATAACATATTGCATTATCGACGTTTATTGACAGAGGAGGATCGAGCCACGACCATAGTAACATGTAAAGAAAATTTCGTGAAGTTTGGGCACGTGATTTTTGAAATATGCAAGCAAACAGACAGACAGACAGACACGCTCATCACAATACTTCGCATCATTCTCGGAGGCAAAGTAACAATGGTCAGAAAACTCAAATCATCAACCTGTCAATCAACACTGTAACTGATTAACACAACCAGTTTAACAGCGATGCGTTCAGCACATGACACGAGTCATAGCAGTGTTCACGTGCGTCACAGCAACCCTCAACGTGTCAGATATATCACTCAGTAACTACTGTATCGCGAACTCACTGCAGGTAAATAAAAACTGCGACATTCCCCGACTGTTCGCCGCATTCCCACCCACGTTGCAGTTACGTCATGTTATTGTCAGCGCTATCAGTACACAATAAATGTTACTACATATGCTACAAAAAATGTTCACAATGATTTTATAAGCACCAAAATCCTTAAAATAAAGCGAGTTGAAAGTAACAGTAGCTAGTAGCCCCAAATGTGAAGTTAAGTTTCCAGCGAATAGACTTTTTCCATGACATTTTCCACAGCTGTAAAATCGGACATTTCCAAGTTTTCTAGACAAGACCTTGAATTAAGTGCAGAGCAAAACTGTGTGTTTTGCACCGCAGTAAATCAGTTACATTATCACAAACACATGCTCAAATAGTTACACAACATCTCATCGCAACTGTTATGACACACATTCAAAAGATCTCTTTCCAGCTAAACACAGGCCACAACATTCATAACTAGAATGCCCTTACTTGACGTTGCACTGACCACTTTAGCAACATTTTAGCTGACTGTGAATTTTCAGCCAGCTGTGATTTATTCACGGTTTCCAATTCAGGTCTGCTTTTCAGCCACGATACCAGACCGCTACACTGACTACTAATTGGAACGCGTAGCTGGCAAGCTGCTTACCTCTATCTACGGAGAGTGGGCAAAGGTAGGTTTGAAGTCTATTTTGTGAAAATTCATCACCAAACAACCTTTAGCTGTCATTTGTGCATTTTGTAAGTATTTCTTAGATATAATGTTGCAGACCATTGCTTTTCTGAGCAAATTTGTACTGTAAGCCAGCTTTAGTTGCCTCCTACAACATGTGGCCTGGAAACGCAGAGGGCCTATTCTGGTTTCGGCGCTTCATAAATTTGTCACTCACTTACTTACTTAGACACTTACCCGCTTACTTACAGTCCCGGGACCCACACAGGGCTCATTTCCTACATCAGTGTCTGGACACACACACACACTCAGCTGAGTGCTCAACCAGCATCACTAAAGTGGTCGGTAAAAATGCTAACATGTTGAAAATTAATCACGCAGAAAAGTAACGATAATGAAAAACACGATGCATTCAACATCAGCAGCAGATTTCATGCACTAATCAGTTTAAACAGCCCATCTATCCTACAATTAGCAGATGTTATTACACACAAAGAATTAATAGATGTGTAATAATCGACAGATGTTACTCAACACAGTTGGCAACTTGCATATACAAGTTCAACAGCATGTAAAACACATAAGAATCTTGCTGGTGATATATTTAGTCACAAAAGCTACAGCGGTCAATATTCGTAGGCAAATGTGCAGCATCACAATACTTGATGTGCTTCCTCGTAACAACTAAACAGACTGAAGTTAGTTTTTGTCAATGCAGCAACGATTATGTTGAAGCTGGGCTGCAATACTTAACAATAAGCGTTCAAGTTATTTCAACATGACAAACAGCATACCGGTACTCGTTTTCAAAACCTAAGCTTGCAAGTCCAACTCGGTGCAATTTCTGAGAATGAAGATTTTGTATTGTGGCAATACATACGCAGTGAAAAGGTGGAAATGCTATCTAACATGAAAGAAACTTGGTTAGGCACTGAAACCAGTCTGCAACTGTGTGGCCGTGTGTGTGTCTGCTTAATACAAAGCTTGCGATAATTACAATTCTTGATTATGATGACAACAAAATAAATAAAACAATTTTATGACAACCAATCATTCTATCATATTGTACAGTATACAGTAACAAGCTGGCAAAACACTAACAATCTTTCCATCCAGTCAAGTTTTCTCCATTAACAATAGCACAGTTGCATATTTAGAATTTGCGAAGGGGCCCACCCACCCAACGCTTCTACAATTCAAATCTCTTAGTTCACTCACGCCTTTCTACAGGCTGTGATGAGATTTTGAACAGTTGTTCAAAACATTTCAAGGGACAGCAGAAAAGACCTTCTAAACATGCCACTGCAATAGCAGCTTTCTCCAACTGCAGCCATTTTGCCTCATGAACACCTTCTGGCTGCCAGTGATGCACAGACTTGTAACACACACAGTGACAGTGATGTAATTTCTTCATACCGTATCTATGCCAACTGTTTTCCTGCCACGACGTGGGGCAATATCTGAAAAATGTTGGTTCTGTGACATCACTTTCTTGGTAAAATAGTATTAATACGGACATTTTCTTAAAAACCAACCGATTCAATTTCAATCGAATGACGCAACATATCTTCACCACTTAACTTCACACAGTACACCGTGTTGCCCCACAACATAGAGATCACAATCTCTGAGACATCACTTCACCTTATGTATACTGCGTTTATCAACAACAGCTGGATAACCTGTACAGTGCAACTCAAACAGACCACGGCTTGCCTACTGTCATGTCAAACTGCAAAAAAGTTAACCAAAAATGCACACAGAAGCCTGCAACGCTTACCCTGAAACAGCTTTCAATCCTGAGGAGCTACAGGTACTTTGTCAAAAAACATATTACAGCCTCACTAAAATTTAAGGCAAAATCCATTAACAGAGCACACGGTACAGTACTCAGCATTCAGTGTGGCTAACAGCTCTAACGCAATATTCTAATGCTCTACTGAAAAGGTCTATGTCACATGGACTGCATCAAGTCACCGGCTTAGTAAGTAACACAACATCTATGAATATATATGCACTATGAACACAAGGTCATTGCCCGTCACCAGTAACAGTCACTGAGAGTGATTTGACAAAAGGCCGCATCGCCGCCGCACATGGACGGTTCAAAGCTATTTGCCAGTTTGTGCCAGTGTATACCCACCTCCCAAACAGCATCTCGATTCGTTAAGCCATTTTTGCACAGCTCACGGCAGAGTGTCGTTGGGCATGCCCAGCATGTCCTTTCCCCTAAAAATTGCCCCTTCACATGGGGCGATCTGGACCCCCCAACTAATACATGGTTCGTTGCGCCCATCCAAGTCCTCAACCCAAACGGCACCTTGATCAGTTTAGCCGTTTTTGCACAGCTTACTGCAGTGTCCCTATACTTTACAATGGGCTGACCCTTCCCCCCTCAAAATTGCCTCTCCCCATGGGGCATCTGGACCCCCATCCTTGGGCCAACCAGAGTCCTCAACCCAAACAGCATCTCAATCGGTTCAGCCATTTTTGCAGGGCTCACTACTGCGACAGACAGACAGGCAGACAGACAGACCACGCTACTTGGTCTGTAACAATAGGCCACATCTACGTATGCAGTACTGCGATGTGGCCTAATAATAATAATAAAACAACAAAGAACACATCAACAGCAGTTTATAAAACAAACGGTGGCAGTGGCAGTTTTCATACGCATCTTAGGTGTTGCCAGATCGTCAATAGATGTCTCATGTCACTAGCATGCCTCTAGTCTACTTGCGTCGACGTTTCACTGCAATAACCGAACATCATCACATGCAGTAATGCGAGTGTGACGTAGGCTAGTTGGCTGGGTTAGGATCTAGCGGAACTCATAACACAACCAAGGTCTTATCATGCCATTATGGTCGTAATTTATCATAGGAATTTATGCTTTTGATGAAGCATGTAACATTTTCCAAATTTGAATGTTTAAAGTTTAATCGACCTTGGTAAAAGAACAGTATCAATGATAAGACAACTAAGTTGAACATTTTGTAAGTATTGTATATGTGTTACAGTTATTGCGTTGAGGTTATACGTCGCACTCAACATAAAATAGGTCATTTTGGAAACATTCTTCCTAGCTATCCCTTCCTGTAGTACAGAAGAAACTAAACCTAACACAACAAAGCAAACAACACAAGAACAAAGTGGCAAAAATATATAAAAAGCAAACCTAATATCTAAACCAACGGTTAACTGGGAACTGCTCATATGTGTGCATATCAGTGTGCACTATCCAACTATACAGAACAGTACAAAACAGTTCTGACAATATAATTCTTCCCTTCTACCTTCCAGACAATTATCATTGCTCAGATGTTGTCCACTGCAGGGAGGGGGTTTATAGTAAGTAACTCGTTACAATTAGTTACTATACTAGTATCATATTTTGCTACTTGTGAGTGTGCTGTAAAGACAATAATGCAATTGAATGGAAAGATGCAAAAAACCCGTAATCAATCATCACTAAACTTGGTAAAGGTGATTTATGTAATGCACAACCTCCACTGTGAAAAAATGTATTCTAATCTGATCAGAGTTTCTTCTCCACACAACAGTGACTTGGCACATCCCGTTTATTTACCTATAATGTTTTTTTTTTCAAATTTGGGTTATTGGTATTCCTCTCGCATACAGCCAAGATGCCCCATCATTCTAATGCAAAACACGTCATAAAAACAAATTTTAATATTTAGCCAATCCAATTTTCTAAAAACTGCCAGTTGAATAAGAGTTTTTGTGGGAATAAGAAAGTTTTTGTCAAAACTCTCCAACAAACTGTCCTTAACTGTCATCACATCGCCAACAATAGGCACACTGATGTCAGGAATCCCAAATATGTGGTTGTTCTTGACCCCAATTTATGGGCACTGGCGTAGGAGATCGGCATAAAGGGAATCACATCCACCCCCTCAGTAGTCAGCTCATGGACCAAGCAACGATGAAGCCAGTGGGCGATTTTGTCTGGTTGGGGCCAGTGATCTGTGATGACTGGGTGACAGGAAGGGTACTCAGTCCATAAAAAAGCTGTGCTGTTTGTCCCTAAAGGTTCTCATTCAAAAACGTCAATATTAGTTGATGTGCTGCAAAAGCAGTATCAAATTAGCCTCTGTATAAGAACCAAGTACATTTGGTGAAGCCAACAGTCACATACAGGGACACAATGTTAGTTTGACAGCACAACTGCTAGCTTCACCGGCAGATGTGCAGCAGACTGTAATGTAATGTGACAACGGGACTGACTAGTCAGTGCCAAGTCACACTCGTGTCAGAGTCACGCGTGTGACAGTTTGGTCACCTCGACTTTCATACAATTCATCTCTAGGCTGCATCTGATACATTATAATACACCCACACTTGCCCCACACAAAAACTGTGCGTTTCCTCCATCTGTTCAGTGCTATGACATAGCTGGACATCAGAAATGGAAAACTGAGTGATGAGGTTCTGGCATGGTCATCTGTCTGGATCGAGGTGCAAATGATTTGCATATGGTCCAGCTGATGCCACTGCCACCCCATCATCTCTTGCTTTATTAAAATCCTGACTGGTTTAAACTTTCTGATGCTAACTTACCCAGGTTGTCCAGGAAAAGAGGCCGTTAAACATCTGTGCTTTTACACCTGTTTTTAATGTGTTCTGATTTTACTATCATACAGTGTACAACAGTTCACGCACTGAATGTCCTGTAATTAGGGCTGCCGTAACCGGGTAATATGTTACCCGGGTACCCGATCGGGTAGTTGGTCGGGTACCCGGGCACCCAAAGACAAATATTTAATAGAAAAAGTCCCATAGATGTATGTCTGTTGATGTCACCAGAAGGTAACAAGATACGTTATGTGACGTCACCACTCACCAACTTATGTTGTTAATGAGACTGTGGCGTCATTTTTCGATTCGATACAAATTCTACGCTGCTACACAAATACTGACGATTATTAAAACTGAAAGTGTGAGTTTCAGTTGAACAAATGTTGCATGGACACAGGCAGTGATTTTTCGAGTTCGGGTATCTGGGTAGTGTCGGGTAGAAAAAAATTACACGGGTAGCGCGGTAGCCCTACCTGTAATGTACTAATGTGCTCTTAGGAAACTACTCACTCACTAACCCAAACCAAGGTTGAAAAGGAAAGACAGGACACCCATTCAATGAACTTTTACTCCGGGACAACCTGGGTAAGCCAGCATCAGAAAGGTTCAACCAATCTGGATTTTGACGAAACAAAAGGAAAGGAAAGGAAGAATATTTATATAGTGCCATTTTAGTATGCCATACTTACAAAGTGCTCAGGCTTGGATCACACAATTTTACCTGCAAATTACAACATGCCTGCCTTTCCTTCGTAAGCATTCACCAGATGGCGCCACCCCTAACTGAGGTAGCAGACATCCAATTGCAGCTTACCACTCATTTATTGACCCCAAAGGGATGAAAGGCTGAGTTGGCCTGGCTAGTTGACCTATAGCGGATGGTTTACCCACGTATGTGATCACCCGTCAGCTACAGGTCGAGCGCAGGACAGGGAAGTTCGCCGGCCAAAGACCGACGTTATACCGCTGTGCCACGCAGCCAACTGCAGCAAGAGATGACGGGGTGGCAGTGGCATTAGTTGGACCATATGCATGCCATTTGCACCTCGCTCTAAACAGATAACAATGCCAGAACATCATAACTCAAGTTTCTACAGGCCAGATGCTTTTCCTGATGCCCAACCATCAGCATCAAAACACTGAAGGCAAAGGTTAACCTCAAAAACAGCTGATAAACCAGTGAAAGTTTCTACAGGCCAGATGCTTTTCCTGATGCCCAACCATCAGCGTCAAAACACTGAAGGCAAAGGTTAACCTCGAAACAGCTGATAAACCAGTAACAGTGTTTGTTGTGACCGTATCATCCACTCATTACACTATTAGCAAACAGTTTTTGTATTGGGCAAGTCTGGCTGCAGTGTAGCACATGAAACGTGGCAAAATAGTATAATCACCGGCTGTAGCAATACTGTGCTCAGAACATAGACTAACACATCAGTTCAACAAGATGGCACCGGGCGACAATGTCAAGCAACAAATGTAAACTCCACCAACAAAAAAAGAACACTCAGACCGCCGAACAAGTCACCGTACCCACACCACAGAGTCAGTGAGGTCAGATGCAGGTGACCTGGGCAGTTCTACGGCTGTCCGTCGTAGACCTCCATGTGCAGGTCGGGAAACTTGACGTTCGGTGACGTCAGCTTCACATTGCTTAGTGTCTGCGAGTGCATTTCATTGATGCGATCGCTCAGAGGCAAAATGTTCACCGTTCTTGAGAACAGCTCGTCGTACGTCTCTGTCAGTAACCACACAGTCAAAACAGTCAACACAGCTCATCAACCATGACTACAGTCTAGACAGCACTCAGTGAGATAAAAACACAGGAGCTATCAACTACCAAATATCAACCAGGCATAGAGCGAGTACAAGCACTCACTGACATTTCGCGTTCGGTGCTATGTCGTCATAGCAACGAAACCTGTGCACTAATTGCAAATCCGCCCAATAATGCACAACTAGAGGGCACCTCCTACCATTCCCCCAAGTTACATCCGGGTCCGTGCAGTAGTGTGGGAATGCGGCAGACACACAGACGCACGTGACCAATATACATTTTTGCACCGTCTACGACGTGCGAAATGTAATAAACCACACAATTACCATCACCACCACAATCACTTTGTCTTAAAGGTGATATGCAACGGTTTTTCACAAAATTGATGAAAAAGTAGCTTCTAGCTGTTTACTGCAATATAAACCCGTCTGTGTAATAAATTTTGATAAATTACGCCGCAAAATGCTAAAAAGAACAACTTTAGTGGTCTGTTTAATATAGCTATTCTTCGGAAACCATCGTCATGCGTGACGTCATATCAGGATGCGCTTGTGTCGTTTGCGTTTTATTAAGATTCGATAAGAAGTTATTTTACCAGTGTATGTTTTAAGAACCTATTGCTA
>Ga0209259_1000604_pt1 | contig 11185 bp, 9 predicted proteins | sample WorMetGr2BELIZE1_FD_187417 | JGI IMG/M metagenome (GOLD analysis project Ga0209259, IMG submission 187417) | Marine gutless worms symbiont microbial communities from Max Planck institute for Marine Microbiology, Germany - Inanidrilus... ...
CCCTGGTCGTCCGACAACCGCCCCATCATCGTTCCGCCCTCCACCGAATCACTCGGGAAACGGAATCACGATCTCAGAAACCGATCAACAGGGGTTTATCAACAGTATCGGCGGGCGCCCGAAGAATCGTGAACGGGCGCGGCGAGTTTGCAACCGGTTGCAAAAAACTTGCACTATCTGGCGGAATTTGCGACTGTCTCAAGCGCAACGGTACTGGTGGGGTCGGAGGCACGAGTGAAGGCGGTGACACTAAAGCACGTTGCGGAACGCGCCGGCGTGTCGCGGTCCGCCGTGTCACGGACCTTCACCGAAGGCGCGTCGGTTTCCGACAAGATGCGGCGCAAGGTGGAAAAGGCCGCCCAGGAACTGGGCTACCGGCCCAACTTCCTGGCTCGCGGACTGTCCACGCGGCGCACCAAACTGATCGGCCTAGTCGCCGACAATTTCCACAATCCGTTCTTCCTGCAGATCTTCGATCTGTTCACCCGCGGCCTGCAGGAGCGGGAACTGCGGCCCCTCCTGGTCAACCTGTCCGAAGAAAAGGACCCGGAGCATTCCCTGCGCATGCTGCAACAGTATTCCGTGGACGGTGTCGTCGTTGCCTCTTCGACCCTGCCGCCGGCATTTGCCCATGCCTTCCGCCAGGCCGGTGTGCCCGTCGTCAACACTTTCGGCCGCCATACCACATCGCCGGAGGTCCACATCGTCGGCATCGACAACCGTGCCTGCGGGCGGACCGCCGCCGAGACGTTGATCGAGCGGGGATACCGCCACATCGCCTTCATGGGCGGGCCGAACACCGCGACGTCGACCCAGGACCGCCTTGCCGGTTTTCTCGAGGCCGCCGCCGAACATTCCGGCGTCCGCGCCAGCCATTGTTTCAGTGACGCTTATTCCTTCGAGGCCGGGCGGAAACGAATGACCGATCTGCTCAAGGGCGAGCGGGCCGAGGCCTATTTCTGCGGCGACGACGTGCTGTCCATTGGCGCCATGAGCGCCCTTGAATCGGCCGATCTCCAGGTCCCCCAAGATGTCGGGATCATCGGCCTCAACGACATCGAGATGGCAGCCTGGGAAAACATTAACTTGACCACCATCCGTCAGCCGATCCGCGAGATGGTCAATTCGACGATCGAATTGATCGTCGCCATGCTGGAAGAGCCGGAGCGGGAACCGGAAACCCGTGTATTCCGCTGCCGCATCGTCGAGCGCGGAACCCTCAGGCCGCTTTGACCCCTGCCTAGCGGAACATCGGCGGCCGCGCGTCCACCCAGGCGCCGGCGTCACCGGCTGACGCCACCGCTGCCTGCACCGCGGCCATGGAACGCAGACCGTCCTCGGCCCGCGGGTAGAGATCGGCCGCCGAGTCTGCCTCGCGACCCTCTTTGCGGGCCCGAATGACCTCGGCCAGGTCGCTATAGATATTGGCGAAGGCCAGCGGCATGCCCTCGGCATGACCAATGGTCACCCGGGTGCTGCGGTCGGCCTCCGGCGACAGGTTGGCCTCGCCCCGTTCGATGATCTCGACGCGTCCGCCAAGCGGCGTCCAGTAGAGCTGATTCGGTTGTTCCTGGGCCCAGCGCAGGCCGCCCGTCTCGCCGAACACCTGGATGGTCAGGCCGTGTTGACGCCCGATGGCCACCGACGACGTCCACAGGCGCCCGACGGTGCCACCGTCCATGCGAAAGTTGACCATGGCGTCGTCCTCCAGCGGACGGCTCTCGATGCAGGACGCGAAATCGGCGGAAAGCCGGGACACCTCTTGCCCGGTGACGAAGCACGCCATGTGTAACGCGTGAATACCACAGTCGGCGAACTGGGCGGCGATGCCGGCCTGGGCCGGATCGTAACGCCAGCGGACGCGCGGGTTGTCGGCATCGGCGGCGTCGGCATGGTGGCCGTGGGCGAACTCGGCAACCACCAGGCGGACCCGTCCGAGATCGCCGCGTGCCACCATGGCGCGCATGTGGCGGACCAGGGAATACCCTGTATAGCCGTAATTGACAGCGCAGATGTTGCCGCTATCGCGGGCGACGCGGACGATCTCTTCCGCTTCCGCCACCGTCATCGTCATCGGCTTTTCGCAAAGCACGTGAAACCCGGCTTCGAGAAATGCCTTGGTGATCTCGTAATGGGTGGCGTTCGGGGTCGCCACGGTGACCAGGTCGATGCGGTCTTCGCGGTCGTTTTCGGCGGCTAGCATCTCGCGCCAATCGCCATAGGCGCGATCGGTAGCGACGCCGAGGCGCTCGGCATAGGCGCGGCCGGCGTCCGGCCGGTGATCCAGCGCACCGGCGACGAAATCGAAGGCCCCGTCGAGGCCGGCGCCGAGCCGGTGGGCCGGGCCGATCTGGCTGCCTTCACCGCCGCCGATCAGGCCCCACTTCAGCTTTTCCATGGCGGTCTCCCTCAGGTGAAGCCGATCGACTGCAGGTAGGTCCGGTTCGCCGTGGCGTCGGCGATCGGCGAGGTGTCGCCTTCCGGGTCGCAGTCCTGCTCGACCGTGCACCAGCCTTCGAACCCGGCGTTCAAGAGGACTTCGCGGACCGCCGGGAAATCGACCTCACCGTCGCCGAGGTTGCAGAAGATGCCCTGGGCGCAGGCATCGTAGAAGCCGGTGCGATTGGCGATGACGTCGGCCTTGACGGTCGGGCTGGTGTCCTTGAAGTGCATGTAGGAGATGCGTCCGGCATGTTCGGCGACGAAGGCCACCGGGTCGTAGCCGGCGTAGGCGTGATGCCCGGTGTCGAGGCAGATCTTCAGGATCGCCTCGTCGACTTCGTCCAGGAGCCGTTCCAGTTCCGGCTCGAAGTCCATGAAGCCGGCGGCGTGCGCGTGCATGCCGACGGTCAGGCCGTAATCCTCGCTGCCCATCTTGGCGACCGTGCGGATTCGGTCGATGAAGCCGGTCCACTCGGCGGCGTCCATCTGTTCGGCTTCCTGGGCGCGACCGGCGGTCGGGGCGCGCCTGGCCGAGATCGAGTCAATGAGGACCAGCTGTTTGGCGCCGTGTGCGGTCAGGGCCTGGCAGGTCCGCCGCGCCCCGTCCAGCACGTCGTCCCATTTCTCCGGGTCGTGAAAGGCACGGAAGACGACGCCGCCGATCAACTCCAGTCCATGCTCGGCCAAGGCCGGACCGAGCACGTCAGGGTCCTCCGGCATAAAGCCGACGGGTCCCAGCTCGATGCCCTTGTAGCCGGCTTCGGCGCATTCCTTGAGCACGCTCTGCCAGGGCGGATTGCGCGGATCGTCGGGAAACTCGACACCCCACGAACAAGGAGCATTTCCAATTCTGATTGTCATGTCGCCCACCTTATCAAGATGCCAACGTCAAAACCTTAAGGGGTTGATCGCAACGAGCGGATCCTGGTCCACGGGTTCTTATGAGGCCCGGTTTAACCTTAAGAAAATTGTTTGCAACCGGTTGCAAAATTAGTATCCTGTTTCTTGGCTCAAGGCAATGCCATAAGTCAATCTTGAACCAAAAATCACCCCGAACCGCCGGAGGCTCGCATGACAGCAAAGGCCGAAACCATCCGCCTGACCCTGGCTCAGGCTATCGTCCGCCATCTTGCCAACCAGTTTATCGAGATTGACGGGGAAGAACTTCGCCTGTGCGGCGGCGGTTTCGCCATCTTCGGGCACGGCAACGTCACCTGTCTCGGCGAGGCCTTGAACGACCACCGCGACGAACTGCCGCTCTATCGCGGCCAAAATGAACAGAGCATGGGTTTCGCCGCCGCCGCCTACGCCAAGTACCACCTGCGCCGGCGGTTCATGTTCTGCACGGCGTCGGCCGGTCCCGGCACCTCGAACCTGGTGACCTCGGCGGCCCTGGCGCACGTCAACCGTCTGCCGATGCTGATGCTCTGCGGCGACACCTTCCTGACGCGATTGCCCGACCCGGTGTTGCAGCAGGCCGAGAACTTCTACAACCCGACGCTCGGCGTCAACGACGCCTTCAAGCCGGTGACCCGCTATTGGGACCGCATCACCCATCCGGCCCAGATCGTCCAATCATTGCCGGCGGCCATCGCCACCATGCTCGACCCCGGCGACTGCGGCCCGGCCTTCCTCGGCCTGCCCCAGGACGTGCAGGGCTGGACCTATGACTATCCGGTCGAGTTCTTCGAGAAGACGGTCCACCGCATCCGCCGAGTTACTCCCGATGCTGATGAGATCGCCGACGCCGCGGCGCTGCTGCAAGGCGCCGAACGGCCGATGATCATCGCCGGCGGCGGCGTCCAGTATTCCACGGCCGTCGCCGAACTGACGGCCTTCGCCGAGACCCACAACATCCCGGTCACCGAGACCATCGCCGGGCGCGCCAATATGCTGGCCGAGCACCCGCTCAATATCGGCCCGCTCGGCGTCACCGGCTCGGATTCCGCCAACGCCATCGCCGAAAAAGCCGACGTCATTCTCGCCGTCGGCACGCGCCTGCAGGACTTCACCACCGGTTCTTGGACGGCCTTCGACAAGACGGCCAAGTTCGTCTCCATCAACACGGCGCGGCACGATGCCGGCAAGCACCGCTCGGCCCCCGTCGTCGGCGACGCCAAACTGGCCTTGACGGCGCTCAGCGAAGCCGCGGCCGGCTACAAGGCGCCGGACGTCTGGACCGCATCGGCCCAAGAAGAACGCAAGAAGTGGGATGCCTACGTCGCCGACAACGTGCGCCCTGGCAACCGCCCGGCCTCCTACGCCCAGGCTGTCGGCATCGTCAACGAGCTCTGCGACCCGGCCGACCGCGTCGTCGCCGCCGCCGGCGGCCTGCCGGCCGAGGTTACGGCCAACTGGCGCACGCTGAAGACCGGCACCGTCGACGTCGAGTTCGGCTATTCCTGCATGGGATACGAGATCTCCGGCGGCTGGGGCGCGCGCATCGCCCAGTCGGAGCGCGAACCCGATCAGGACACCATCATCTTCACCGGCGACGGCTCCTACCTGATGCTCAACTCGGACATCTATTCCTCCGTTCTGACGAGCAAGAAGCTGATCATCCTGGTCCTCGACAACGGCGGCTTCGCCGTCATCAACAAGCTGCAGAACGGCACCGGCAACGAGTCCTTCAACAACCTGATCAAGGACTGCAACATCGCGGTCGAGCCGTTCCTGGTCGATTTCGCCGCCCACGCCCGGTCGATGGGTGCCGAGGCGGAGACCGTAGCCAACCCGGCCGAACTGGCCGACGCCTTCAAGCGTGCCAAGGCGGCCGACCGCACCTACGTCATTGCTATGCAGGTCGATGCCTATGAGGGCTGGACGACCGAGGGCCACGCCTGGTGGGAGGTCGGCACGCCGCACGTCAGCGACAGCGCGAAAGTGCGCGCCGCCCATGAGGAGATCGAAGCGGCGCGTTCCCGCCAGAGGCGGGGCGTCTGAGGTGAAGCGCTTCACGGCCCGTACCCTCGATCCGGCTGCCGTCACCGAGGAGTTGCTCAACGGCGGCGGCGCCGTATCGGTCAGCGGCCTGTTCACAGCGGAGCAGATCGCCGATGCGCGAGCCATCGTCATGCACCACTCGGAAGGCGAGGGCGCCAAGGTCACCCATTTTCAGGGCGAGGCCGAGGTCGACGGCCGGGTCGACCTGCAGCGCCGGGTATGGAACCTGCTGGCCAAGGGCCAGGTGTTTTCCGAGATGGCCGCCCATCCGGCCCTGATGGCCGTGTTCCGGCACTTCCTCGGCACCGAGTTCATCATGGGCTCGATCGCCGCCAACCGTATCCTGCCGGGCGGTCCGGGCCAGGAACCCCATGTCGACTACCCCTACTGGGATTTCTACAAGCGCGACAGCCATCCTTTCGGCCTCAACAGCAGTTTCGCCGTCAATGCCCAGGCGACCATCCTGCTCGACCCGTTCACCGAGGATTCCGGCGCCACGGCCTACGTGCCCGGCAGCCAGAAGGTCCTCCGCTATCCGACGGAGGAGGACGGCTTTTACGATAAGGCCGAGCGCATGCTGGGTGAGCCCGGCGACACGGTGCTGTTCTTTGGTGCCGTCTGGCACTGCGCCATGCCCAACCGTTCCGACCAGGACCGCAGCGCCGTTTTGATCAATTACCTGCCGAAATGGGTAAAGCCCCTGGAGGACATGCCGGCGGCGTTGCCCGACGATTTCCTCCGCGAAGCCGGTTCCGACCTGCGCCAGTTGCTCGGCTTCGATTATCCCTATCCGGAGAACCTCGACGAGGCGCGGGCAGAAAACGCGGAGGGCCTTGCATGACAGTTATTTCGGGCATTCGCCAAAACAACTTCATTATCATCGGCCGGGCCGGCATGGACTTCTATGCGGACCCGCCGGGCACCAAGACCGAGGAGGCGACCCACTTCTTCTCCTGCCTCGGCGGCTCGTCGGCCAACATCGGTGCCGCCATCACGCGTCACGGCGGCAAGGCGGCGCTGGTCACCTCGGTGTCCGACGATGCGATCGGGCGCTTCGCGCTCAATGAGCTCAGAAGATACGAGGTCGATGCCACCCACGTGAAATCGGTCGGCGGCGAGGCCCGCAACTCGCTGGCTGTCATCGAATCCAAGGTCGAGGACCACCAGTCCGTGATCTACCGCAACGGCGCCGCCGATTTCGAGATGACGGTCGAAGACGTTTCCGCCGTCGATTACGGATCATATGGCGCGCTGATCACCACCGGCACCGTGTTCGCCGCCGAGCCGTCCCGGAGCGCCGCCTTCCATGCCTTCGATCTCGCCCGCGAGGCCGGCCTACCGCTGATCTTCGACCTCGATTACCGCCCCTATTCCTGGCCGTCGCCGGAGGTCGCCTCCGAGGTCTACTCCCGGGCCGGCGCCCTATGTGACGTCATCATCGGCAACGATCTCGAGTTCGGCTTCATGGCAGGCGGCATCGACAAAGGCCTCGACAAGGCCCGCGAGCTGGCCGCCACAACGGCCGAGATCGTCATCTACAAGATGGGCGAGGAGGGTGCCATCACTATAACGCGGGACGACGAGTTCCGCACCGGCGTCTATTCGGTCACGGCCTTGAAGCCGACCGGCGCCGGTGACTCGTTCATGGGCGGCTTCATCGCCTCGATGGCCGCCGGCCACGACCTTCGCACGTCCGTCCTCAGAGGATCCGCCTGCGCCGCCATCGTCGTCACCCGGGTCGGTTGCGCGCCGGCCATGCCGACGACGGCCGAACTGGAAGACTTCCTGGCTGAACACCCCGGCCCAACCGAACCCTAAGAGGTACCCTACGCGGCACCGGCCGCACCTGCTGGAGCAAATGACATGCATATCGCACCTTACGACAACCACAACCAGCCGATCGTCGACATCGGCAACGACTGCGTCCCGCTCAACTATTTCAACATCGTCAAGCTGACCCGTGGCGAGTCCTACGACTACCGCCTGGCCGGTTTCGAGAGCTGCATCGTACCGGCCACCGGCACCGTCGATGTCGAGGCCGCCGGGCAGAGCTTCGAGGCCATCGGCAACCGGGTCGCCGATGTTTGGGATGGCGAGCCGGAGGGCGTCTACCTGCCGACCGATACGGCCGCGCGCATGGTCTGCGTTTCCGACACCGCCGAGGTCTTCGTCGCCGGCGCCAAGTTCGAGGAAACCCTGGAGCCCTTCGCCGTCCGCCAGGACGAGATCGACAAGGTCCAGTACGGCTCGGACGACACCAAGACCCACCGCAAGATCAAACACATCCTCGGCCAGAAACAGCATGGCCGGGTCGGGCGCTTATTGGTCTCCGAACTCTACACGGTCGGCGCCGGCGGCTGGTCCGGCTTCCCGTCGCACAAGCACGACACCGACCACTTGCCCGACGAATCGCGCCACGACGAGACCTACAACTTCCGCTTCCGGCCCAACTACGGGTCGGGCCTGCAGATGCTGCAGCGCGAGGACAATGAACCCGGCGACGCCTATCACATCGTCGACGGCTCGACCGTCTGCATCGACAGGGGCTACCACCCCTGCGCCGTGCTGCCCGGTTACGAGATGTACTACTTCACCATCCTGGGCGGCCTCAGCCAGCGTAGCCTCAAGCAGAACTTTCAGCCGACCCACGCCGATCAGCTGAAGACCATCCCCGGCATCATGGATATGGTGGCCAAGTTCAAATGACGCTGGCCACGCTCTCCGACGTCCTGCAACCGGCCCTCAAGGAGGGTTATGCCGTCGGTGGGCTGGTGGTGCTGGGCTGGGAGGATGCGCGGGCCTTCGTCGCCGCGGCGGAAGCGGAGAACGCGCCGGTGATCCTGCAGGCCGGCCCCGGCTGCCGGAAGCACACGCCGCTCCGCGTCCTCGGCACCATGTTCCGCACCCTGGCCGAAGGCGCTTCGGTGCCCGTGGTGGCGCACCTCGATCACGGTTACGAAGCCGACGCCTGCCGCGAGGCCATCGATTGCGGCTTCACCTCGGTGATGTATGACGGCTCCAGGAAACCGCTGTCCCAGAACATCGACGAGACGGCCGCCATCGCCGAGATGGCCCGCGCGGCGGGTGTTTCCTCGGAGGGCGAGATCGGTTTCGTCGGCTACGATGAGGGCGAGGCCTCGGCCCGCACGGACCCGGACGACGCGGCGCGCTTCGCCCGCGAGACCGGTGTCGACGCCATGGCCGTCTCCGTCGGCAACGTGCACCTGCAACAGACCCAGGCGGCCGAGATCGACCTCGACGCGCTCGCCGCCATCGAGGCGGTCACCGATGTGCCACTGGTCATCCACGGTGCGTCGGGCGTCCCCACCGACATGCGCCGCCACCTGGCGCTCCACACCCACGTCTGCAAGTTCAATATCGGCACCGAACTGCGCATGGCCTTCGGTCAGGCGCTGCGCGACGCGCTTAACGAGGACCCCAAACGTTTCGACCGCGTCGCCATTCTCGAGAAGACGGAAGCCCCGGTGTGCCGGGCGACGCGCGAGGCCATCCGGAACCTGTATCACTAACTTCCCCGCCTCGAACCCGGAGCCCGGCGAATACCGGTTGTCAGCGCTTCTCTCCCGGTGGCAGGCTTGCGCCACCCGCAAGCCCCCAGCGAAGGCCCGCCGCCATGATCCAACTGAAAGCCGCCGTGCTCGAAACCTGCACCACCGACCGGCCGTTCGCTGAAAGCCGGCCGCTCACCCTGCAGACCATCGACGCCGAGCCGCCCGGCCCCGGCGAGGTGCTGGTTCGGATCCGGGCGGTGAGCCTGTGCCGGTCGGACCTGTCGGTGATCACCGGGGTCCGCGCCTGGCCCATGCCGATCGTGCCGGGCCACGAGGCCAGCGGCATCGTCGAGGAAGTCGGTTCTCATGATTCGCCCTTTGCCGCCGGTGACCAGGTGGTCCTGGTCTACCAGCCGCAATGCGGGACCTGCTCCTGCTGCGTCGGCGGCGACGGGCATCTCTGCGAACCGGGTTTGGCCGCCAACCGCGCCGGCGCACTCTTGACCGGCGGGCCTCGCCTCAAACTCAACGGCGAGCCCATCCATCATCACATGGGGCTCTCCGCCTTCGCCGAAATGGCCGTCGTTTCCGAGAAGTCCCTGGTCAAGGTGGAAAAGGACCTGCCGGCCGATATCGCCGCGCTCACCGGCGGCGGTGTCGATTGCGCGCTGGAATCCGCGGGCGTCCTGGAAGCCTTCGAGACGGCTTATGCCTCCGCCAAACGTGGCGGCCGCGTCGTCACCCTCGGCCTGGTCAGCCCGAAAACGCCCTACGCCTTGGACGTTGCCGCCCACGTCACCGGCGCCAAGGCCCTGATCGGCAGCTACATGGGCAGCTGCAACGCACCCTTGGATATCCCCAAGTTCGTCGGCCTCTACAAATCCGGTAAGTTCCCGGTGGACAAGCTGATCACCAAGCGCCTGCCCCTTACCGACATCAACCTGGCGCTCGACAACATGGCGGACAGCCGCGAGCTCAGGCAGGTGCTGACGCCTTAAGGCGCTCTCCCGCGTCAAGCCGGGCAGGTAGTTTTTTTCGAGGTCATCCGAAAAGGACCCGAGAGGTTGATGATCGGGGCTGCTGCTAAAGGAAAACCAAGTTCGAAATTCCCGGAGATCGGCTAATCCCCCATTGGAGGCACATTCCTCCCGTCACCCCCGCGAAAGCGGGGGTCCAGGAAACGGTCTCAAATCCAGCTTAAGGCGTACGCCGACTGGATTCCCGCTTTCGCGGGAATGACAGCGGGGGATTTGGGGGTGTTGCCGTTAAAGAACATTAGGACCGGTATGCGGTATCCGAATTATCACGTTTACCAAACGAGACGCATTACGAGAGGAACCGCCGCTTTCCTCCGTAGCCGCCAGTTCGCCTCATGTGGATTGACGACTGCTTTGCGATCAGTTTCCGGACCTTTCTGTCATCGAGGCGGCACCGCGCCTACTAGCGAGGAGCAGAAGCACTGAGAACGGGCTGAGTTTTCGTTCCGTATCCAGTTGGCGACGTTGCAGCGCCAACCCAGCTTAGCTAGGAATTGGTATGTGAGAGAATAGATCAGATGGATGTACTTGAAATGCCGAGCACACCAAGAGAACTCGTTGAGCGATTTTATCATGAGGTATGGAATAACGCTGATGAAAGCGTTGCCCGGGAAATCTTAGATGAGGATTTTCGTTTCCGAGGCTCATTGGGACCGGAAAAACGTGGTCAGGACGGTTTCATAGACTACATGCGTGCCGTTCATTACGCTTTGGCAGACTATCAGTGCATCATCGAAGACCTCATCACCACGGAAGAAAGAGCAACGGCCAGAATGACTTTCAAAGGAGTCCATCAAGCGAAGTTTTTCGGTATTGAAGCTACGGGGCAGGAGATCAAATGGGCGGGGGCCGCATTCTTCACCATATCTGATGGCCGAATCTCAGAACTATGGGTTTTGGGTGATATCGATAGTGTCAAACAACAACTCGGCAGCACCTCTTCCTTCTCCGGTTAGGCCGCTTCGGGGCATCTCCTGTCCATTTGACGCTTAACGTCTGACGCCCGCTTTACGTACAGAACGCCGTCATTTGATGATCTGAGTCCGTTGGACTGGATTTGGGATAAGGCCGCCGAAACGGCACCCCAACTCCGATGTCGGCGTCGCGGAATCAGCACCGGGTTCGGCTGTTTGAGAGCTTTGCATAAATCCGTTTGGTGTGATTCCTTCGATTGAGGATAGAGGTTGATCGGGGGTTGTGATGTCGCATCGTCTGACGGGTCAGTTGGGTTTTTCGGAGGCGGCCTTGTCG
>Ga0209259_1000605_pt1 | contig 11185 bp, 14 predicted proteins | sample WorMetGr2BELIZE1_FD_187417 | JGI IMG/M metagenome (GOLD analysis project Ga0209259, IMG submission 187417) | Marine gutless worms symbiont microbial communities from Max Planck institute for Marine Microbiology, Germany - Inanidrilus... ...
ATAACAGAAGAGGGTGCGACTAATATTCAGGTGCGACTTATCTATGATTTTTTCCCAAATTTTAGGCAAAAATAGGGGGTGCGGCTTATATTCAGGTGCGACTTGTAGTCCGGAAAATACGGTACTTAAAATATGATATTTTACACGTTAGAATTAAACGCCATACTGCATCACAGACAACAGGCAATTTCTCTGTTTAAATACAGAACAAGACAAACTCGTACTTGGCGAGCAATGCTGCCATCGAGTGCCAACTCCACTTGCTCCAAGCGAGATAAGCACACTCCGTTCAGATGCCGCAGCATCTCACACATGTCAATCAGCCGGTTACTTGCTTGCTCCGCATCAACTGACTGAATCCCATGCAGCAGCTGCTGGGCAGTCTCATTCCATATGGAGACACACGGGCCTGCATTGTCGAGTTCGGCTTTTATTGCCTGGACAGCAATGTCAGCAGACACACAACACAGCACGGTTATTACGAGTACAAGTAATTACTAGGGGAAATTTCCATCAACTAGTTTGTAACACATGTCTCACACTCAGTTCAATTTCCTTGTCAGAAGTCCAGTTGTGTGCTAATCCCAAGAACAATGAGTTCTATGCTTAATAAAGAGTGGGCATCAAATACATTCATAGTACGGTGCATGCTGGAAAGCAGGAACAGCTTGGAAGGTGTTCAGAAGACATAAGAGGAGTCTCCAGTTGGTATCATAAAAGCAATTGGGGAGGAAGGAATCTGCATTCTGTGACTGACATTGACGTCATTCTGTGATTTGTCTCACTCTGCCCTCCCTGTTAGTACCTCGCTTTCACTGCCAGTACCCACACAAGCTACTGACAGCAAGCTAGCGACGGAACTAAAGATGCCGCCAGCATACCAAATACAAAGGTTGGATTCTGGTTAACAAGCCGACAAAGACCCACTCGACCAGGCCAATGACTTTCTAGACGTTGGACCATCACTGCGATTATTGCAGTTAACTGTTGAAGGTCTCTCAGCCGCAAAGCGAACTGTCGTCAGCTCTCTACTGTCAACTGCACTCAGCTGATGATGTTGCTACCGAATGACTGAAGACATACGGCTTGTAAATGCACTCGACAACAACAACAACTACCACTACTAAAATGACCAATAGATTAGTCAAGTGTTACGTGGGACTTTAAACACTGCTTACTCAGTAACTCAGCTGTTGTCCAATATAAAGACGGCATGTAACTATAAACTGCAGAATTGTACCTACATACCTACCTTCATTTTAATGCCATTTACCAGGTGAATGCGGGTTAGTCAGTTTCCCCTCCGCTTTTTTCCTCACCAAGTTCCTGAAGAAAAGCTATGGGCATAAGTGTCACCCTTTTTATTGGCCAGATGTCGTCCTTCCTGTCACCCAACCAACAATGTCAAAGTACTGAAGGGAACACAAAGAGCTGACTCCAGCCAGTGGCCTGGCCTCATCCTTTCTTATCACTAGACTTCTGATGGAAGGGGCGTTGCTCCTTTTATGCCAGATCTCCAACACCAGTACCAGGAAACTGCAGACACGTACCATATACATGTACAAACATAAGCACAAATACAAAACTAAAAAATAGAGCTAATACAAGCACTCGCTGACATTTTGCATTCATGCTATGTTGTCACAGCAACGAAATCCATGCACCGGTTGCACTTATCCATCCAATAGTGCACAACCAAGGGACATCCCCTACCATTCCCCCAAGTTACATCCGGGTCCACACTGTAGTATGGGCATGTGGCCATGGTCAGACAGACACACAGACAGATGCGCATGACCAATATACATTTTGCATCGTCTACGACTCATGCGAAATGTAAAAACCCAATACACGCAGGTCAGCTGACATATACAATACCTTTAGCTCCGAATGTTTTTTGCAGAGCTCAGACTGGCTGGCAAGAAGGTCAATAGGATCGACGGCTGTCAGCCTCACGTCGATACAACGCAGCCACTCATGCAGGTTGTCAATTGTATGATGGAAGTCTTGGCACTGAACCAGTGCAACCTGCAGATCACGCTGCCAGGCGTCGGCAAGTGCACGGACGTGCTCAAAACGTCCAGCTACAGACTGCAGCCTTGACGAATGATCAACGTCGGTCACTGCTTGTCGACTCATCTGAACAACTTCTGGACTGCATGACTTGATATGCATTTGCAACTCCTGTCGACAACAGACAACACCGCTGCAACTGAGCCAAAAAACTAGCAAAACTAAACATACCAAATGCCCCATTCTCCTCCGTGGCTCGACGTGCTGTGTCAGCTGGACAACAATGCCAAAATAACTGCGGTCTTTACATCACATTTAGTGATATTTGTATGTCGATGATACTCCGTATCACAATAGCTGCTTACCGACCACGACACTGACTTGCCGCACTCTCACTTGTCAAACTGTGCTGACGACATTAACTCCATGTGCAAATCCCGTCATCTGCAGCTGAATGCCAATAAGACTGAGGCCGTCTGGGTCTAATCTAGTCAATCCAAGTTGGCTTGTACAAGATGAAATTGTCCATTGTCATCCTCAACCTCGGCCACTATCTGAACAGTGAACCGTCCACAAAACATCACCTGGCTGCACACTGAAGGACTAGTCGGTTAAAATGTGACACGCTGCATGGCTGCATTGTCACTGACTATAAGATAGAACAGTAATAGTGTTTCGTTACTGCTTATTAGTGCAAGCAATACTATCAGTCCATGAGTAGTACAGTGCTTTGATGCTGCTGACTTAACATCCTGCATGCAAAAGCCTGTTCCACAAATCCCAAAGATTCAATTTTTGGACATCCATCCAACCCAGAATAGTAACACAAGTAAACTAGGCCGGCTAAACAGCAGCCACAAGTAGTAGAAGTATGTGCAAAAGACCCATACCCTGTGCTGTCGTATTGCTGACTCCAGCTGTGCAATGCTGCCTGGTGTTGTATTCTGGCGGCTGGTCAGAACCCTCTCAGCTTCATTCAGCCAAGACTCCAGACTGGCAATGGTAGATATCACGGGAACAGGCGGCAACTGCTTTGACCTGTCGATAATTCTGTTCCGTAGTCTCTTGTACCTTTCTGTCAGTGCTACAGCAACCCAACAACCACAGCTCTCATTGCTCACTGTTTACACATCACTCATTTGTCATCTTGGATGCTAACAAGAAAATAAAATTTAAATCGACTAACGACATACTAATTGTTAATTAATCGAGAAATGCTCGTCAACTCGGACAAAAGTATAACAAGTACTACACTACTACACTACATCCATTTAACGGCCTTTTTTCCAGGACAACCTGGGTAAGCCATCACCAGAAAGTAAGTAAGTAAGTAAACGATTTATATAGTGCCGATATCTTAAAAAGAATCAGGTCACAACTGGCGGGCGGGTCGTTAGGGGGTGGAAAAGGCTGACTGAAAGTAGTGTGTTTTGAGATGACGTCTAAAAGTAAGAACTGACTGGGCTTCATGAATATTGGTAGGCAATGAATTCCAAATATGTGCAGCAGAAATGCAGAAAGCGCGAGATCCGAAAGACAGGTTATGCCATGGCTTTACAAGTTGGTGAGAACCCGATAAGCGCAGACACCTGGTCGGCTGATAGTATTGTAATTAGTCAGTGAGGTATGGTGGGCGGCCTGTATGCAATGCCTTGAAGGTCAAAGTGGCTAGTTTAAACCATATGCGCCATTCAATCGGAAGCCAGTGAAGCTGTTTGAGGAATGCAGCGGCAGAAGGTAAAGCACGTGAATGCCGACGGGTTACAACTCTAGCCAGTGAGTGCTGAATTCCCTGTAGACGATTTACATTCTTCAGCGACGTATGAAAGGTAAACCATTCTGGATTTCACTGGAGCAAGAGATGATGGGGTGGCAGTGGCATCAGCTGGACCATATGCAAATCATTTGCACCTCGCTCTAGAGAGATAACCATGCCAGTATCTCACCACTCAGTTTTCATAGACCGGATGCCCTTCCTGCCGCCCAACCAACAGCGTCAAAACACTGAAGGCAAAATATAACAAGCAGCTGATGTAAAATTAAACAGAAATTTTTAAAAGTTTAACAGCCTCCTGCTTAATAGCATTTGACACACCCAATTTTAACTTCTTCGGTTTCAGTTACTTCACCAAAATACTACAGAACTGAAAGACAACAAATGGTTTTAATCATACAATACCTATTGACTCGTAAAGATGGAAAACGTTTTGTACCACTATAGACAAATATTAGTCAAAACCCCATTATCAGCACCAAGTACAGTACAGTAAATATTATGACTACATTATTAGCTGAAACTCTCTTGAAAGGTGAATGGTCAAGATAGTAAGTTATACATCTTTTACCGTTAAGATAAGAACTTGTTGATGGCGGAAAGCCAGAATGGTGATGACAGATCAATTCAGCAATTCTTGCAACTTCTTCCATACTCTCCTTGCATCGATAAATCTGCAAAAACGGATTGATTACAAGCTGGCCGTCCTGACGTACAAGATCCACCACATATCACATCCAGCCTCACACCGTCATTCGTCGGCTTCGCTCTTCTGCTACGTCACGAGGCTGCAAAGTGACTACCACAACCAACTTCGCCGACTGTGTTTTTCGCTGCTCTGCTCCTGCTGTTTGGAATTCACTAACTGCTGACATCCTTGACTCTAGTACTCTGCCGATTTTTAAGCGTAATCTAAAGACATTCTTATTTGCGCATGCTTTCAGTTTTTCTCAGTGCTCTCTGTCTTCCAGCGCCTCTGAATTTTTTGACATTCTGGCGCTATACAAATCAGATTATTAATATCATTATTAAATATGATAACTTCACTTCATTGTCAGCTATCTATACTATTAAACATTGTATTCTGTTGCCCTTATGAGCCAACATCTCAGAAACTTTTCGTTGCTTACATTAGCACAATACGTCGACAGCAAGGCCTCAGTGGTCGCATTATACCGATATACAAACAGTTCGTTACAAGGTCGTGACTTATATTTCTAAAAAAGTCAGTTAGAATAAAACAATGCGCAACATCATCAGAACTCTAGCATCTTCTCCCTAATCTGAATTTACTAGCTGCCATCAGCAAAGGCATGCAGGCAGTAAACCGTTGCTCCAAAAAATCCTTCAGTTCTTAATTAGCCGTGCCAGCTGGGTAAGACAGGTATGACAATAATAGATAAACTAACCATTCGGTCAACGAGATTAGCACCATAAGGTGAAGTCGTATCAACAACAGCCTCAGCAGACAGCAGGTGCGCAGACGCAGCATCCATTGCAGACTCCAGGTCTGTAAAAAGTCCCTCAGGCTGGCTGGTGTCGGGATGTTCACGGTCACCTCTGTCATGATCAGTGTCAGATGAAGCAGTGCGACGCTGAGCTGCAAGTCGACGTTGCCTCTCATCACCTGCACTCAGCACAGATCTCACAATGACATCGTAATGGAACAAACAAGATAAAAGAGGACTATTATGCTACAATTTTACTTGCGTGGCTTTAATATCATTACATAATTAGCGCACTAACACACTATAGCTAAGAATACAGTCAATATTAATGCAACAGTGACTGACTAAGTTAAGACTGGACGTCCCAATCAACACAAAACAGGTCATTTTGGAGACGTTCTTCCCAACCAATCTCTTGGCTCAGTACTGAAAAAAACACACCTAACACAACAAAAGCAAACAATATAAGAACAAAAAGGCAAAAATACACGAGAAGCAAACCTAAATGTAAAGAAAATCTAAATCTAAACAATCAATCAACTTTAAGAATTGCACATGTGTGTGTGTGTGTGTGTGTGCATATTACTGAGCACAACTTTGTACACAATAAAGCACAGAACAGTTCTGATAATTTTCCCTCTTATCCTCTGGACAATCATTACTGCTGAGATGATGTCTACTGGAGGGAAGGGAGTAATGCAACACTGCTGGTAAAGACAGAACTAACTCAACTATTCACTAACCTGGAGTTTCCAGCTCATGCTCTGTACCATCGTCTGCGGAACCAATCAATTCCTGAAGAAAAAAAGTTTCAAAGTAAGGATTTGAACAGAAAAAAAATCTCACAATACAGCACTAAAATGGAGACTGAAAATGTACGGTTGGAAAGTAATCAACTGAAAAATGACAGACTAAGAAATCGGTACATAAATAAGAAAATCTATGTATGCTGATATTTGCAATGACAATAGAGACAACTAGAATGTGGGCCAATGCCCAACGTGATGTCTGCCCTGCCGAATATAGGTGGCGCCCTCTGTTCAATGCCGCAAAGTTTGGCTGATGCCCACTACTAGAGTGCCGTGCAGTAATGGTGCCAAGACGCGAAACCCGTTGAAATTTGCAGGGGTGCCCCAAACTGCCGAACCAATCTCAGCAGTTAGTGGGCCGAAGTTCACCATATTACGAGGACATGAGGAGGAGGTATTGCTGCTTAACAAGTTTTTTTTGGGATTGTCGATATACGCCTTAGTTGCGAAGATACAGCCCATCAAAGTTGTGCAGTGGAGCCGAGATGGCGATTTTTTGGTGTCATTTTTGCGTCCTGTATTTACAGTGAGCTGCGTGCAGCACATTTCAGACCTGCATCCTAAATTTGCACTAAGGCCACACCATGTGTAGAAGTATGGTAGACATCCACTCTGCGACCGCTGAGATTAGGCGAGGAAAAAAAAGAAAGAACATAGAAAGAAGAAGAAACCACAGGGCAAAAATATAATGGCCTGCCCATTACTATGGGCGGCCATAAGAATTGTCTGAAGTCATCTAAAGTAACAAAAGTTACGAATTTCGATGTTACATCCGTAGTAAATTTTTACACTAAATAACAGATGCAAAACATGCAGTATTTCAAAAGGTTGTTGCTATAAGTAATTGTGCTGAAACTAGGAATTCCAAGTCAAATCAAATCAAAATTTATCGTCAAAAAGTAAAACAGGTTTACATACAGAAGAGAAACATCACACCTACCAATGCTGCCAATAAGCACTGTATGTTTTCAGTTTTTTTGCATCTCCCACATGCTATCAGACCAAAGTGGCAACTAAACCCAGCATAGCATGTACCATGAGCATTTTACTACTAAGCAACCAGTGCAATAGTAAAAAAATGCAAATGAAGAACAACATTAATATTTTTTATTCTGATAACAATATAAATAATAAGATAAAACGTACCTGAGCACCAGCAACATCCTGCAGCTTGTTACAAAGTTGTGTATGATATGATGTAACCTCATCTTGCAGCTGATGTATGTGATCAATGCTTCTTCTAACATGCTCAGCATAGAGCTCATCACAACTCTCTGCAATCTTCTTGGCCATAGCATCGACTTTCTCCAGCTGCATCACGTTCTTGGATATCTCCTCTCCAATTGTCTACATAAATCAAAATAAAATGTAAAAGTGTGACTCAAAAACAACAAAATATCAACCACTTACTTCTAACTTTACTAATATACAGTTTGTGGCTTAATCAGGACGGTACGGAGACAGTACTGCTAATACCGCTGTGGAGAACTCTAGCATCTTTTCCCTAATCTGAATGCATTAGCTGCCATCAGCACGGGCACGTGGGCAGTAAAACTTTGCTCCAACAAAATCCTCTAGTTCCTATCTGGGGTGCGTGCTATCATAGGTTGTACTGCATAATGGCCATAAAATGGTAGTAGTAGTTGTTGTGGCTTAATCAGCTCAGTCTATGGTTTGGCATCACTGGCTAGGCTTCAGGAAGGGCTTTCAGGCAGTCCAGCAATCTTCAAAAAGATACAAAACCTTCGCAGATTTGGCCTAAAGTGAGGTGAAAGCTGAAGGCTAAAACCAGGCTGATTAAAGAATGTCAAAAGTACTATTAGCAATAGCAGAAGCAATAACATTGGTAGTGGTGGTTTACGGCTTAACTGCTGCATTTTCTCAATTATTATGTGAACAGTTTGCATATTGTAATATCAGTAAAATTATCACGAACTTCACTGTGTTAAATGCGGTAACATAAACCCAAGTCAAATTCACCGCAGCATCATAATACTAACACTGAGATGGGCAAGTTTTGCGTCAGTGTTCTTGTCATCAGAGAAGTGATGCAGCCGTGTTAGTCGCACGTGGATGTTGTTCAGCTGTGCAGTCAGTGACTCCAACGACTCGTCGAGGTTGACGGCAGCCGTCCGCGACGACACCGCACGTGTTACTGCACTACTCATGTGCCGTGACAATGTCTCCCAGCGCTGACACACGTTATCAACCTTCTGCCGCAGCTCACCAGACGTGTCGTTCCGACCAGTGCGAGCAAGGCCGCGGTAAAGTTTACACAGACGATCGAGGTCACTGCGATGACCGTCAACTTCACGCTGTAATTTCTACAACAGAGTGCAATGCTTACCATTCAATACATCGACTTTGTCTAAACATTTACTTATTTTCTTTCCACAGTAAACTAAACACAACGTAATGCTTTGTTTGAGACCACAGTGCATGAGTTGTAGGCCTATGTGTTGCTAATCATACACAGTTCTGATATTTCTACAGTCCAAGTTTCAACAAAGGTATCTCCAGATGTCAAGTTCTGAATATTTTGAGCCGCATAATTTTCAAGCACTATCCACGTGACATGACCAATCCTCATGCTAGAACACAACAGAACCACATCTGTGCCACTTATAAGGCAAAACTGATCTACGACATGGATAAAATTAACAGTAACTACAAGACCAAAAATGACAGAACAATACACTAAATCACAAGAAATTTTAGATTTTACAGGCACAAACAAATAAGTCATATGTAACATAGGATAAATACTAAATAACGCAGATTTGAAGCATTGTATATTTCACATCACTGTTTGTAGTGCATTCAACACTAAATTACTCTGTTCAGAAGAACAGACAATAAGAATATACACAAAAGACTGACAATAACCCGCATCTGTTCATCTTCTCCAGGCTGCCTTACTTCGTCACTAATTTTAGCGAGACTTTCCTCTGTAGCTGACAGCCAGTCCTCAACAATGTGACACTGTTCAAAGAAGTCTTGCCACAATGCCCAAGTTTCCTCAATGCTACAACAGAATACAGAGCATTGTGAATGACAAAAACACATCAAATAGCTATTTTATGATGCATCTTAATAAGTTTCTGCATTTCACAAATAAAAATATAATGGTTAATTTTAATTTTAAGCATGTTATTGACTAATCTCACCCTAGAAATAACACAACGGCAAATAATCTCATGTTATGTTGCACACCTGACATAAGATTTTGCAAGACATTCCAATCACTATTTGTGAAAGAACAGCACAAGCCAATCTGCATTTTTCTACTATCTGGTATGAGATATCATGCAGGGTAGACCAGAGACGATTCTGACCTTTCTTTTCTCTGTAAACACATGTCACAAATGAGTTTCCAACGTTTCTCCAGACTCGTCCGTGCTGCACTGATTGCAGTGGTCTCCACAGCCGTTGGGCATGCATCGTGGTCACGAGACAAAATATCACACAGGTTGATGACTGACGACACTCCCACGCCATGCTTCTCTATGTCCTTTTGTAGTTCCTACAAACATAAGACGGACACAGAAACACAATCATTTCAATGGCCATTTTCAAAGTTTACCTAAGTTAGCTGCGCATGTATAAGAAATAAGGCTAGTTTCTGACGCACCAACAACAGAGGCAGTACACTTTGTTAAATGACAAAATCTGTTGTAAAATATGACAAAATGTAATGTGATAAATTTCATCATTTTACGACAAAATTCGTCACCAGAATAACAAAAAAACAAGTCGGACGATTTAACATAAAATGAAATGAGAATATTTCAGTGACCTGCTGTTGGTTGATGTGCTCTTCAATGTCTACGAAGTCACAGTGCTGGAAGACTAACGGCGTGTTGAGCTTATGTTCTGTCTCAATCAGCCACTGACGCAGTCTCTGCATACTTCGCTCCAGCTGTGCAATCGTTGCCAGCGTGTCCTTCAGCTTACGTAACCTGCCCAGCACAAAGACAACAAGTGGTCAAAGTAATTTGACATAAGGCCGCATAGCCGCAGCAGATGGACGGTTCAATCGTATTTTCCAGGTTACGCCAATGTGCCCTCCCATGGGGCACATTGGCTCCAGAGGGCACACTGGCTCCACCTGGCGAATACAATTAAACCTGTGCTTCCTTTGGTCCACCCAAGTCCACAATCCAAATGGCAAATCAATCGGTTCAGCCGTTTTTGCACAGATAACCGCAGAGTGTCCCAATGCGTTACAATGGGCAGCCTCTTCCTCCCTCAAAATTGCCCCTTCCCATGGGAGGATGGTGACCTCCATGTAACACATAGTTCCTTGGGCCCACCCGAGTCCTCAACCCAAACGACATCTCGATTGGTTCAGCCATTTTAGCAGGGTTCACTACTGTGACAGACCAAGAGACAGACCGACAGACCACATTACTCGGTCTGTAACAATAGGCTGCATTTACGTACGTAGTACTACGATGCGGCCTAATAATAATAACAACAAGTGGTCAAGGAATTTTAACAAAGGCCGCATCACACGGAGATTTTTTATGGTGAAAAATTTAATGTGACACTCCAGTGTGCCAGCAGTGGACAAAGGTATAGGCACTGTTGCATATGAAGGTGGTGTTAGTTTCTCTTAATGGCACATCAACACTATATAGGCTATTCAGTGCCACGAAAAGGGGGATAACAGTGAAATCAAATAATCACTAACAAATGATAAAACTGAAGTGTAAAACCAAGCAGAACAAGTGGTCAAAGTAATTTGACATAAGACCGCATCGCCGCCACAGACGGATGGTTCAACTGTATTTGCTACGTGGCGCCAATATGCCCTCCATGTGGGCATATTAGCACCGCCTGGTGAATACAGTTGAACTTGTGCTTCCTTTGGCCTACCCAAATCCACAATCCAAACTGCAAATCTATCAGTTCAGCCGCTTCTGCACAGCTCACGGCAGAAAGTCCCTATACTTAACAATGGGCGACCCTTTCCCCCAAAATTGCCCCTTTTCATGGGGGATCTGGACCCCATCTAATTCACGATTCCTTGGGCCAGTCAGAGCCCACAATCCAAACGGCATCACGATCGGTTCAGCCATTTTTGGACAGATGACTGTAGAGTGTCCCTGTACTTTACAATGGGCCACCCCTTCCCCCCT
>Ga0209259_1000607_pt1 | contig 11170 bp, 7 predicted proteins | sample WorMetGr2BELIZE1_FD_187417 | JGI IMG/M metagenome (GOLD analysis project Ga0209259, IMG submission 187417) | Marine gutless worms symbiont microbial communities from Max Planck institute for Marine Microbiology, Germany - Inanidrilus... ...
AAGTCCAGATTCGGCAAATCGAGTACGGCCCAAGTAGTGCTAGTGACAGAGCGGTGCATGCATGGCTGCAGTTTGTCAATGTTGCCGTGTGTCAGGTGCAGCAGCAGCATGCTGTGTGTCGTCCCGGACATCTCGGCATTCAGGGCGCAGTGGAAGTCCGTCCGACAACCGCTCCAGGTTGGTGGCGTGGTCCAGCGGTATAGCATTGGTCTTTGGCCGATGTGCTTTCGCTGTCCTATGCTCGACTTGTAGCTGATGGGTGACCACTTATGTGGGTAAGCCATCCGCTATAGGTCAACCAACTAGGCCAACTCAGCCTTTCATCCTTTCTGGGTCGATAAATGAGTAGTGAGCTGCAATTGGATGTCTGCTGCCTCAGTTGCTGTGGTGGCGGCATCTGGTGAACGCCACGAAGGAAAGGCAGGCATGGTGTTGTTTGCAGGTAAAACTGTGTGATCCATGCCTGATCGCTTTGTGTGTACCTTGGTGCGAAAAGGCGCTATATAAATACTCTTCCTTTCCTTTCCTTTCCTTTCCAGGTGATGTGGCTTCGCGGCTGTGCCGGTACTGGCGTCAGTCAGCCGGTGTGGTGGGCGTGGCATCACGAGTAGTTGTTAAATTAAGGCTGAGAGATTTGCGTCGCTGGAGTCAGTGTGTCCGAGTGCTCTGTTGGTTGGGTGACAGGAAGGGCATCTGGCCTGTAATAACCTGCTTCAGATGTCCCTAGAAGTTATCAACTGGAACAGACGGAGGTAGAAAATCGACGGGATCCAGCGAAGTTTAAGTGGTCATTGAAACAGACGTGAATGACAGTAGACAGCAGGCTGATTGAATGAATGCTGACAGTTAATGATGGGTTGATGTTGAAATTGATGTGAAGTCCATGAGTGACAAGTACTGGGCTGCTGGCTAGGTGTCCGGATCTCCATCGACAATGTCGAAAGACTTATTATTGCGAGATTTATCATTTTTTAAAGATTTTGATGGCACGGAGACAGTGCATGTAACACCATTGAGGAGAACTCTAGCGTCTTCTCCGTAATCCACATGTGCTGGTTGCCGTTAGCAAGGGCATACAGGCAGTAAACCTTTTGCTCCAACAAAATCTTCCAGTTGCCTGCCCATGTAGTCCAGTGGCTAAATCACTTGGGCGCCATATGCAGTAGAGCGTGACGCGCAGTGGCCGCAGTCTGGAGTTCAATCCGAGCCGCGGCCCGGTAAGACGCGTCTGCCTATGAAAAAGTAATTATCTGAAAATAATTCCTATGCACGTGATGATCAGGGAGATAATCCCGGGCAGGCAACAGAGGGTTCGACGATGTCCTCTATAAAGTGTGACCATTGCTGACATCTTGATTAGCAAAGCAACGTCAAGGTGCTAGCCGCGCTGACGTCAGCCGCACGTTGAATAACAGGCGTCAGTCAGTCGGTCCTAAGCCAGACAGTAGGCCACGCCTAGAAGGGGCATATTATAAGTACCCGACAAGTTGCTCACGCATACTCAGCCCTTCCTCACCCTTCAGTCATGCACACACTCGCACACATCATCAACCAGACTCCTCCCCTCCTAGAGTAGCGCAATGGGCCTGTCGCAAAACGGTCTCAGCGCATGGGTACAGGTCCAGAGTAGGCTGGACCCCTGCCCAAAGGAGCAACAATCCTTCAGTTCTTAACTGGGTGCCGAGCAACACAGATTGTCCTGTATAATGGCCGTAAAACAGAAGTAGTATTTTTAAAGATTTATTTTCTCAGACTTACTTTCAAAATTTATCATATTTCTGAACTATTGAGAGTGGAAAGCTGCTGGTGACAGGTTCCGGTGCTGCTGGTTCGTGGCGACGGTATCATCTATGCAACGGGGTTAACGTTTACGTACACTCCGGAGCCCGGCGCGGCGTCGTCGTCGTCTTCGCGACCCAGTGACTCTATAATGTGGCACACGCCCGAGTGGGGCAGTGTGTCGTCGTCCTCGCGACGTAGTGACTCGCTGCCGTGGCATGCAACTGCCGCAGCCGGCCGCATAAGCCCACGGACGCTCGTGGCGCTGCAACCACCGCCAGCACACACCGCTAACGGCGGCTACGGCGGGTTGACTGCAAGTTTTATTGACGTATCGTAGCGTCTCTGATCGTGTGCTATGCAATCGCTGTATCGCTGATTCCCCGTCGACGTAGCTCTATGTGATAACGACAGTTCGACTCATCATATGCATTGTCATTTGAATTGTTAATTCTGTGTATATAGCCGCGTGTGAATTTGTGTTCGATGATAACGTCTTGTTCCTGACCGACGATGTGTGTATCCATTTTTGTGTTAATTACTACAATATTGGTTATCGATGGTACTGCATTGTTGTTATTGATAATTTCATTAGATTTTTTGAAGTTGTAGCTCGTGGTCGGAATGTCATCGTAATTTCTGTGGCGTGCACTAATATGTGTAGTTTTTGAGTTTAGTCTCAATTTTATTGCCACACTAACAATTTGTAATTGGAAGTAACGTTTTGGTTCGGTGTTTGGTGTTTGCCAATTATTGCTGTCATATAATGGCCAGTACTTTCATCTGGCACTTAAATTTCATTGTTGTTTTATTCCAGAATTAACGACAATTTAGCTGAATTCTAGTCATGTTTAAATTCACGTGACCTATGTGCTGCAGTATAAAGGTGAAATGTCTTTTGCTTTACTGTGTAATTACTCCTTTGATTTTTTAAATTCATGTACAGATATCTGGAAGTAAAACGTTGTGTCATTCATATTGCGTAGGAGAGTACATATGTATTATTTTAGTGCCACAAGATCGTGACATCAAAATGTGCCAATTGAGTTGAATCTTGGCGGCTGTTGCTAGTTCAGCTGCGGTCTGCATTGCTACGGCATCTAACTGTTAATCAACATGGACAGTCTGTGCATGCCTGAAAAACGTTTAAATTTATCTCGATTTTAGTTTTTCCATTTTTACTTACTTTCCTGTTTCCAGCTTATTTAGTACTATGCCAAGAGATTGGCTATGGAAGAAGGTCTCCGAAATGACCTACATTAACTCAGTCTGTTAATCCCAGTTGATTAGAAATTGACAGCATCAGCGTTGAATAATAAATAGTGATTCAGTTCTTGACATTTTATTTTATTTGATGTTTCTGCTTGGTCTGTAGGTATAGTAGTGGTGTATTCTTGGGAGTACATTGGCCAAACTGAGGGATGGGATCTTTGGGACAGAATGTGATAGGAGAATCAGTCTGTTGAGTAATTAGCATCTTACTTAACTTCACAAGTTGATTGTGTACATAACACTCAATCCTTCTATGGCCATTTTACAGGTCAACCTTGTTGGTCATCATCTCCAGTTAAGAACTGGAGGACTTAGTTGAAGCAAACTTCTACTGCGTACGTGTCCTTGCTGATGGCAACAAGCCTGTTTGGATTAGTGAGAGGCTTCAGTCGTGTTGCCTGTACCAATGCCACCCCATCTGATGACAGCAATAATAGATTCAAGCCTCAGCCCGGGCGCGTCCGCCTACTAAAAAGAATTATTTCAAATAATTCCTATGCACATGATGACCAGGGAGATAATCTCGGGCAGGAAAGCAGAGGGCTCGACGGTGTCCTCTATAAACTGTGACCGTTCGTCTCTGATATAGCCATATTTGTGCTGAAAAGGGACGTTAAACTCGAGCCAACTAACTGACAGCTCAATAATAGTCACAAGTGGTCATGAAGTAATTTGACAAAAGTGCCGTATTGCTGCTGCACATGGTCAGTTCAGTCGTATTTGCCAGGTTGCACCAATGTTCCCCATGTGACATATGCTTCCTTGGGTCCATCTGAGTCCACAACCCAGATGGCAGCTCAGTCAGTTAACCATGTTTGTGCAGCTCATGGCAGAGTGTCGCCGGGCATGACTTTGCCCGTAAAAATTGCCATTCGCATGGGGCAATCTGGATCCCATCATGGTTCCTTGAGCCCACGACCCAAACGGCATCTTGATCGGTTCAGCCATTTTTTGGAAACCTCACCGCAGAGCGTCGCTATACTTTGCGATGGGCCGGCCATTCTCCCCTCAAAATTGACCATTCCCATGGTTCACTAGGTCCATCGGAGCCCATAACCCAAACTGCATCTCAGTTGGTTCAGTTGTTTTTGCAGGGCTCACAGCTGTGACACACAGACCACGCTACTCAGTCTGTATGAATCGGCAGCATTTATTTACGTAGTACTGCAGTGTGACCTAATAATAACAAGTGGTGAAAGAATTTTGACGAGGCTGCATCGCATGGGGATTTTTCATTGGGAAAATAAATTTAGTGTGACAATTCTCCAAAAGTCTTTGCTGCAGATTTTGCCCCATAATATCTCTTCAGGGTAACCTGAAGGAATGTCAAATTTTGCATATGGAAAATCGAGTTTTGACTTACTTATTGTACGGATGACCCCAAGATGGCGGCTGTCCACTTTCTTGGATTTTTTAAAATTTAACAGCTGATATGGTGAAGAGGGCTATTCTGCATCATTGTGCCAAATTCATGACCAGTGGTCGAGCTGTTGCTGAGATACGGTGATTTATCGATTTTTGCAAAATGGTTGCCATCCACTGTTGTGGATTCCTCTCACATATTGAGACCACTCATAAAGTAGTTGGTGGTCTTTATGATGTGGAAAATTTGGCTTGGAATCGATGCAGTAGTTTCGATAAACACTGAGGATACTAGAGAAACCATGTTCTTGTTTCAGCAGCTGTCTATAGCACTCCAGAAGGGGAATGCGATCACCTTCCAGAGTGCATTTGATACGGAGTAATATGCTGTAGTGGTTGTTGTTTTGCTTATCTTAATTTTCAGGCCTGCAGCTTTGTGCTAGTGGGCCCAAAAAAATAATAATACCATTGTCATTGTTTATGGCACTGTCGTCATGACCATAACCATTGCTGGAGATCAACGTAGACTCCGTGCCTGGTGTCTGCTGACCCTCAGACCAAGCAAAACAACTTGGGCTGCCTGTAGGCTACTATTATCCTTACCCACCATCGCCATTTATTATTACTATTATTAGTCGGCTTGAAAGCTGACAATTTACCATCACATGGAGGTTGGAAGGCTAAGTCAAACTTGGCCCTGTAGTATGGGTACGCAGCCCATGGCTGCTGTTTTGCAGGTGAAGCTGCATTGGTCGTTTTTCATTTTTAGGCTGCATCGCAGTACTACGTACATAGATGCGGCCTGTTCTTACAAACGGAGTAACGTGGTCTGTCGGTCTGTCACGATCGTGAGCCCTTAGGAAATGGCTGAACTGATCGAGATGCCGTTTGGGTTGTGGACTCGGGTGGGCCTGAGGAAGCACTGGAGGAAACACTGACAGCAACCCGGGGATAAATCACTCACCGTCGTCTTGCTTCCTTTACATGTCAGGATGACAGGACTTTCATAGCACCATAGTCGCGTAATACTCGGCACATTCACAAGAGTTGATATGTGCCCAGTGTTTGTTCCGGGGCTGCAAGTGAGTAAGTGTCTAAGTAAGTAAGTAAGTGACAAATTTATGAAGTGCTGAAACCAGAATAGGATTGGGGAAAGTCTCCGAAATGACCTATTTTGTGTCGAGTGGGACGTAAAACCACAACTCAATCAATCAATCAGTTGATATGTAAGCGGAGTTTTTCACGACACAAAAAACTAGCTCTGTGTTGTTGCCGCGTGTCAGTATTAAAGGTTGTCATTGAAACACGTAGTAATGTAATATCTGTGTTCAGTTTGTGTCGCTCGTTAACAGGTTCAGAAGTGTTCTAGCTGCTGTTGAGTGACCACTGTTAAGAGTTCAAGCTGTGATTATTTGATTATTTTCTGTTTGTGAATAATTTTGGTTGGATGCATGTTGCCAGTTCGTCATCGTCGTAACTGTAGCACGAGCGTGCTCCTGGGACGCACTGTTCAGTTAGGAAGTTTCTATGTATATACGTCAGTTTTGGTTGGGTGACATGGAAGGCAGATGGTCTGTAAAAAGGTGTTCCAGTTACACCCAAAGAATCTGTTTTGGGGACTCAGCCGGGCCTGGAGTGACTCTGGAAAGGTTGGATTAATCAACAATTGAAGTTAGTAATCTGATTTCATTTCTGAACATTGGCTGAAGGCCATTTTGTGCGTTTTCTGGTTCAGCTTAGACTATTTTGTTCTTGTGTTGTTTGCTTTTGTTGCATTGGGTTTAGTTTTCTTCAGTACTGCACCAAGAGATTGGCTAGGAAGAATGTCTCCGAAATGATCTATTTTGTGTCGAGTGTGACGTAAAACCTTAACTCGATTATTTGGCTTTAGGTTCTAGTGGGTTGCACATAATGTGACAGATTCTGACATTTTGTAGCTTCCGTCATCTATTGTGTTAGCAAGATTTGTAGTAACATAAGTTGTAATTTTTATTTTAACATAAATGGTAATTTTTGTTCCATTTTGCGAACCTGTCATTGAGTTGCCTTGTGAGTCATGTTATGCCTTGTTTTCCTTCGAGTGCTAGTTACTGCGGAACTGTTTATCACCACCTGTTCAAATTAACTGGCTTATTGCCGTTTCACGGTCTACTCTTGGCAGGTACAGAGATGAAAGTATTCCATGAGTCGACTGGGTAAAGTTGCAGTAGTCTAGTGTGTGAGAAAACTCAGGTTGACACTTGTCTCGTGTTGTTGTAACAATGGGTGCGTTTTTCATGCACAACTATGGTGTGGTTGGTCCCTGAGACTCCGCCCACAGTGCCACGCTCGGTCACTGTCTTTGACTAAGACCAGAGTCTTAGACTTTAGTGTAAGATCAGAAACCCGTTATGAGACGACGTAATGAATGCAAAATACAAATTGACACTAAACTTTGGTCTGAGACCAGTCTAAGACCGAACTTGCCGCTTAGACCAAAGTTTGAGACCGAAGTTTGGTCTCAGCCGAACTTAATCTCGGCAATTCAGTCTCAGATCAAATGACTGTAATACATTTAGATAGGCAGTTGTCACTAAACCCGTAGAGTTAAGACTTTGTTCTTAAACCAGGTCAGTTTTTCTTTCACTCAAGCGAATGTAAACAAATACATCGACAGTAATGGTGCTATAGCTGGCGGTATAGTTAACTAACCACCATGGACGAGAAGTACACAGTGAACCATAAAAAACGTGACATTTTATTTTTGACTATAACTTTGGCTAATCTTAACCGATTTTGACAATTTTTATATCATTTTAATCATGAATAAATTCTACGTGCGTCTGTAGTAAAATTTACCACATCACCCGATTTATGTGTGTGCCTTACCTGGAAATATTAAAACCTTCATTTTTGCTGTGATTCATAAAATGTAGCAGTGTACATTTGACTGCAACTCTGTCAAATATTAACTGATTTCAATAATTTTTGCAGTGCCGAAACCAGAAAAAAATGTCCAAAACAGGGCATGCATTTACTTATTTACTACTTAAAGAAAGTGTTGCTAACGACATAATAAATGTGTCCTTGTTTGCTTACGACAAAATTACGTTAGAACTAAAAAAGAAGACAAGATATTGAAAAAAATGTCTGGGAATCAAAAGGTACCGGGTGATACGATTAATTAAGGAATTTCCAGACAAGAAATGGAGCATGTGTGGTGTTGAGGACTTTCTGGAGCGATTGCGAACAACGGGGTCCACTGAACGAGCAACCAGTAGTGAACGTCCGCACACGACGCGCACTGCTGAGAACGTTGACGCTGTGGGGGACCTGGCACAGAGCCAGGAGAATCAACCCCAGACACACCGCTCCAATCGATAGATCTCACGAGAGCTCGGAATACCTCAAACAAAGTATTGGAGATGACTTTTTCTGTTCTCTTTTTCTGTGAATGCAAATGAACAAAGAATAATAGCATTTTTAACTGAAAAATATTGTTATTTAAATTACGAAGTAAGGTGTGCACACAATTAAGGTGATGTAGTAAATTTTACTACAGTCGCATGTAGAATTTCTTGACGATTAAAATCGTATAAAAACTAAAAATCGGTTAAGATTAGCCAAAGTTATAGTCAAAAATAAAATGTCACGTTTTTATGGTTCACTGTGTGTATCTCTATTTGCCAGTGAGATGGGACGTTTGGTCTAAAACCTGGTATAAGACCTTTGTCTAATCTGAACTTGGTCTAAAACCAGGTTTAAGCCATTCAGCTTAAAGTTTAGTCTTAGATGGAAGTCTGAGACTTTGGTCCTGGTGAAAGATAGTGAGGCACCGTGGAGCGTTTTCATAGATGCTTACAGGGGTCAAGAGTCAGTGCTTGCGAATTAGATATAATGTGCACATTTTGCTGAAATATCGACAACAACGAACCATTTAATGGCCCTTTATCCAGGACGACCCAAGTGAGTCGGTACCAGAAACTACACTCACTTACTTACTTACTCTGTCTTTGTGAGTATTATTCAGTATCTTTAATTCCTAATATCAGTCAGTTATATCACTGTTTTCAACTGTTGTTGTATTTTTCAAAATAGTAAGCCATTCTGTTACGCTACGGAGACGGTGCAGGTAACACCGTTGAGGAGAACTCTAGCGTCTTCTCCCTAATCCGAATGCGCTAGTTGTTGCCTTCAGTGCTTTGACGCTGTTGGTTGGGCGGCAGGAAGGGCATCCGGTCTGTAAAAAATGGGGGATGGTGGAGGTGGGCACTGGTTAGTCCGGATGGAGTGGCGCCTACCCGGATGGTCAGTGTGTCTGCCTCTGTTAATCTTCCCTTGCACCATAAAGTCCAGAAGTTCTCTTCTGGCACCGGCTCACCCGGGTGGTCCCGGAAAAAGGGCCGTAAAACTGTTGTGTGTGTGTGTAAGCCATTCTGTTGGTAGTTAAGAAGCAATATTCGTGAACAGTAAGCAGTGTTACTTCAGTTGGAAAGCCTTCGTTGGGTTTGACCCAGTTAGTTTCCATATATGGAAGTGTGGACAGAGTCTGGTTACCCTGTCACCTGTGGTTGTTCGTGAAAACCTGTGTCCAGTCACTTGTTACTGTCATTATCATCAATGATGTTCATTTGTTATTGTTGCAGTTAACTTTTAATTTGTATTTCGTTGTCCGCGGTTAAAGCGATGACATTTTTGTTAAGTGTTTAATGAGAGTAAGCTTGTGTCTGAGCTAATGCTGTGCTAGTATCAGAGTAAGCTGCACGGTTTAATGCAGTGTTGGATTTATGTGTGCCTGTAAGTCATTCTTTCTGTATATAGTATGCTGTCCACGTACTGTAATATTACTTACTACAAAAGGTTGGCGCAAAAAACGAGTCAGTTAGCCACTCACAGTCAGAAAGATGCCACTAATTTTTACGCGTAATTCTGCCAAGTGCTGACTGAGTTTTGAAATACTTCCATGGTGAGATTTATCAGTATATTTGTAATAGTGTCCTCCTTAAAGATGCCACCGCACCTCAGATATTTCGCACGTTCATCATTCACTGTTTCTTGTGCCAGCGTGTATAATAATGTTTCTTAGCACAGCTGAGTTACTGAATGGACCAAGTCGAGCTAGCTCACACATTGTATCTGTCTAACCTAATATACTGGGTGGCCCAAAACAGAAGTCCTTTTTAATCTAAGTGTGTCATAGAGCAGTGATATTTCGATATATGCATGAACAGTAGTATGCAATCTGGTCATACATCAAACACTGGCAAAAACCAGGATGAGTTATCATTGTCTAAATCTACACACACGTGTCCCAATTGACGTGACTCCAAAACTCACATCCGTCTAAATACAACATAACTTCAAGAACACATCACTTTTATCCACACTAATTAACTAAGGTAGTTATTTGATGTAAAACGTACATGTTTGAAGAAAAAAATTGATTTGATTTCAAGAATATATACAGTCTACTTTCCGAGATGTCGAAGTTTAAAAAGTGTCAGTTCGAAAGTCGCAGCATTTGATCGAGTGATAAACGAGACCACTGCCCGTGATAAAATTCCTTTACTAACTGTTGTGCACTGCAGGATTTGTCTTGCCTTTAAATTTTAAATAAAATTGTCTTCTTTGTGAAAGACATCACATCAACAAAACCATAAACACTGCATCATACTTTGCACAACTCTCAAAAGTGGCATCAATTCAGCAAGTCTTTGGCGGCTCGGGTCACAATGTATTCACTGCAGCACGAAACCTACAATGAAATATGTGGAACTGATGCATTTTACGATAACTAAATTTTCACTTTTCTATCTCTTGAGGGTCAGCTGACCTAAGTGATGCCAATGGCAACTCATTCAGTAACCAGTGGGCGTTCACATGTTGGAAAGTGAAGTTTTCATGTTCAACTTTTTAAACTTCCATATTTCTGAAACTAGGCTGTGTATTTTGTTAAAACTTGTGTAATTTACATTAAATAAATAGTAATTAGTGTGGTTAAAATGTCATACGTTTCTGTCGAGTTATGCTGTATTTAAATACCTAGATTGAATTTTGGTGCACTGCAATTGGGATACAGTGTAGTTCTCATTTCAGAGTGTAAAGTGACTCCCAGGTTTGTAATCTCCACTGTTATTTGAAAATACATTTGACATGATGTCCATTGTTTATTTAGCTAGAATTCCTTAAACATTTTGTTTGCACTCCATTGCTGTTTTCTTCTTTCAAGTTTTCAGTTGAAATTTTATCCTCGTTATTCTGACTGTCTCAGTTTCAAGTCATGAATAACGTCGTTATATAGAACATCTTAGCACTAGAACATTTGACAGTTGTATGAAGTATTATGTATTTGTGTGATGCCATGTGCATGACTGTCAAATTTAACAAATTAGCGATGTCGGCAGGGCCGTAGCCAGGATTTTATTTCAACCGAGGCAAAGGGGTGAACCGGGGGTCTGGGGGCGAAGCCCCCAGCGGGGTCCAGGAGCAGAGCCCCTGGTCAGGGGGTGAAGCCCCTATGAAGCTGAAAGCTTTTCAGTAGTTAGATACCCAAAGGAAATGGAAAATCTACTATAATTTTCTTATTTTACGGCTTATTCATTATTCAGCAAAAATGTATGAAGCTGCATATATTATAGAACAATGCTGTGGTGAAGAGTCATTTTCACATGTTTAGAGATGTTATGACTGTCCGATAATCGCATAAACTATTCTAAGGAAAATTTAAAGATACATACGGCGGGTCCTCTCCATTCCCTTCCCCTCCTCTCTCTCGTCC
>Ga0209259_1000608_pt1 | contig 11159 bp, 8 predicted proteins | sample WorMetGr2BELIZE1_FD_187417 | JGI IMG/M metagenome (GOLD analysis project Ga0209259, IMG submission 187417) | Marine gutless worms symbiont microbial communities from Max Planck institute for Marine Microbiology, Germany - Inanidrilus... ...
CAGTGCTGTGAGTTTCACTCAGTGCTGTGAGTTTCACTCAGTGCTGTGAGTCTCACTCAGAGCTGTGAGTCTCACTCATAGCTGTGAGTTTCACTCACTGGTGTGAGTTTCACTCAGTGCTGTGAGTCTCACTCACTGCTGTGAGTTTCACTCAGTGCAGTGAGTTTCACACAGTGCTGTGAGTCTCACTCAGTGCTGTGAGTCTCACTCAGTGCAGTGAGTTTCACACAGTGCTGTGAGTCTCACTCAGTGCTGTGAGTTTCACTCAGTGCTGTGAGTTTCACTCAGTGCTGTGAGTCTCACTCAGAGCTGTGAGTCTCACTCATAGCTGTGAGTTTCACTCACTGGTGTGAGTTTCACTCAGTGCTGTGAGTTTCACTCAGTGCTGTGAGTCTCACTCAGTGCTTTGAGTCTCACTCAGTGATCTGAGTTACCGTATTTTCCGGACTACAAGTCGCACCTGAATATAAGCCGCACCCCTATTTTTGCCTAAACTTTGGGAAAAATTCATAGATAAGTCGCACCTGACTATTAGTCGCACCCGCTTCTGTTATTTCCTTGCACGTAGGAATGTCCTCGGATGCATACACGTGATGAGAAGATCGGCAAAAGAGCGGCAAGACGTGATCGACGTAGTCCACAAAACTCTACACGCGGGCTTAATAGCGTGGGCGAAAGTCTGCGGTGATGCAGTAATTTGATGCCAAGCCAAGACATCGGAAGTGTGCCCAACAAAGTGGGTCAACTGTGTGACGTATGTGGGTCAAAGTCTGGCGTGACGCATTAAGCCTCGCTGATCGCGATATCACTACTGCCACCTGGGGGCCAGAGCTGCGTGCTCAGCACGGGACTTCAGGCGGGAGTTTTCCCCGCGCTCTGCCGGTGCGTGCAGTAGACGGCCAGTAGACGAGACACGGCGGGCGGGGGGAGGGGTGGCCACACGGCTGCAGAGACAGTCAGTGATTGCGGAGTACTGTGGGTGAGCTGATCGTGATCAAGTGCTGATCGAGGCACACCGTAGCGTGCAGTGTGTAGTGTGTGGTGTTTTGGAAACGTCCGCACATAAGCCGCACCGCTATATAAGCTGCTACCTGAAATTTTTGACAAAAAGTCGCAGCTTATAGTAAGCAAAAATACGGTAGTTTGGGTGATAGAAATGCATCTGGTCTGTAAAAAAGCCTGCACTAGTCATCATCAGAACAGCTGCAGGAAGTGAATCAAAAGGCAACTGGTTATCCCAGGTTCTCTTGCAAACTGAACTGGCTGTTAAACCGATGTGTGTCTGCCTGAATGCTCGGATACACACTGTAAAATATACGAGTAGCAGTCCTTTATCTGTGGTCGCTCAGTGTAGGCTGTGTCTGATTGACACCAAGGAAAACAAGACATCATCATCAACTTACAATGTACTCAGTGATGCAACGTTATAACTTATCTTTACTGAAAACTTTTCTCACTTTCATAATACTACATCGTTAAAAAACCAGACTCCTGTTACATCAAATAACTTTCAACAAGATATGGCCTAATATCAATAATTCTGATACACAGAAATGCCAGTTTCCAGTCTTAATATATGCAACTGGCTTGCAAGATTTGAAAAAACATGGTACCAGCTTAGGTTATTTCCATGGCAAACATTTATATTAGAGAAGTTGACAACAGCAATCACATAACTGGGTTTGAGCAAAGACGATCATATTTCAATAAAACATCTGTGCATGAGCATAAAGGTTATGAAGCTAAGAAAGTGACAACGGAACTGACGACAAAACTGCAAAAGAAGTTACTTTGAAACATTTGAAAGAACATTGTATGACTTCTCTGAAGTGTGGGAATGCAAGGCTGAAAACAGCTGGTAACATCTTGCTGTAGCAAGATACTGGATGCAAATCACAACATCAACAATCTCGTTCTTAGCGACTGTCTGCTATAAATGGTTGCTATGGAAATAAACCAAGCTAGTACTCTGGCTGTTGACTACTGCAAGCCTGTAACATATGTTAAGCTTGGAGACCTATCTTTGGTGATCTGTAGCAAAAATTACTGATGCTGGATCATATACATATAAGTCATTTGAAAGTGTAACACAGGTCCGTTTTAATCATAGTGTATTTTCAATTTGCAATCATTTAGTGAGGCAAAAACAACAGTTTGACTTAATACCAATGCAGTTGAAATGTGGTGAAATCACGTACTCTGTACAGTGCATGGTACAGTGTTGGAATTAGCATAAACAGTGCATGTATGCAGCCACATGGAACAAAGAAGAGAAAACATGTGAAATAAGCATGATTGAAATGTCCGACACAGTTGTTTATCCACGGACAATGATGATCCATCTTCATTACACATCTAAACCAAATACAAACAAGGCAATCGTAGATTACACTTCACCCGTGCTGTGCACTCCCGTCACCCCCTTCCCAGCTGATCCAATTTTCAGCAAACACAGCAGCGATGGAATGATCCCTTGTGCTGCATGATGTTATTGGCGATCGAATGATCCCTTTTGCAGCGAGCGCGTTATAGTGCATTGTCAATGGGGAAGAAAATCCATTCCCGGCGATAGATGATATGGCCTATTGTAAACATGGCAGCGGTGGACCAAGCCACGAGGACATAGGCAACATGCATTAAAAATTTGTTAAAGATTGCGCGTGTGGTTCTGGAGATATCCTGTCGCACAGACAGACAGACAGACTCAGCACTCATCACAATAGTTCGCACCTGCTCTCGCGGGCGAAGTAACAAACAACTACACAAGCCAACATAGTGTCTCTTACTGACTGCCCATCAATCAGAAATTCTAAAAAAGGTAATCTCTGGTTATTAATGACAAAGATGAAACAATATACCCCGCCCTTACACAGCAAACCACCTTTAACCAACATCTGTAAAAGTTTCTTCGATTTTAAAAAACTTTCTTGCTTATTTACTGCCTACGGGACTGAAAAATCAAGACAGTGAATTGCTGCCATGTTCAGTATAAGCCTATTTTATCTAAATGCATTTATAGCCCATTAGCCCTTGCTGTCAATTCAATAAAGATGACCAAAACCAATGCAACTTCTCAGGTGTTAGTTTGTTCTCAGGCAGTGTGCAGACATACTATGGACAGGTGTGAAATCATGCATACGTTTCGTGGCCACAGTCACAAGTATCAGGAAAGTGCAGGCCAAATTTCATTGCAACAGACAGATTCAAAGATATGGAAGATTGAAAAGTTGGTCATTTATTGATACAGCACAGTTCAAAGCAGAAGCTCACCTTTGGCACTTGCGACAATGATGAGACCGTGGAGCTTTGTATGAGAGACAAATTGTACAATACTGTACATATCTTTCCTCACCATCACCAGCCTGGACATAATAGCACACGTCAACCGTCAACAACAAACAAGCGCATGTTGCCAATCACACACTCAGCATCAGATCCTTCGCTGTCACTGTCCATGCGTGCATAAAACAGACAAACTCTGTAACACACCATGTTACATTAAATATATATATCATGGATGTACGTTAGCAGATCCAGTGACATGTGATAACATTATTATTATTGACATCATTATCCAATAACACACGCCTGATTCATTTAATAACAAGTGGTCAAAGTAATTTGACATAAGGCTGCATCACCGTTGCACACAGATGGTTCAGTCATATTTGCCAGGTGGTGCCAATGCACACCCCATATATAGAAAGACAACCAGAAAGCCCCGGAAGAGGGCTCACGGTCATCGCCGCCAGCACGCATGCACGGCTTCGCTAATTGTCGGAAGTTCAAAAGCCCGTGACCTTGACCTTGGATCGGGTCAAGGTCACATCAGCATACACAGTAGCTGTAGTACTACCAGCAGCCCAACCATATGACTGTAGCATCACGCAGTACGGAAATATGGCTGTTTGAATGTCGTGAAATGTGGATATTCGGCGAAGTTTCAACTCTCGTGATAGCTTTCATAGAAGGAAATTCAAAAATCGGGCTCAGATAGGCTGTAGTCCAGGTCCCATACTATCACCAGCAACCATGAGTTATGAGCTGAACGCGAAAGTGGCGAAGGAGATAGACATGGAAATGTGCAGTTATGGGCAATTGTTGGAAGTTCAAATGCTCCGTGACCTTGACCGTGGATCGGGTCAAGGTCACATCAACATAAACAGTACATGTAGACCAGCATGCCTAACCATGTGACTGTAGCGTCACACAGTACTGACATATGGCCATTTGAATTTCGTGAAATATGGACATAGGGCGAAGTTTGAACTCTCGTGATAGCTTGCCTAGAAGGAAATTCAAAATCCGGGCTCAGACAAGCTGTAGTCCAGGTCCCATACTATCACACCAACCATCAGTTTTGAGCTCCACGCAAAAACAGCGGAGGAGATAGACCTAGAAAAGTGCAGTTTTCGCAACTTCGGAAGCTCCATGACCTTGACCTTGACCTTAGATCGGGTCGAGGTCACACTGGTGTGCATACGTGGCGAGATCTACCCGCACACCAAATTAGATCGAAATTGGAAAAACTTTTTGTGGACGTACGGACGGACGTATGGACACACCTGACTTCCAATCTACTATGTAATCGCCAGGCGATGACCTAAAATGATTGCCATGGCAACGTCCATTAATTCCAGGATACCAGCAATATCTGCATTTTGTTGGCCAACCACATAAACCCCCTCCATAACCAATTGCATAGTCGCTATCGTTTACAAAAAGCCAGTTATAGCAATTTTAGTCCTAAAATTGGTTGTCATGGCAACGACCCTTAAACACTCGATCTCAGCCATGCTTCATCGGATAGCTTGTCCCCAAAAACCCACCCCTAGAATCAAACAGCATGTCGCTAGCTATCATACAACCAAAAATTATAGCCCATCGAAAGCCAAAAATTTGTTGCAATGGCAACATCCCTTAGCACCAATGGACCTCCATCTAACACATGGTTCCTGGGGCCCATCTGAGCCCACAAACTAAACGGCATCTGGATCAGTTCAGCCGTTTATTGCAGGGCTCACTAGTGTGACAGAGACCGATAGACCGACCAACAGACCGACAGACAGACAGACAGACCACGCTACTCGGTCGGCAACAATAAGCCGCATCCAGGTACATAGTACTGTGATGCTGCCTAATAATAACAAGTGATCAAAGTAATTTGACATGAGGCCACATCGCCGCCGAATATGGACGGTTCAGTCGTATTTACCAGATGGCGCCAATGTGCACTCCATATATAGAAAGCCAAAAAATGGTTGCCAAGGCAACGTCGATTAGAACTCCGAAATCGGCGATGTCTTCATCGGATAGCTTGCCCCGAAAACCCACCTTAGAATTAAACAGCGTGTCACTAGCTATCATACAACCAAAGTTATAGCCCACTGAAAGCCAAAAAGTGGTTGCCATGGCAACGTCCCTTAGGTGCAGGGTATCAGCAATATCTGCATTCTGTCGGCCGACCACTAGAACCCCCTCCATAACCAATTGCCTATGCACTATCGTTCACACAAAGCCAGTTAATAGCAATCAGTCCCAAAATTGGTTGCCATGGCAACGACCCTTAGACACTCGATCGCGGCTATGTCTTCATCGGACAGCTTGACCCCAAAAACCCACCCCTAGAATCAAACAGCGTGTCACTAGCTATCATACAACCAAAGTTATAGCCCACAAAGTCAGTTATAGCAAATTGCGTCCTAAAATTCAGTGCCATGGCAACGTACCTAAGCACCACTGAACACCTATCTAACACATGATTCCTACAACCCATCCAAGTTCACAAGCCAAATGGCATCTCGATCGCTTAAGCCGTTTTTGCACAGATGAATGCAGAGTCTCCCTATACTTTACAATGGGATGCCCCTTCCCCCCTCAAAATTGCTCCTTCCCACAGGGGGATCTGGACCCCATGTAACAGATGGTTCCCTGATCCCACCCGAGTCCTCAACCCAAATGGCATCTTGATGAGTGCAGCCGTTTTTGCAGGGCTCACTAGTGTGATAGACAAACCGACAGACCACGCTACTCGGTCAGTCACAATAGGCTGCATCTACACTGTGTCTCAAAAAAACGTCACACCTTTGACATGCTATAATCTTGACATTAACGGTTCGATCACGACAATTTTTGGCACACGTGTTACCAAGAAAGTAGGCAATCAAAATGTACTTTGTATTTTCCCACCTCACCTAACTTGTGCTTCTGCACTACCTGGGGAAACAGGAAACCCGAAAATTGTGTCTTTTCACTTGCCATGCCATGCTTTTTACCAAAAACACACGAAACACATTAAAATATCACCTGGTAACAGCTGAACTACCCTTCACTGTCAAAACGATCGACTGGATGCACCAGACAAAACCTCAGCACCTGTGGACCCCCATCTAACACATAATTTCATGGGCCCATCCGAGCCCACAACCCAAACAGCATCTTGATTGGTTCAGTGGTTTTTGCATAGATAACTGCAGAGTGTCCCTATACTTTACAACGGACACCCTTTCCCCCCCAAAAAAATGCCCTTCCCATGGAGGGATCTGGACCCCCATCTAATACATGGTTCCCTGGGGCCACCAGAGTCCTCAACCCAAACGGCATCTCGATCGGTTCAGCTGTTTTTTGCAGGGCTCACTAGTGTGACAGACTGACAGACCACGCTAAAGCACAGCCCAATAGTCAAAGCTAGATTGACTGACTGAGATAAGTGACTGGTTGGTAACTGGCTGGTGGGTCATACCATTTGAAATGAGCCAAATGAGCAAAAATTTTCTGGGTGACCATCTCCAAATTTCATGAAAATTTACTGACATGTTTGCCAAAATGTCTGCAAGTCCCATGAAAAAATTTCAGCTAAATATTCCAAGTATTGTTTGAGTTATGGCTGTTTAAATGCAGCTAATTTAGGCGTTTGTAAGCTTGAGAATTTGCGAATCGTGATGTTTTTTAACTTTGACAGCCAATAACTTCAATTCTACTCTAGCTAGAACTAGAACCATGAAATTTGCAGGATTTACAGAACTTTTTATACAGATATGATGGAGTATCTTAAACCTGGAACATTTCCATAAATTACTTAGATACCATGTCCCAAACTTAGGTTTCCAGTATGCCGAGATGTGGAAAAGTCCATTTTTGGCATGTAACTAAACCCCATAAACATGCATACATTAAAAATATTTGAACATATTCTTTCAGCATCTGTGCCAATGCTGTAGAAAGTTAATTAAGATGGCAAATACAGCAGCTAATTTAGGAGTGATGTGTACTTAAAGTGTGGTTGGCATCACGTATGTGGGCAACTTTGAGGCTGAAAAAACCCATGTGGCGAAAGAGGTAAATTACTGAAAATTTGCACATGTAGAGTACTTACATGATGCTATATGTGTGCTAAAAATCAACATCTAACAAACACCATAACCTGCTGAGATTTGTAGTTGATACTTTGGCTATTTTTCTAATTTGTCGCGGCTACAATCTTTGCAGTGACAACTGCGAGATCATATTGGTGCAGAGTTTGTAACATTTTATTCAATTTTCTGTTAGTTATTTGCATTATATCTTTGCAGTGTCACAAATTGGTGTGGCTTTCAGTGTGTCAGGCGGTAATTTTAAGTATCAACTTGTTTAAGTGAATGAATGCGCCACACCTACAACCAATCATCAAGCAGAAAATATGGGCTGTCAGTAATAACTGTTACCCTTTGTTAATGTGGGTTTATGTCCATGATGTACTGTTGTAGTTAATAAATTCAACTTCTTTTTATTATGCAGTACTTTGTGTGGAATTTATAAATATTTCCCTGTTTTTGAGGAAGAGCTTGCTCAAAAACTTGGCATGCCGCATGTTTTGTCATATGGCATGCCAAGTTTTTGGGCATTTTAGCTTACTTATTTTCTCACAGTGAGTGAATGAGTGAGTAGTTTCTCAAGTTTTTTACTAACAAATGATAGCAAGAAGCCCAGCATGAGCTGACAGGACAGCGCGCCGCAAATTTCAGGTGGGACTTACAGGCGACGTAGGACTTTAATTGATGGCTACTTGGAAAGCCCGTTTTCGACTGCATGTTTGCTGTAATTAAAACATGGTATAAAAATATTGTCGGTAGATTCTTTGGATTAGTCACAAAGCAGTAAAGCACGCGTGTGACAGACAAACAGAGAGAAGGACAGAATTACGACTCCGAAGACCGCGCTAGTATAGCTGTGCGCGGTAATAATAAACATTCGCAGACAGTGTAATTGCATTTCACACATGCATCTGTTTTTACGATATACAATGGAAGCGAATTCGCGGTATTCCGTTTATTAAATACTAAAATCGCACAACAACACAGACACAACAAATCAAAATGATTATTTTAAACCAAGTACAGGTTAATTTAATATCATTTCTATAACAGACCTTTACAATACAACTGTTGACAGATGGTCCTGCCACCTGCCGAATAGGAATAAAACCAGAAACCGGAAGTAGCGTGCAAATGGAAGTCTTAAAGGTAACGTACGCACTTCATCTATAGCTTGTTGGAACGCCCACGAATGACTTCCGATTCGTCATAATTGAACGTTTTTCGCTAGCTCTTACCGCTGAGGTGCTACAACGCAAAATGTGTCAAGACTCGCTGCTATCAGGAGAGGGTAGGTCACTTGGAGCCAAGATTTCAGGGGAGGGGGTTGTGCCAGGGGAATATTTTTTGGTCTCTACAAAACTAGACACATTTTGCTATCCAACGGTGCAAACTGCACCGTGCTACGTGCCGTTGTTTAGACACAATACCGGCATGTGATGGACGGACAGATGGACGGAAATGCCATAGCTAGTACAGCGCTTGCAATGCGATCACTGCGGCACGCTGTAAAAAACTTGAGTGTAAAATCAAGGCTATAGAGCTAATATAAAATTAAAGTAGCAAACATTGCAGTTGGTGATAAAAATCTGTTTCTTTAATATAATTAATTATAGTATGATTGTCAATGCTTTTAAACAACTCTGTGACTGAAGACACCGTTTTCACGAATGTCCCACAAGTTGGTACAGTCCACTAATATGCGTTTCACTGTAAGTGGAATTCCACAAGATTGACAGGTTGGGGGATCATCACCACACAATAAGTATGAGTGAATGAGACGAGAATGACCACTATGAAGTCTGTTGAGTAGTACGAAATCGTAGCGGGACGTATTTTTGACATGCTTGAGAATGCCAGCAGTGGGGTAAATGAAATGAAAGTTTATTATCCTCGCAACAGTCCCATATATCTTGCCATTCGTCTAAACAGACCTTAGAGACACATTGTATGTTTACGTGCTGGAATCTTGCTGCAGTGTCAGCCCTCTCAGTGCCACGAATATTGACATGACTGGGTATCCAGCATAAAATGATTGTTTTCCCACTGTTAGCAAGATGAGTGTAATCCTTTATAAATATTTTTCAAAATACCTACTTTGAGCTGTAATCCATCTATAACTTCCAGGCTTGACATGGAGTCCGAAAAAATAATAAAATTCTTCTCTTTACTACGGCGAATGCCAGTAAGGGCAAGTGAAATAGCATGTAGCTCTGCTCTGAAGATGCTGGCATTATTTCGCAGTCTGGTAGTTTTAGTAACATTTCCAGTTTCACAGTGAAGAGCTGACAGACAGATTTGACAAGGCACACACAGTTATTGGTACTCGGGATAACCACTGCTACAAACCAGTTGGACTTGGCACACTGCATGTGAGCCGGATATCAGGAGATGATTCATTCTTTACAGCCAAAGTCAGTGATGCAGATGACCTCACATAGTACCAGCTGCAGTCCAACCCACAGTACCAGCTGCAGTCCAACCCACACAGGACTACCAACCGGGACAGTATGTTGCTTGCATGAATGATGGTCACTGGTGGCTTGGAAACATCACTGAGATGGACTACGAGCAAGACGACGTAAAAGCACATTTATGCATCCCTGTGGGCCGGCAACGACTTTCATGTAGCCAAACAGAGAAAACATCTGTTGGTTCCAACAGATCACATATTGGTTGCTGTTGATCAACAGCAACTGGATGACAATACACAACTGACACTGATACTGCAGTCAGAATAACAGAAAGATTAAATGCCATGACGCCTTAAACTGTGTACTGTGCTTACCTGCAAAAAAGACATCTGTTCAGCCGGTTAGCAAACTACTGACCATACTTTCTATAGACCTATGCACTACGACTGAAACACAGTTATCTGCTATTATTAATGTAATTCATGTTTGATTGTATTTTCCTGTATGTGTTTGTTTCATTTAGCAAAATTAGTGAAATCTTCAACATTAGATAGAAACGTGACAACATTAATGAAAACAAAAAAGCGACAGCATCCACTAGATATTTCGGCAGGTTAAGGTATTTGTTAGAAGTTGATTTTTGGCACATATAGAGGATAACATAAGTACTCTACATGTGTACATTTTCAATAATCTATCTCTTTTGCCACATGGGTTTTTTCGGTCTCAAAGTTGCCCACACACGTGATGCCAACCACACTTCAAGTACACATCACTCCTAAATTAGCTGCTATATGTGCCATCTTCATTAACTTTCTACAACACTGGTATAGATACTGAAAGAATATGTTCAAATATTTCTAACAAATGCATGCTTATGGGGTTTAGTCACATTAGGGCTGGGTCGGTTTTAAAACCGAAACCGAAACTGCGATTTTCGGTAAAAAACGAACCGAAATCGAAACCTAGGTTCAGATGGCAGTCAAAGTCGGTTTTGAGGCCACACTAGGTAACAGAAGATATGGCTCACAATCTGATTCATGCAGTTTTTAAATTCTTCCAAAGTGTGACACATCAACAGACAGACCGACCACGCTGAGTGTGAAGGAGTTGACCACACCAAGTGTGAAGAATAACTCCTTCACACTCAGCGTGGTCGGTCAGTATGCTTTAATTGAAACACTTAAATGTGTTTGGCGGCCTTGGCTCTGCCCGGACACACTGGGAAGCTATAGTGCTCCCCAGATCTCTAGCCATCCGTTATTAGGGGAGGTTGGTTGGTTGGGGTTTAACGGCACTTTTAACACAGAATAGGTCATATCGTGCCTGTAGATTTGTAGGTATATTTTACAGTAAATTATAGGTATATCTATCTATATGTATACATATACAT
>Ga0209259_1000609_pt1 | contig 11156 bp, 4 predicted proteins | sample WorMetGr2BELIZE1_FD_187417 | JGI IMG/M metagenome (GOLD analysis project Ga0209259, IMG submission 187417) | Marine gutless worms symbiont microbial communities from Max Planck institute for Marine Microbiology, Germany - Inanidrilus... ...
GGTTGGGGAGTCATCACCACTCAATAAGTATGAGTGAGTGACACGAGAATGACCAATTCGCAGTCTGTTGAGCAGGACGTGTGGCTAGCTATCATACAACCAAAGTTATAGCCCACAAAGCCAGTTATAGCAAATTTCATCCCAAAATTGGTTGCCATGGCAACGTCCCTCAGCACCGACGAACCACCATCTAGCACTATTCCTTGGGCTCATCCCACAACCCAAACGACATCTCGATCAGTTCAGCCGTTTTTGCACAGGGGATCTAAGAGTGTCCCTATACTTTACAATGGGGCGCTCGACCCCGATCTAAAACATGGTTCCATGGGCCCAATTGAGTCCTCAACCCAAACGACAGCTCAATCGGTTCAGCCGTTTTGCAGGTCTCACTAGTGTGACAGACAGACCGACCGACAGACAGACAGACCACGCTCCTCGGTCGGTAACAATAGCGATGCGGCCTACTAATAACAACAACAAATACTGTTGAGGAAATAATAATAATAGTAATAACAACACATTTATTTTTCTGCACATACAACAGCATATGAAAATTTTTGCAAAAATACCTACGGCCTGCAACATGGTAAATTACTCACACAATATAATAGCTACTGTAATCACAGTTAATTGTAAATATCAGGTGCCAGAGACAGAAGTATTTTGAGATTCTTGGTCTGAATCAGTGACAGGCGGAGGCTTTAAGTGTTCCGGCAATGCCTCAATAGCATGCTGTCAACAAACACACCAGCTACTCAGTAGACAACAACCAAGCAAACGTGTTCAAAGACTCACACATTTCTACCTGTAAGGTGACACTGCTTCTAAAACAATGGAACAGCGCACCTTGATGCCCTTCTGGGCTCACTACCACATTCTCGGATAATTAATTAAAAATAATTAGCAAGTAGTTACTTGGTACTATGAAATACGACAGGCCATTATATTTTTTTGTCTCGTGGTTTCTTCTATCCTCTCTTCTTTTTTCCTCACCTATTCTCAGTCGTTGGTCATAGCGCAAATTTAGGATGCAGGTATGAAACTTGCTGCATGCGGCTCACTGAAAATACAGGACGCAAAAATTGCCATCTGCACACCATCGCACAACTTTGTCAACCCACTAGCAGTTGAGATCGGTTCATTAGTTTGGGGCAGCCCCCAGCGAATTTCAACGGGTTTCGAATCTTGGCAGCGTTACTACATGGCACTCTAGTAGTGGGCATCAGCCAAACTTTGCAGCATTGAACACAGGGCGCCACTTATATTCGGCAGGGTGGCCATCACGTTGGTCATTGGCCCACATTCTAGTTTTGTTTTTATGTCTAAGAGAGCACACAAAGAAAAGAAAATTGTATATGCTTCTCTCCACCAATTTGCCAGTGAAATAAATCAGCAGATCATTACTCTGCATTACATCAAATCCGAGACCATGACAATTATGAAGCTTCAAAGTTCACACAAGTAAAAAATACATTACTAAAAATACTAAAAATACTGAATAGTAAACAAGACACAATTTTCTCGTACCAAATGAAACAACATCAACAGTGAATTAATCAGACACGTTGTTTTAACGGCCGTTTTCCAGGTAAACCCAGGTTAGCCAGTTGACCTGCTTCATGATTTTCTTTCTCAACATTTCCTGCAGAAGAACCTTTGGGGATAACTGGCACTGTTTTTATAGTATTCAGCCTAGAGTGTCAAAGTACTGAAGGGAACTCAAAGCACTAAAGCCAATCATGGAAAGTCTGCTCGACCTCGTCCTTTCTTAATCCATCAACGGGCTGATAAAAGGAAGAACGCCACAAGTAGGTATATTTTCCGATTTTAACAGTGGTATATTACGTCACCATCATTATGAGCCAACATATGCTGCAGTTACCCTTGTCACTTTCATTGCCATGCCCTCCGGCAAGTTTCGTTGAATGTATTCAAGAAATGTGTTCGCTGTTGAGCCAGTAACATGTTTAAACTGAAAAAGAACATCGCAGTCATGTCACAGCAGACACAAACCACTATTTACAGATACCATCAACATACGTACATCCATGTCATCATTCTGATGACCACTTTCCCAGTGGAGCTGGGCTAGACAGTTGCATTTTCCTGTCAACATTGTTTGATCTATGTATCCTTTCCAAATAATTCAAAATTTTTCACATCTGCCCATGTTTTCCTTGAGCATCTCTTCTGCTTAACTCCATCTACCTCCATTATTGTACAATGTTTAATCCAATCAACATCATCATTATGTTCCAGATGTCCAAACCACCGCAATCTATCCTTAATCTCTCTCTAGTCTTCTGCTGTTACCAGCAGGTTTATAACGTTTTGCCACATCATGTCTAGGGGTGATATATAATATCACTTTATTTGCCAGGGGTGGTTTCCCGTTGTCTTCCCTGCTGTTTTCGTCTTCCTGAATGTCCTTCTCCTATGGTAGGGTCCTCCCCAACTGACCTCACTGTCTTTAGCCTTATTAATCTTCTACTGACAGTTTCTGTTCATAGCCTTCTTTTGTGAAGAGTGCTTCTGTTTAAAACCTACTTTTGCAGAGTTATTCTGTACATTAGGCTGCATCCCCAAATAAAAACTCTTTGGGGACCCCAAACTTAGATGTCTAACTAACAATGGCAATGTACTGAAGGGGTAAACCACTGTTTACAGACAATGAGTAACAAAAATTAACACATCATGAATCTGACACCACATGATTATTATTTTAACAAGGATATATGCAAGATTTAATGCATTGATTACATATCTAACAAATGCATAAACTGAGCTATCAAAAGCACAATGCTTGGGTAAATATGTTCAGAAGCAGATCCAGGATTTGAGTAAGGGCGTTTGTCACACGGTATGTATGTATGTAGAGATATTTATGTTCGCGCAGCAGCTTACAGCCTAAACTGTCACGGAGGCGCTATGATCTATCGTATGCTCTACAAAACGGTCTGGGAGATGAAAGTCCCTGAGTGGGGTACAGGGACAAAATGACCCCAGAAGCTGATGATCTTTAGTTAATTACACTACAATGACGTACTGTGAAAGAAAGCAAGCAAAAGAATATTTTGCCAATGTAGCGCAACAGATGATGAGACGTGCAACGGGAATTCGTTTGAACCCAACAACCCCCTGAATCCGCCACTGGTGCTTATTTTTTACTCTGCAAGCTACACGTGCACACACATACATATGCATGCACAGTAATTAACCACGTGTTGACAATTCAGTGTGATATGGCACTGTATACATTTCCACTTATTCTAACTTTACTGAAGCTTATGCAACTCCAGTGAGCATTTCTTAGCATAAACAAATGGAAATTAATTAAATATTAGCAGCACAGCAATCCTGCAGCATGCTACGACCTGCTGCTTTTAGCACCAGGGTTTCCACATAGGGTTATGCTATTAGCATGCAGAATGGTATACCTCAAAACACCGGAAGTGGGTTCGCATTTCATACTGCACCATGTGTTTGCGGTAAATGTGAACAGACTTCAGCAATGTATATCTTTGGATGATCCTCTTTGGAGACCGGCTACAATCAACAATTATTACAGACAGTCTGCTATCATCTGCCAGGTTAACTTATTACTAACAAAATAAACTTTTTTTCTAACATGCCTGACAAGAACAGACCTAAATATAGAAAAATTTAAAAACTTCATAAACAGAATTGCATAAACCCAAAATGAAATATTAGCATCACAAGCCAATTCTTCCAACAAATTATTCAGCCAAAATGGATACAGTCTTCATTTATGTGCCGAACTAAAAACAACGTTCAAATGGCATTAAACACAACATAAACCTAGACTCTACAGAAGCAAATGTTACTTGCATAATATTATAACCTAGTGCACTGAATGAACTGACATACATGCATAGTTATCAAAACCAAGCTAGCAGGAAGTACAACTTTTACATGCTTATCATTATGTGCTTTTGTGTCCAATATGAACATCAACATCAATCTTCTTCACGTTCATGATGACACTAAAGGCTAAGACATAGAGCCTCATACTCACAGCTAATACCAACAGCAGTCAATGCTGCCCGACAGCTGACATACACACCGTGTCAGTAAAAAGGTGCCGCTACATTTTTGCCCATAACTTTACCAAATGCTGATCGATTATCAAAATTCTTTCACCAACAGACTTAGCACTAAATTTCCAATAAAGCACTTACTAAATGTTCTACCATACCTCAATGCATCGCTACACTATGATGCGAGATACTAATGCCAGAAAACCAGCAATGCCCCGAAAAATAACGGTAATTAATGACAAATCACAAGGTGTGGTGGGTCCTTTGACTACTGCTTCATTATAAATTTACTGAAGAGTTCTCTTTCAAAGACTTATAACAAGAGCTCAGCAGTTGCTGAGATGGACGACTGTTTGCTGACAATAAACAAAAGCCAAAAAGTGGGGGGCTGCTATGCCCCTTTCCCTGGGGGGGAGCTGGATCCACATCTAACACAGTGTAGCCTGGGCTCAAGCCTACCTCCATACCAAGTGGCATATTGATCCATCCAATCGTTTGGCCACAATACACCAACATTACAGACAGAGAGGACAATGGTCCCATAGCACAGTAACCCAAAAAGTGGTCAATATTTGGCAAAATTATGGGCAAGAAAGTTGATTGCCTCAAGCGCACTGTGGCACTTGTCCAGCTGAATTACCAAAGATATAAAACATGGTGGGCAGGAACTGTTGTAGCAGCATCAAATTAAGACAACAGGCCTCACTGACTGTGTCTGGGATTGACAGGCATCAAACTGGTGTATCATCGACCACTTTTGAGTCACTGACTGGTGCCATCAGTGACTGACTGAATGTCAACAGCGTGCACCGGCGTTTTGTCACTTCTTTCTTCTTTGTTGATGCGTGCATACAGTCAGTCGTTCTGGGCTTTTTTGGTGTGGCCACTGTGATTATCTTTCAACCAGTGCACCAAATGATGCTATCATCACTGACTGAATAATTTTAGCAACTGTTTCAAATAGCTGAGGCTTGGATGTAAGATTTAACTCAGCTATGGAGGAGATCAATTTTTGCACACAAAAATTTCACAGGGTAGTGTAGCAACATGCTTAAGGAAGGATGGGATATTTAGTTATCAGTTTACTGCTAATTTACTGCTAAGTCTGTCAGAGAAAGAAGTTTGGAAATTGGTCAATATTTGGCAAAGTTATGGACAAAAATATAGTGGCACCTCTTTTTATGGACATGACATAGAATAGCAAATAAATATCTTCTTAAAATTTTACTTACTTTAAATAAATGAATTGGTAATTAAGGAATTTTCCCTTACAGTTTTGGCATTGTTTTATGTCTGCAGCCAACACCACGACAATCACCCAATGGCAAAAATAAATAAATAACAATAAATAAATATTCTCTCTTTCACTCAATGTTGTCAACCATCGATGTTGGCCCATGTCTCTCAGCCTTAACAAAAGATGTAACCAAAGGCAATATGCCTTCCATAGTTTTACACAAACTCAGAGAAAACAGTTTATGCAACGATGCAATATAAATTTTTTTCATTCATTTGCCAACAACCACAACTACAATAATTCACGGCCGAGTTATCATTTATAACCACCAATCGTACTAATGGTAATATGTTTCTTCTTCTTTTCTGGCATGCACCACTAGGAGTGTGTAGCATCATACGTAGACATCAGTCTCCACACGGGATGGTTCTGGGCCAGTGTGAGGTTGTAGGCTCTCAGATCACGCTGGACGGTGTTCAGCCATGTGATACCATGATGCTCCAGTGGTCTCTTCCAGTTATTTGGTGGGGGGGCTGTTAGAATCATCTTGGCATCTGCGTTTGCATTTTATGTTTGACTTTTGTTTAACTGGACTAGTTTCTTCAGACTTAGTCCAGGTCAAAAAGCAAACACATGGCATTTCTGGAACAGGTTTTATACGCTGGATGGACTTCCCATCACCCAGCCATCAGTATCAAACAGATTACGAGACAAGGAAACTCCTACCTACACATCTACCTACCTACCTCCATTTTAATGGCCATGTTCTAGGTGAATTTGGGTTGGCCAGTTCCCCCTCAGAAAAGAACCTTTAGGGACAGGCAGCACAGGTTTCATATGGACTGGATGTCCTTCCTGTCACCCAACAAATAGTGTCAAAGCACTCAGGGAAACATAAACCACTAAACCCAACCAGTGGCCTGGCCTCATTCCTGTCTCATCCACCACCAGACTACTGTCAGAAAGGGCACTGCTCCCCCACACCAGCTTTCCGACGCCAGTACCAATTAACTGACAAACAAAACACACAGACAAAAAAAACCAACTTACATACTGCCAATTTTTATCCCCAAGTGCCCGGCAGCCATAGTTACAAACTTCTCGTAGCTGCGTAAAACCGCAGTATCATGACCTTTAACCTCTACCTCCAGCGTCTTGTACAACTCGTCTGGCTCTTCACCAGTTGCCTATCAACAAATGCAAAGGACTATTACAGTAAACATGATGATGATAATAATAATGATGATGACGATCATAAATTGTAACAAGCGATCAAAGTAATTTGACATGAGGCGCATTGCTGCCGCACATGGATGGTTCAGTCATATTCGGCAGGTGGCGCTAATTTACACCCCCTATATATAGAAAGACAAAAATGGTTGCTATGGCAACGTCCCTTAGTTGCAGGGTATCGGTAATATCTGCATTTTGTTGGCCGACTACTCAGACCGCCTCTATAACCAATTGCCTAGTCGCTATCGTTCACACAAAGCTAGTTATAGCAATTTTAGTCCCAAAATTGCTTGCCATGGCAACGACCCTTAGACATTCGATCTCGGCTATGTCTTCATCGGATAGCTTGACCTGGAAAACCCATCCCTAGAATCAAACAGCGTGTCGCTAGCTATCATACAACCAAAATTATAGCCCATCGAAAGCCAAAAACTGGTTGCCATGGCAGCGTCCCTTACCACCTGTGGACCCCCAACTAAGATGATTCCTTGGGCACACCCGAGCCCATAACCCAAATAGCATCTCGATCAATTCAGCCGTTGTTGCATATATGACTGTTGAGTGTCCCTATGCTTTACAATGGGATAGCCCTTGCCATGGTGGATCTGGACCCCATCTAAAGCTAATACATGGTTCCCTGGGCCCACCAGAGTCCTCAACCTAAATGGCATCTCGATCGGTTTGGCCGTTTTTGCGGGCTCACTAGTGTGACAGACCGACAGACAAACCGACCGACAGACCGACCATGCTACTTTGTCGGTAACAATAGGCCACATCTACATATGTAGTACTCCGATGCAGCACAATAATAATTAACAATGAGAAGAAGAATGACAACAAAAACTAGATGGCTGTATTGTGTGAAATGCCCAAAATACAGTACTTGGCGAAGAAGTGCTTCTAATATACATTGTTCCGGTATGCTACGTAAAAACAGGTAGGTATGGAAAGACCTAGTAATATCATTATTAGTTTACACCTAAAAAATTTTTTAAATTATTACGAATATTCCACTAATTATTAGTTAATTAACTGTAAAATGATTATTGTTGTGATTAATTTACTCGAAGCTGAGCAATAACGCAACGTCCAAATGGTGCTGCCACCCCACGAATGACTTTATAATAATGTAATGTCACGTCAAGGCTGCATGCGCTATGTGGGATACGGCAAAGTGAACAATTTCGCCACTATTAACTTACTAAGTCGTCATGTGTATGTTCAAAACATTTAATAAAATATCTCATTTAAACTCCCACATCTTATTTGGATCAGTGTACTGCAGTCTTCTAACCGACATATATATGTCGTTCCGGTATATCATTTAAACACAGGTATCGAAGAACCTATTAATATTAATATTAGTTTAAACCGGAAAAATATGTAATTATTACGATTATTCGACTAATTATTAATTATTTAGTTTTTAAGATTATTCGACTAACTATTGTACACCAAAATTTACTATAGAGTTAATAGTAATGCAACGTCAACGTTAGGTTGCTAGCGCCGCTATGCGAATGACTTTGCGACATTACGTCTGCAGGACCAGACGGATGCAAAGGGGTACTTTTGATCGTAATTCGTTGTAACGAAGTGACGAATTTCCTTATTCCCAGTGCGGGAAACTGGTTCGTTACCGTAATGAAAGATGTAACTATCACTGATGATATCTGAATGAGAACCAGAAATTTCTCACATCATAGAACAGTTCTGATAATCATAAATCATACCCTCCAGATAATTATTATTATTACACAGATGGTGAGGAAGGTGTCTCTTTACACTAGCTCTCCAATGCCAGTAGCACAACATCCGTTCAGTGCAGGTTTCCAACTGATGAGACGATGGCTAAACTGTTTCTTACATCAGTGTAAGGAGTATCCATCAGCCACAGTCGACTCTGTCGTAGTGTTTTCGCACATCAAGTCTCGGCCATTGGAATAACATTTTGGTCTGTATTTTTGTCATATTTACTGACTGTAAGATATGTTGCAGAGGCATGCAACAGTCTAGAAAATAAAACAAAAGCTATAACAGAAATGTTTGCAATTTACTCTTGAGTATGATGAAGAATGTCGAACAGCGTGGCTCCACAAACAAGCACCAGTATTCAAATGACCTCTAAAAGTAACAACACATTCATAATTTAGACACATACTATAACATTTCCTATACTTAATGAATATACATCAGACAATAAAATGCAAATAAAAAAAACGACACAATGATGAAAATAATCAGGGCTGTCAAATTAACACGTCAATTAATGTCCTAATGTTAAGAAATTAATCACGATTAAAAAAAATTAAGGCCAATAAAAATTTTAACATATGTGCAATCACTGTGATCCCTAAAAAGCAACTCTAGGGTAAAAGCATGTCGCATGATGTATAAATCGTTAAGATTGCTCATCCGTTTTGTGCACAGCTCACCCTTTGACCCAACCCTCAAAATCCTGTGCTTTACAATGCTTTTCAACTGGGCAGACACCCCAAAAGTGCCCCTTCCCATGGGGGCATCTACATGTTCCCTGTACCCACCCGACGCAATAGTCCAAACTACACCTCAATCGGTTCAGCTGTTTTCGCATAGGTCATGGCAGAAAGTCCCTATACTTTACACAGTGCGTTAAAATGCAAATTAATGTGCAATTAAAAGAAATTAATTGCTGCAATTAATGCAATTAAAAAATTAATTGTTTTGCAGCCATAAAACAATTTCAGTGATTAGGCAATAAAGTATACAACATACTTGGTCACATTTCTGTTTGTAGAGATGGATTTCATCAACTGTGAGCCAATTCCTATCTACAATAATAACACTTATATGCTTAGTCAATGGTGATTAAGCTATTCATTTAGTAGGGACGCAGAAACAGAACAGCAAATGCCTGTATATTTGGTCGAAAGTTTGAAACTAGTGCAGACTCTCCCCAAGAAGTTGGCAAGAACGTGAGATGGATGTATGCAGCTATCATCAGTCCAATAACAAAACATACAGCTGCTGTCTAACATGCACGGAAAACCAAAACCATCTTCGTGGTTTTTTTCTTACAGACCGACCGACAACGACAGTTCAGGAACCCCAACAGTAATAATATTTCACGGTGATACTAGGTGGTAGCAATTACAATCAATGTGCACAGTTTAACCATAGACAGTGACGACTCTGTAGAGCACTTACAAGTTCCTACTAGCCTTCCATTGTCCCTATCTTGCACCATTCAGAGATATAGAGATAATGACTGAAACAAGAACTCATCAGGAGATGAGATAGCGAACGTGAACTTTTTATGACGACGACGTACATGTAGAGGCCAGCGCCTACGCCCATTGAACCGACTTCCTAATTTGTACATTCGAGTACCAGCTTCATTATATTACACTGTAAGCCAGAAGCTGGTTCTTGAACGTCCTTGCAGCTGCACCTACGCCCATCAAACCGAGTTATCAGTTTGTTTTGCCCAAATAATCGCCGAATAATTGCGCAGATCATATTAATATGGTCATAGATTATCAAATTCAAAAGTAGATTTTGAAACCTAGGTAGGCCTAATAATTATTTTAAGACGACACTGAACATGAATTCGGTGAAATAATGCAAAATAAGGGCCATTACGCAGTTCAAGGTCATTCAAGGTCACTGATTTTTGGTACAAATCGACTTCCTATTAGTGATTAATACTAACTTACCTCCTACCTTGCACCATTTCCAAGATATAGCCTTCAATAAGTCCAAAATCGCTATATTTGGCTACCCCTCTTCCGTTTAATCCCCACGATGGAGGGTTCCTTACATATGTCATCGTAAGTGATACATCACTAAAAACTAGATACTTTGGGCTACATTTCTGTCGAAGAAAGCTCAGGTATATCTTCAACCACTTTTACACAGTGCGCCCCGAAAGCTACCAAATTCGCTGAAATAACACAAAATAACTGCCATTATGCCGTTCAAGGTCATTCACGGTCACCAATTTTGATACCAATCGAAAACTCATATGCGAGTTCTTATTAGTGATTAATAGTAACCTACCTCCTATCTTGCACCGTTTTTGAAATATAGCCTTCAATAGGTCCAAAATCGCTATATTTGGCTACCCCTCGTGTTTAACTCCCACGGTGGAGGGGTTCCCCTGGGACGATCTCCGTAAAATTTTTCGTGGATGTCAACGGATGGCTAAGATACCAAACGCCGTAAAAATATTATTTTACTATTACCGAAAATTTCAACCGCCTCAGTAAGATGCATGAGCGTTACAGACAGACGACAGACAGACAGATGGACAGGCGATAGTATATAGCAAATGTACGTTCTCTAAAAACTTTACAACTCATTGGTAAGGCCTAGATTAAAATATTGTGTTCAAGCTTGAGACTTCATCTTAAAAAGACATAAACATTTTAGAAAAGTTCCAAAACATCAATGAGACTGATTTCAGGTTATCAGAATTGACCTACGAAAAAAATTAATAATGGATCTAACTAGGGCTGCCGTTACCGGGTAATTCATTACCCGGGTACCCGACCGGGTAGCTTACCGGGTACCCGTCGGGTAGTAAGTATGTAAACTAGGGCTTACCACAGTTTGTGGTACAGCCTAGTGGCAGTGCCGCGGTACGTGAA
>Ga0209259_1000610_pt1 | contig 11148 bp, 9 predicted proteins | sample WorMetGr2BELIZE1_FD_187417 | JGI IMG/M metagenome (GOLD analysis project Ga0209259, IMG submission 187417) | Marine gutless worms symbiont microbial communities from Max Planck institute for Marine Microbiology, Germany - Inanidrilus... ...
GGAAAATACAAATAGGAAAGGTAAGCAAAAACAAATAATATGAATAAGCCACATGCACACATATACAGCGCCGAAATCAACAAGTGAATCGCAGGCACATTAAAATTATCTACTTACTTACGGCCCCGGAGCCCGCACGGGGCCATATCAATATTATTGGTAAATTACTGATAGATGTGTACCGGTACTTGTATCGTTGAGACATTAAAACAGCATAAGGCATCTCATACCATATCATATATTCGTTTACTAAAACGTGACAGAACGCAAGTAAACAGTTAAAAATTAAAATTAGATATACTAGATATAAGCATAAGTTTGTAGGCTAGATATGTGAAATAAAGTAATGATATATATTAAGTTTTTTATTAGTGCGTTGAAGTCTGTAGTGGACAAATAGTCTAATGAAACATATTGCTTAGTCTAGGCCTATTTATCAGCCTGTCGGGTGTAAGGCACGGGTCACTAGTCTCCGTTCAGTTCTGTCCTTCCGTCATCTCCGTCCAGCTGTGTTTGAAGCCTGCTCCAAGTGCTGTCCACATTTCTTGCATAAGATATTTCTTTCACGTATTCTTCGGCCGTTCTCTTTTTCCTGTGGCTTTCTGATAACCAGTGTAGTACTGGCATTGTTTCGTCGATGCTGTCAGCTTGTTCTCTCACACCTTTCAGGGAGTACTGAAGGGGGTATAGAGGGACAGGACAGCAAGTGCGTCCCAACCGGGTAAATAATAAATTTATACCCCAAAATGAAATCCTGGTTACGCCACTGACACCTTTACCCATCCTTTCCTTGAAATTTCACATATGAGTATTTTTGGAGTTTGTAACCTTTCAACGGATGGCGTGCCATACTTGAACTCCTACTACATGTGATCACGTGATCACTATTGAGCGTTGCAACAAGGATTTTGTATGACTTACCTATACAGTTTACCTGTACAGTTCACTCGTCAATAGAACGTGACCTGGCTAGCGTAGCCCCACAGGCTAACTAACGTCGCTCGTCAGTGGACAGGCTGTTAGCAGATCGATCGATAATCGCTGCTATAGTGCGCCTATTGCGATAATCGATCACTCAGCCCTATACGGGTATTGTTGAATATCAGGCACCGTTACGGAGCACCAGATAAAGTACCGAATTCAGTTAGAAGATGAATAATCGTTACAATATTGCAACAACGCCAACTTGGTACTGTTGCGCATCGACATTTATTTCACTCGACAGTGATAGGCTTATTCTACAAGGCAGTCGTGCTAACAAACGAGACCAAACAGCATAACAATGCAGCTTCTTTCTGTAAGACACGTATTCGTGCTGAATTGATCAAGTGCTAACTTTTTATACGTCAGTGACATTGCCTCACGCCACATGCGATATATCAGCAAGTGCCTCCTTACCGGCACCCACAGCGTCTAAAAATATTTCTAGACGCTGTGCCGGCAGCATTGCGCGCAGCGCAACGCGCCGGTATTTAAACAGCTACAGCAAGAAACGCCGGCCTTCATTGGTCCTGATCTCTGGCCACCAAACAGCCCAGACACAAATCTAGTGGACTATAAAGTCTGGGGTGGTATGCAGCAGAGAGTGTATGAATGTCGTATGAACAGTGTCGATGAGCTGAAGCTGCGCCTCATTGACGTCTGGAAAAGTCTGCAGCAGAACGTTATTGACGCGGCCATCAACGACTGGAGAAAGCAACTGAGAGCATGTGTGTATGCAGATGGACAACATTTTGAAAATTTATTGCCAGCACGTCTGACTGACAAAAGTTATGGACAAATAAAATACAAGTACCTCAAAAAGACGCTCCTTTACTGCTGAACTTGTGATTTTCGGGGTCTTAAAGTTTCTCAAGGTAAGGCACGTACAATAAACAGGTGAGGTGGTATATCAAACCATCTTTTGATGGAATATTTACTCAGCGATATTTCTGCAAAACATTACTGGAATCGGACAACTATTGTTGAAATTATCGTTGGTGGTTGGGTGGTATCCTTTTTTGAGAGACAGTGTAGTGTCCTAAAAGTAAAGTAACTTCAAGGTCCGCTATGTCGATACAGCTACAGAACAATGTCTGGGTATGATTGTCGCTGCCTTATTATCCATTGAAGGCGTGCTCTGTTCATTGGAGTAACCTACTCAGTAGGCCTACTCATACTGCAGCTAGGCGTTTGCGACGTCTTGCGGCGGTCTGTGACGTCCTGTGGCGTCTTACGGCAGATGTCTTATGCTTTTTTGCAGTCAGAATTTTGTATTTCTGTTGAATTTTGCTTTCGTTTATAGGCTTTAGTTCATACAGTGACGTATGAAACATGCGATAACACATAGATGTTTCGTAAGAATGAGTGTTTTATGGCGTTTTGCGGCGGTCTGTGGCGTCTCTCGGCGTCTTGCGGTTTTCAGGCAGACACGCATTTTTGCCCCGAAATGGTCTCGACAGCGAGCTCGACGGTCGCATTATATTAGTGTAGTTCGTTTACGAGAACGATATTTGTACTTATTTCATGAGAAACTAGAATGTGGGCCAATGCCCAACATGATGGTCGCCCTGCCGAATATGGGTGGAGCCATCTGTTCAACGCCGCAAAGTTTGGCTGACGCCCACTACTAGAGGCCGTGCAGTAACGCTGCCAAGACGCGAAACTGGGTGCCCCAAACTCGCCAACAGATCTCTCAGCCGCTAGTGGGCCGAAGTTCAACGTATTATCAAGACATGTGGAGGAGGTATTGCTGTTTAACAAGTTTTTCCGACTGTTGGTACGTGCCTCAGCTGCGAAGATATAGCCGGACAAAGTTGAGCGCGATAGTGCCCAGATGGCGATTTTTGACGTGATTTTTGCGTCCTGTATTTGCAGCGAGCCGCGTGCACCACACTTCAGACATGCATCTTAAATTCGCACTAATGCCACACCATGTGTGGAAGTATGGTAGACAACCAATCTCTGACCGCTGAGATTAGGCGAGAAAAGAAAGAAGATAGAAAGAAGAAAACACAGGACAATAATAAATTGTCCCCATCTGCTACGCAGGCCATAATTAGTTAGAATAAAACAATGGCACGGTCTCCAGCACCAAAACACGCCGTGGAGCCCAGCAGAAGCGGTGTGGCGTGCGCAGGCTGCTGCTGCAGTTATCACCGCTATAGCCGCTGCCTACAGTACAGTTCTAACGACACAGTACGTCACCCCCACCACACCCTTGCGGAAAGTATGAGAAGGAAAGAAGGGAAAGAGGAAAAAGAAACGCGAACGCGATAAGCCACTAGACTGGTCTATAGGAATTACAATAGACTATGCATTAGTTGCTTTGTCTTAGGATGCGTTTGTTTAAAAAAATGCGCTTTTGGTCGCAATGCGTTCTGTCTCGAGACCGAGACTGCGTAGAGACCACAACATTGTCAACGTCATATATGTATAGGTTAGAACATGGTCTACAGTTGATTATGCGAGTGTAACGAGCCATAGTCAACTGTAGACCATGTTGTAACCTACTTATTTCATGACTACTCACCATATGGCGATTGACACCCAAGCACATTATCGTGCAAACTTCTAGCAGTAACCCGTGAAACTAAACTGACGCTAAGCATCGCACTAAACCCTAAAAGTAAACTGACACTAGAATGTGGCATTAACCCTGCTTATCATAATACTAGAGTGTGATTAAGTATACATTACATACACCCACAACAAGGAGAGATGCCAGTTATAAGTTGAATGTTGTTTCGGAGGCACGAAGTTGGTAGAGATAGGAGCGTAAAAGTAGGTCATAAAATAATAAGTATACACGTATACACGTGACAGATCATTTAGCGCTGCTGGTTAAGTCATAGCTGATGGACTCTGAGTATTTGAATTATTTCGGCCATACTTCCCACGTTACTTACTTGATATGAAATCGACGTCTAGGGATAATATGTTGCGGAAAAATCCCTTTGCATATGATAAGTGGTCGGTTAGTGTCACTGATAGTGTCTGTCAGTCAGCGAGTCAAAACTGGTCTACAAGAGATTCATATTTATTGTGATTAAAGTTAAAATCAATAGGTTTACTAACATAACAACAGGTAACAACAGTTTCTTCATGTCATACGTAAAATCGATGGCGAATTCTTCGTTTCTTCGTCTCTGATCAGGACAGTGTCCAGGCGCACAGAGCATGTGAGACAATCAACTTCATTGCCTGTAACTTTGCTGCCTCTAACTTTGCCAAATGTTCACGATTTTAATTGTTTTATCAGCATAAAGCCAAATTCCATTACGCAGCTGGTTCGGAGCCAGCTCCGAACTAGCTAGCGTAATGGAATTTGGCTTATACTCAACAGTAAATTTATAGTATAACTTTAGCTGAATCAGGTACCCATTGCACTTCAAAAACATGTAGCTACACTACTTTGTAATTTCATCGTTGTCAACGATGCACTTTTCAGATTGTCGCTATTTTTCGAATATTAATGTTTCACAAGGTAGTGTAGCGACATGTTTACGGTATGATGGATAGCTAAGGTTTCACTACCATTTACTATTGAATCTGCCAGTGAAAGAATTTTGAAAATCGGTCGACGTTTTGCGAAGTTATGGGCAAGAAATGTAATGGCTCCTTTTTTCCGACTCACAGTGTACACGTACACTAAGTACCTCATTTGTTCCTTCGCATCACGCTCAATGATGTTCTCCGGCGTTCGAGTCACATGTTCGTGCCGGTCGCCTTCAGGCTGTATCGACCGTAGCCTCACCGTGATCGTTCTGTCGCTAAATGTATGATAAGTGTCCATGTTCTTACAGGCGGAACACCTGCACCGCGCGACGTATATCATCTGCAGAAATACATAGCGGACTGCAGAGCTTGTGCTAACACGGTTTGTTGCACCTGACTGATGGCATGCGTGCACCTAAACAGAGAGGAAACACCGATAAACACCTGAGGCTTGTTTCAAATTGAAGACCGGTCGCCACAATCAAGATCGGTCGCGTCGCGCAACCACTCACAGACGCATTTTGACGCGACCGGTCTTGATTGTGGCGACCGGTCTTGGATTTGCAACGCGCCCCTGTTTACCGGTGTATCGGTATGTGCCCGAAAGACGAGACGTGGTCGACGACGGCAAGGCTAAAGTCCACTATGCCATACGCATACAGACCCAAGGTAACTGGACACCTCTCGGATACGCCAACTTGCGGATTGCCAACTCGCGGACTAGACGACTCGCGGACTGAACTAACTCGCGGATGCCGCCGGTAGTAGTAGGCCTATACTCGTAGTTTCAATTACGTGATAATGAGAACATAACGTAGGCCTATAACAAATCACTAGCCTAACATGTGTTTAAGTATACACTGATAACATGTTAGTTAATGGTAAAAAAACGAAAACTGTGCATGCAAAGTCGCCGTCAACAATGAACGGACGGAGCCAACTTCTTTCTGTTGTCCCGATCTCCGCTCCCTTCCCGCTCCACGACCTCCCGCTACACTTTCGCGAGTTGAGTAGTCCGCGACTTGTCCAGTCCGCGAGTTGGCGTAGGCCCATCCGCGAGCCCAGTCCAATGGTATCCGGACGGTGTGTTGTATTCGGCGACACGGTTAGGACGTTTGGATGACCCGTGTCGAAACGTTTTGACGTTACTTTGTTACACTGCATTACATTTGTAATGCAAAACACGCGATATAAAATTTAAGGCACAACTTATTATGTATGGGTAACTAGGTAGAATTAAAATAATCTGTAAACACTTGAGTATTTGAACAGTTTGGAACCAGCACGCCAAATATCTAGGTCAAAGGTCATCTAGTTCAAAATTTCTTATCCACAGACGACACACACACACACACACACACCTGACCGAGTGCACTACCTGGACCACTGAAGCGTACGTAGCCTACCCATGTAACAGTAGAGCTACAGGAAGTTCAGTCGGTTAACTAAACCCGGGACTGGACTCCCACCACAGAGGCCCAAGCATCAGAGCCTCAGCCACACGAAAGAAAAATAAATTGCTCAACCGAACAGAGCTCACTGAAAGACAACATGTAAACAGTGTGGATGGCTGTAGTGTCTTAGACTCTTAACTGAGACTTGAACTTTTACTTACTTAACTTTATTGCACTATGCCGCTGGCGGGCCTCGGCGGTGTATGCCCGATCTTACTGACTGTTGTCCCTGGGCCCCTTGAACCACCGCTACGTCAAAGGCAGGCATGGTCGACCACGAGCAGGTTCTGGTTGGATGATCGAAGATCTCTGGATGGAGAATAACGTTGAAGCTTTCCATATAAATAAGCTGGTCGTTACAATTAGAGCAGGTAAGGGTATAAGCTTTAAAGATGAACGGTTGTGATGAATATAGCGGAGAATGTCAATCAAATGTGATGACTTCTGGGAAATAAACAAGAAGGCCGTATTGTTGCAGGGAACCACGGCGCGATGCACGGCACTTGTACAGAAAGCTTGCACCTATTTCGGGGGCAACGCAGTGAATAGAAAGAACACTAAAACTATCGGCAAACATATGGAAGTTGTCGAAAAAACCACTTTACAAGTGTACCAGTGAGGGACTGATCATGTCGCCGCATGCATACAGGACCCCAAGACGAAATTCGGGGAATAAGTTTCGATTGGCCAGACCCCCAATGTTGCTAAATTTCGTCGCGCTCCGACAAAAAGTGAGTGTGCGAGATATCCGTTGTGGAAAAAAATTTACTCCCCGGAAAAGTATGCCAATAGTTCACCCTAGGTCTCCACTCTCCAGATTTGTCATCAATCGATAGGCTGTACAGAGTTTCTATAGACACTCTGTAGTAGGCCTAACGTTGGCTGTAGACTGCTTCGTTTCAGAGATATCGCTGGTTTTGTATCGCAAATGCCACTTTTGTACATAACCCCTCGTCTTTTATCCAAAATTTGGAGATGTTCTCCTAGAGTTAGATCGACGACAAGTGTAAGGCAGTGAGACAGGTCTCTGGGCTAATTAATAGTGATGTTATTTTCGGAGAACATTAACTTATTTAATCACTGCAGGGCTCACGACCGTAACAGACAGACAGGCAGGATTACTGTGGCAACACCGCGCTATGCACTATAGTGCATCGCGCGGTAAAACAGCGAGACGACATTATGAGTCGACGGTTGATATTGATAAGCAATTATTAAAGAAAGTTATGTGAAATTATGTGAACTTCCAGTTCTCCCTTACGCCGTTACGATTCATGCACCGCGCAGAACAGGTGAGTTTTAAAGGGTGTAGACCTACCGTGTACTCTGTATGAACATCCACTAAGATGCACTAAGATGTGCATGGGATTGGGAATCCCAGCGGCAATGGGAGTCCAATGGTTATCGCATGGGAATGGGACAAGAATTAAATAAAATGTGGGAATGGGAATAGGAATCAACCAGGATGGAAAATGGGAACGGGAATGACCCCTATTCCCATGGAAATTGATTCTCGTCAAGGGCTGTGGTAATTTGTTATAGAATATAGCAATACTTGGCTTATACAGTACTTATTATATACGGTGCCACTACATTACCGGTTGTACGCACTTGTTGCGTATAGGTCTGTGCATTCCGAGATTTAGTCACACCGTCATAATTCCGGTCCGTTTCCTATTTTCAGCAGACTTTTTTCACATAAATTGCTAGTAAGTTCATAATATTTCGGTCCACTGCATGGGAATGGGGGAATGGGAATAGGTCCATGTGAATGGGATAGGAATGGGAATAGTCACAGAACTGGGAATGGGAATGGAAAGGAATGGGACTTGATTGCATGGGTATGGGAGGGAATGGGAATGTAAAAAGCCATTCCCGCACATCTCTACTAAGATGCAAAATCTGTCAAACGATACATGTACGCCAATCACAAGAAAATAATGGTCGTTAAATCTGACGGTAAATAAGATTTTGGCTGTTAGTAATATGTTAGCTTCTGTCTGATCGTGTACAGTAGTGTGGTCACAACCGACGCAAACGTCGTCCGATCATTAGAATTTCTAACAGTTTACTAGTGAATTCGACGTCCGTGACCTCGGCTTCCTCGACAAATTCAGGACAGGTATTAAAAGTATGGCACTACTGTACCTCGACGGTGATTTGATTATCGTCCGTGCACTCGATGTCTGGGATACGTCCTCTGTACCTCGTGTTTTGTGCAGATCTGTACACTTATATGCACTGCATATGCATTACGAGAACCAGATGCAGCTGTCCACTCTATACGTAGCCCATTGACTATGTGCCAATGTGGGAACAAACCTTTATCTTGGGTTGTGAAGTTGAATTTGTTCGTTTGTGTCAGGTGTATAGGCCTATACAGGATGATCCAAAAACTGCCTTAATCGACACACCATATTGATGCAACCGTTTAAGATATGAATGATCTGCATAATAAACTTTATTAAAACGTTTCTAACCACGTTTATACTCCATCGACACCTTAGCTTGTTAGGATCGCTAGAATCTAAACTGATGTCATAGTCAACAATAACCTACTCAAGAGATGAGATAGCGAGCGTTGAACTTTTTTACGACGACATCGTACACGAATTTGGTGAAATAACGCAAATAAGGGCCATTGCACCGTTCAAGGTCATTCAAGGTCACCAATTTTGATAACAATCGAAAGCTGTGTACGACTTCGTATTAGTGATTAATACTAACTTACCTCCTATCTCGCGCCATTTCCGAGATATAGCCTTCGATAAGCTCAAAATCGCTATATTTGGCTACCACTCTTGCGTTTAATCCCCCGACGGAGAGGTTCCCTATATCGTGTCATCGTAAGTGATATATTGCTAAAAACTTGATGCTTTAGGCTACAATTCTGTTGCAGAAAGTTTACGCTGTGTCTCAAAAAACGTCCAACCTTTGACTTGACTTGCTATAATTTTGACATATATGATCTGTTTATGATAATTTTTGGCAGAAGTGTTACTAAGAAAGTAGGAAATCAGACGATGCTTTGTTTTCGCACCTCACCTATCTAATGGTTGTGCATTACCTTGCGAAACAGAAAACCCAGAAATTGCGTCTTTTCACTTAAACACTGTATGTTGCTTTGCCAACGAACACACAAAACACATTTAAATTATCACCTGATCGCTGTTGAATGACACTTCATTCCCAAAGTGATCGACTGTATGCGTCAGACAATATTAAAACTATACCTAGAAAGGGAGCATAGCATCCTGCTGTCTGTTACCCGCACGCTCTACGTTTACCAAGTCTGTCACAGTGTCGGTCGCTGTGTAAAAGATGAGAGTTGTTCGTCAAGCCTGGAGCGAATGTTAATGGACTGTATTAATGGGATATCTTACTATCTCAACAAATGTCAGACGCTATCAAACACATCACGGATGACATTATTGTCTTTCAGGAGGACAGCGCATTGGTGCACATGCATTGTGCGTGCAAAGTAACGCTGCCAAGACGCGAAACCCGTTGAAATTTGCTGGGGTGCCCCAAACTCGCCAACAGATCTCAGCCGTTAGTGGGCCGAAGTTCACCATATTGTAAGTGAGTGAATAGTTTCTTAACGGCACATCAGCACATATTAGGCTATTAAAAGTGCCTTACAATGGTGAGAAAGTGATAAAAATGTGAAGATACAATCAAGGCTATTTAGCTACGATAAATGTGAAGTAACAAAACAGAGAGTTGAAAATAAAAAGCAATGGTGATCACCATATTGTAAAGACATGTGGAGGAGATATTGCTGCTTAACATTTTTTCCGATTGCCAATACGTGCCTTAGTTACGAAGATATAGCCCGACAAAGTTGTGCGACGGTGCGCAGATGGCGATTTTCTGCGTCCTGTATTTCGAGCGAGCCGTTTGCAGCACATTTCAGACATGCATTCTAAATTCGCACTAAGGCCACATACACATCATGTATCGAAGTGTGGTAGACATCCAATGTGCGACCACTGAGATTAGGCGAGGAATAAAAAAAGATAGAAGATAGAAACTACAGGGCAAAAATATAATGTCCGCAAGGGCAATTACGCTGTTCAAGGTCATTCAAGGTCACCGATTTTGGTGCCAATCGAAAGCTCATATGCGACTTCCTATTAGTGATTAATACCAACTTAACTTCTACCTTGCACCGTTTCTGTGAGATATAGCCTACGACAGGTCCAAAATCTCTTGGGTCTAACCCACCAGTCGAAGGTGTCCCTGGAACGATTTCTGTAAAAAAAAATTTTCCGTGAGTGGCAACTGATGGTCAGGGTACCAAACGGCTTAGAAATATTGCCAAAAATTTCAACCAGCTGAGTATGGCAAACGCACATTACAGACAAATAGACAGACGACAGACGGACGGAGGACAGCATTGAGTTCACGTTCGCTATATAACTTTGTCATATAACCGTCATTTTGCACTACTGTGTCTCATCACCAGATTTTCATGCCGTAATAGTTCTTCACGGTAGTCATGCTCTACATCATTTTACATACTAAGCTATCTTGCTCGATCCTATTAAGGTTTCCATTAGCCATTTAGCATCATCGGTCTTACCCACTACATTACACACTACGATACTCATCTCTTGTCCTTTAAAGTATTATTATTAGGGAGGCTATGACAGGCCATTCCGCGTTAGTGCTTGTCACCCTGAAGTTGATTCGGCTTCCGGCCAGGACCGACCTTCTCCTATACTCCCCCCAAAAAGGGCAGAGCAGCAAACTAAATCTTGACTACATCATCATCATCATCATCATCATCATTTATTTGCTCAATAAACACGAGTAAAAACAGTAGTAGTAACAATGAGCAGGACAAAAAAAGCACAAAGTGCTCTGACAACTGCCCCTAAACAATCCAAATACAGATACACTAATGCAAAACAGTTACTGAAATTTAGTTAATACCATGATTACCATCTATGACACAGTGTATGAAGTTATAGTTATGAGAGGGAAACAGGACAGAAAATACCGGTAACATAAGCATGACTAAGACCATCTCAAATAGTTAGAGAAAGCAACATGTTTAACAGTGCGTGAAAAACTTGCAAGAGAACTGAAATCGACGCTATCGGGTAAATTATTCCAAATATTAACAATACGCTCGCTGAAAAACTCTTGTCGCACTACAGCAGAACTTCGCTTCTTATACAGCTTGTTACGATGCTTCTTGTAAGTTTAAGAC
>Ga0209259_1000611_pt1 | contig 11147 bp, 14 predicted proteins | sample WorMetGr2BELIZE1_FD_187417 | JGI IMG/M metagenome (GOLD analysis project Ga0209259, IMG submission 187417) | Marine gutless worms symbiont microbial communities from Max Planck institute for Marine Microbiology, Germany - Inanidrilus... ...
TTCCGATTGTCGATGCGCGCCTTAATTGTGAAGATATAGCCCGACAAATTTGTGCGATGGTGCTTAGATGGCGAATTGTTGGCGATTTTTGCGTCCTGTATTTCCAGCGAGCCGCGTGCAGCACGTTTCAGACCTAATTTAGACTAAGGCCACACCATGTGTGGTAGTATGGCATGCAGACATCCAATCTACGAAGGCTGAGATAAGGCGAGGAAAAAAGAAAGAAAGATAGAAGAAGAAACCACAGGATGAAAATATAATGGCCTGCCCTATTCCATACGGCGGCCATAATAAAATGGTGCAGTTTTTTGACTAACAGAGTACAAGCGGATACGGCGGCACAACAAAGCAGCGTCCGGCACATTATAACGGCCGCCTGTGGAATACGGCAGGCCATTATATTTTCGCCCTGTGGTTTGTTCTTCTATCTTCTTCTTTCTTTTTTCCTCGCCTAATCTCAGCCGTCGCAGATTGGATGCCCGCCATATTTCCACACATGGTGTGGCCTTAGTGCTGAAACGTGCTGCAAGCGGCTCGCTGGAAATACAGGACGCAAAAATCGCCAACAATTCGCCATCTAAGCACCATCGCACAAATTTGTCGGGCTATATCTTCACAATTAAGGCGCGCATCGACAATCGGAAAAAATCTGTTAAATAGCATGTTCTCACAATATGGTGAACTTCGACCCACTAGCGGCTGACATCAGTTCGGTTGTTTGAAGCACCCCCATCTACACGCTGAATCATAAAAAACGTGACATTTTATTTTTGACTAGAACTGTGGCTAATCTTAACCGATTTTACAGTTTTTACATCATTTTAACCGTGAAGAAATTCTACATGCGACTGGGTAAAAGTTATCACATCACCTTAATTGTGTGCGCACCTGACTTCGTAAAAATTTAAATAACAGCAGTTTTCAGTTACAAACGCTATTATTCTTTGTTCAATTTACGTTCACAGCAACAGAGAAGAGAAAAAATCATCTCCAATTACCAATTTACAGTGTTGCCATTTTGACATTGTTATGTTGAGAGTAGCGATCATATAAGTAATGTTCAAAATGTCCGCCTTCAGCGTCGACACAGGCCGACAGACGACGCATCAGTAGTAGTAGGATAGTGACACGGAGCCACCAGCCAATCACAGGGCTTCATTTCGTTGATTGACAGCTCATTTGCATATTAGGCCACGCCTACTACCTATGCCACGCCCACATTAGGGTTAAGGTTAGGGTTAGGGTTACGTCACGTGACCTGCCACGCCCACGGTAGGGTTAGGGTTAGTGTTCTAGTATGCCGTCATGTCTCATGTTACTATTTTTAGCAACCAAATATTCTATGCCACTTCCGGTCTGAGATCGACCAATCATTATTTCCGGTCGCTGACGTCATCGTAACCACTATTAGTCAACTGACACACTGGTTGCTATTATCTGAACTATTAATACACGTTCATTACTAATTTTCATAATTTCTGTAATAGATATTCTATGCCACTTCCGGTCTGAGATCGATCAATAGTTATTTTGGGTCGGTGGACGTGTGCCGACGTCATCACATCCTTTGCGACCGTCGCATCTTTGATGACGTCACTGTGTGTGCTACTGACCGTAGTGTTATCTTTTTTTTACGTTTGCGCAGTGTTATTGTCGCTGCCTGTTCAGAAAACAACAACAAAATCGAGGTCGAGTTTCATACTTTTATTCAGCAACAAGTAGCAACAAATGCATGCATAACGACTGGGCTAATTGTTGTTCAACAAGCGACGACACACAAACGCATGCACGAGAGCATCGTTGAAAGCAGTGTCCGTACTGAGGCTGTTCGCAATTTCACGCATCGTTATTCCGCTACTTCTAAGCATGCAATAGTATATACAGTAGTGTCCACACAACAAACTAACGACGCTCTGTAACTGGCGAGTGTTGTGCGTCCAACGCTTGCAGCGACGATCGAGGTATTCCTTTATCGTTTTGCACGGTTCTCTGCCAAAAGAGTCGAAGTATTCCGCTCGCTTTCCACGTGGGTCGACGTAGATCGCCACCCAGTGGGTGCCCGGGCGGTAGGACGGGTCCAAGTTGCAGACCAGCAGACCGCGCGGACGGGCGGGCAGTGTGTCCACGCTGTAGACGTCGTCGAACAGTTTGGTATTGCACAGCGCGTTTCGAATCTCGTCAGTTTTCATGTTCACACTCCAAAGTCCAGCAGTACGTTCCGATCGCGATCCAGCTCGATCACGTTGTCGAATTCGGCGTAGGTGATTACGGTCACCGTGTGCGGAAGAGGGTTTGCAAATTTCAGCGCCAGACGTAGGTTTCCCTGTTTCACCAGGCTAAAGTGGTCGTCTTCCGCCAGGTCGGCGGTGAGGTCGAAGGCGTAAAGAGCGTATCCCTTGTCGTATTCGTCGCGCGAAATCTGAATGCCCTCGTCACGATTGAGTTTGCCCGTGCCGGAAAACAGCGTGTTATACGCTCGCACGAACTGTCCCAGTTCGAAGTTGGGTTGGATCGGCTTCAAGGAGTGCTGCTGCTGTCCGTCCAGATAGACTGCTATTTCTGACAGATTGTAATGTTGGAAATAGAACGGATTGCGGTCTCTTCTTCCGTTGAAGCTCGCGTTGTTGACCAGGCCCACGACCAGGCGGGTCGGAAGCTGACCGGACACCAGTTTCTCGTACGTTATGTCACTGTAGTTCTGCGGAATGGCGAACGCTTTGCAGACCGTTCTTTTTATGGGATATTTCGCCGTGGCGTTTTCCAACGCCTTGGCTTGCGCCAGGAATACCGACGGTGACAGCTTGACCTTTCGCACGAACAGTGAAGCGTGAGTAATGTGGAGTTTCGCGTCGTTTTCGCCCATGAGACAGAAAGCGTCTTTGCTTCTCACGAGCTTGAGCCTCATTCCCACTTCGTTCAACAGGTAGCGCTCCTGGAAGAAAATGTCGCCGTGGATGCGACCGATCATGTCGAATTCGCGACTCCCCACCACGTGAGTGCGACGCGACTGCAGACCCCCGTTCGGCTGAACACCCTCTGCTTCTGCTATCACCGTCGAATCCATTCTGCCTGCGTCGTCTTTGTAGAACAGTTCGCAAGTCAGTTGCGATTTCTTTGCGTCTTCGCCGTAACTGAGTAGCGTTTCGTACATTGCTCTGTACGGATACGTGTTCGTAGAGCTGGAAATGAGGGTTCCGTTGAGAGAAATGTCCACCTGAGAAAACATGCTGTGGAGCATCAGGTTGACGGGCGCCGCAGTCGAGGCGCCAGCGAGTGCCGTGCCGTCATTTCTGGTGATCTTCGCGCGGACGTAGAGCAGAACGTTCGCAGTGTCAATATAATCTTCACCCGTTCCGGGCACGTCGAAATCGAGCGGCGCGTCGTTCTGAACGCTACTGATCGGCTGGTATTCGACGATGCTAGCTTCCTGAACGCTGGTCTGCGTGGGTTGCACTCCGAAAAGGTCCAGTTCCGATTTCGTGCATTCGCACGACGTTTCGTTAACGAACGCCATCTACGCAAATATGTCTCTTCTACCACCCGGCTTTACGATAACTTTCGTCTTCTTCTTCTTTTTCTTCGTCGCCTTCTTCGCCCTTTTCGCCGCTGGCGGCTGTGTTGTTGCTGCGTTTCCGACGTTAAACGGCGACTGACGCACAATGTCGCCGACGGTTCGTTTTATACCACTCAGGCCGCGTTCTTTGATGGCCTCTTTCGCGCTTCTGCCTTCCATGACGTCTCCGACGACTTCCATTCCCGCCTTCGCGACGTTGCCCAGAATCTGTTTGCCGATTCGTTTTGCGTGCGGCGCGACGAAAGGTACGACGAAACGCTTGAAGAGCCCGCCGATGGTCTGCGCGAGCCCGTGTCCGCGCTGATACCGTCGTCCGACAAATACGGGCATCGCGTTGCCGCCGCTCTGGCGACCGTAGTAGTCTGCGTAAAGACGCTTGCTGGCGTCGCAACAGAACGGTTTTCGCTTCATGATTGCTCTGCTTGACTGGGACGAATCGGACCGCGTCACGATCTTTTATAGCAGAAGGTAGGGATGCGCCATTCGGCGAAATTCCAGTACTACGAGCGATTTGCCGGGAACGAACGGCATGGGCTGTCCGAAGTCGGTCATCATCTGGATGGAGACGGTGTCGAAGCATTTTTTCTGCAACGGCACGTACTGCACGGGGTTGAACGTCACGTGTTCCACGCTGTCGTGCAGACGTCTGACGTCGGTCTTCCTGTTGACTATGCGCAGTAGGGGCGTTTTTGTGTCTCCCACCAAAACGTGCTCCAACAGGTCGCAGTAGATGTACACGTTGTTGATTTTGGCGCTCAGATGAATCGGTTTCTCTGCTTTGACCACATTCCTGAGACCGTGCACGTACTGCCTGTCTGCTTCGTATCCCAGCATGACCGCCAGATCGCTGCTGAACGATACTGCGACGACATCGTGTGCCGTTGCCGTGAAAGTGAAGCTGACGCGTCCGGAGCGCGCGCTGTATTCAAAAGTTACCAGTTGTTTCGCTCGTTCGTCGCCATCCCGCCGCCGTCGCTTGGACGGGTTCGTGGCTCTCTGCCACGCGCGTTTCATTTCGTGCAGCACCGAGACGATTGACGGGTAAATTCCGTCGTTCAAGATGCAATCGATGCGCTGCTGTGCGATTTTGTGCACCGAATAACTGAATTTACCACCGAAAACGTTAACCACTTTGCCCGGAAACGAAGTTTCCAGCAGTCCGACTTCCCACTTGCCTTCCAGCTCGACGACTTCACTTAGTTTCGTCGTGAATTGCGACGCCGTGTTCTGCGGGCTGAAGTCCATCGAGCTGTTGCTCGGCAACGACACGGTAAACCGACTCATTCTGACGCTTTTCTGCGAGGCGCGGCAACTGCTTAAGTGCGGGATTCGGAACGAGGTAGCCGAAACCGGCACCGACCAGCGTAGACCACAGCGCCTTGTCGCGATCGCTCAACGAAAGGTTTATCAGCGCGACAATCACTATCAGAAACGAGGCGACTATCTGACACACCGTCAAAACTTCGCGACTGCTGAACGGGCGTCGACGTGGCTCAGCCGATACTGGCGACGTCATCAACCCAGCTGTTGAATTTCGATGGGTAGCCGAGCCAACTGACGTAATACGCGATTTTGCCGTCCGTACCTCGACGCGTTTTCAGTATCTTGTCGATCGCGAAGTGTTCGCGCTGTGCCACTTTCTGAAGTTCGGGCTCGTAAAACTTACCTTTTATAGGCTCGTCCATCAGGTCGCTTACCGTATACGTTACGGGAACGGTCGGTTGCTGCGAAGTGATCTTGAAAAGTTCGCGCGTCCATTTTGCAGTATAACCTTTTGCGAACGGCGAATGACGTGTCGCCACTATTCGAACCGTGTCACCGACGTTGTAGCGCCAACGGAGTTTTCTCGCAGATTTCGCGGGATACAGGCGCGATCGGACGAGCTCTTCGCTGTTCGCGTTGACTTCGTTCGGCGACATGCCGATCGAACGGTGGTGCGTTGCGTTGTACGAATCGATCAGAGCCTGCAGCACGTCGACGTAACGCCACGTGTTCTTGAACGTAAAATAACGATACATCTTCGTTTTCAGCGTGCGGTTAAATCTCTCCGCCACGGAAGCTTTTATGTCTTCGTTTTCCGAAGTGTAAAAATGTATGTTGTGACGTTTCAGCATCTGCTGAAAGGTCGAGTTCAAAAATTCTGCGCCCTTGTCGCTTTGTAGCATTCGACATCGACCTCCGGTCGCTAGAATTTTCTCGAACGCTTCTGTCACGTGACGGCTCGATTTACTGAGCAACGGTATTGCCCAGGCTTTTTTCGAAAACACGTCGACGCACGTCAGCAGATAGCGGTACGCGTCGTTGTGGTGCGAAATGTTCGACAGATCCACGAGATCCACCTGGTAAAGGTCGCCGATGCCTTTGGAAAGCGTCTTGCGACGCGGAAAACGTTTACTCCGTTGCTTGTGCAGCGTGTACGCGTCTTGTTTCGAAAGGTACTCCTGCGTTTTGGTGCGCGATTCGCCCGTATAGCGTCTCAGGTTTTGCAAAGCGCCAAAGCTGCCCGGTAAGCTGGGCGTGGTATACGTCGTGTGCAGCAGTCGATCGACGCTATGCATGTTTCGTCTTGGATTTTTTCGCGAAACGCGACCAGTCGACGTTGAAGTCGAACCCGGGCGTAGCAGCGGCCTTCTTGCGTTTCCATTTCGCTGACGGTTCTGCCGTGAACTGGAAGAGCGAGGAGGCAGTGGCGGGTTGCTTTTCTTCGTAGAGCGGAGCGAGGTGGAATTCGTCGTCGTCGTCGTCGCCGTCTTCGCCCTCGACGTCGTCGTCGTCCTTGTCCGCATCTCCGACAGTCAGGGCCGGCTGTTTCAGGCCGATCTGACTGCGTGTCGTGACGCGCGACGCGACTGGTGGCGGAGGGCGATAGCGCGTTGGTAGTGGCGCGCTAAGCGCGTTAACACCGATCGGCGAATCTTTTCGCGCGCGATTTCGCGTCGGTAGCACCGACTGACGCTGCCGCGGGTCGTTGACGTTGAGATATCGATGCAATTCGGCCACGTATCGACGCACCTTATCGTGTTCGTCGAGGTTACTATTGCGAAGCGTATCGGTCAGCCGAATGGCACTACGAGTTTTTGCGACGGCCGCCGCCGGACGTTGTAACTGTTTGTACTCTCTGTCGAATTCGTCGATTAGATAGAGGCGTTTAGCGTACTCCATTCATGCGGATTGTGGTATGAGTCGTCCGGCCAAAATCGATCCGAGTGCCGTTATCGCGGGAACGAGTAGTGTGCTGAGAAATCCACCTCGCTGTTGCACGATCTGTCGCTTCCGTTTCAGCGACGTCCGTTTGCTTGCCAACGCTCGCACGTTCTTCTTCTGACGCCTCAAACGTTTGTACTGACTCTCTTTCAACGGAACGTTGTTTTTTAAGACATTTTTCGCACACTCGCTGATGCAATCGATGAGGCGTCTGTCGCAGTTTTTCAGGTACGTGCGTCTCGCACTGTCTCTCATGCGCGCGATCTGCTTCAGCACGGGCAGATACTGGCGTATTTGGCGACTCATGGTTGACGCTTCGTCGTCTTCTTCGTTCGCTTGGAACTGCTAAAATGACCTTCCTTCGCAGTATCGACGATATTTATTATATGCTGCATACGCTTGTCGAAGCCCATCTCGCAGCGTTTCAAGTAATCGCGCTTCGCTTTAACGTGCGTGCGCGCAATCCTCTTTGGAACGGGCAGATCGTTGGCTACTTTATACATCATTTTGGCACGTACACTATCTGTCGCTCGCCGGGAAAAATGTTCGTCCTCAATCGCAACTCTTCGTCCTGTTCGCTTCGAAGATCGAGCAGCAAATAACCGTACGGTTGCGTCGTTGCGTCTGTGTACGCGTCTTGGGCGTAACGACTGTTGTGTGGGTACAACTGTTTGGCCAAATGCGCAAATTGACTATTTTCACGGGGATTTTTGAAAAACAAAATATACTGAGCGTTCAAGCTGATGGTTCTCATGTGCTTGTTCTTGTTGAAGAAGTTCTGCACCATGAACACGATGGAAATATTTCTGTGGTGCGAGCCGCGCGTAAAAACGTTTGCCACTTTCTCGTCGACCTCGGCCATCATGTCGTCGAGTACAACGAGTGCGTTACCGAGTTTCTCGATCTCGCTGGCTTTCGGCAAACCGTGACGGAAATCCACTCGCGCGGCGTAGTCGTCGAATAGCGGTTGGTATTCGACGAAATAGTAGACGATCTTATCGGGTGTGGGATCGATCATGGTATCGACGTTGTCGACGAGGCGCAAGACGAAATTCGTTTTGCCGCAGCCGGTCGGACCCGACACGATGCATGTAAACGGATGTTTGAACGGCAGCATTTTTCAGTCGATTTCGTCTTCTGCAGACAGGTTTCGTCGCCACGACGGACCGTTGAACCTCTCCCACTCGACTCGATGCTGTTCCAACGCTAGGCGTCGTCTTTCGGACAGCTCCTGCAAACTGGCGTCGTTGCCGTTGGCTAGCAACTGTCGAAGTTGTGATTCTAGACTGCGAAGTTGTAAGCGACGAACGGCTATTTTTGCACGCAGTAGGTCGATGCGCTGCTGACGTTCCATTACAACATCTGATTGCTAATTCGCAATATCGTCGTATTTATACGCGCTCTCGATCTACCTCCTCGTCCGGCTCTTTGTCATCGCCATCGCCGTCACAGAACGGCAGCAGCTTTCGTCGCAATGCGTAAACGACGGACGATGCGAACGTCGTCATCATCAGCATCACACTCGCACCGAGAAGAACGAACAGAAGCCAAGTGCCATCGTCGTCGTCGTCGGTCTGCGGTGGGTACACGCACGGCAGCGCGGGATGCGATTCGTTGTCGAGTGGTGCCGTAGGGGGATCGCTTGCGATGAAGTTCATTGTTGGATGGCCGCGCTGTACTGTAATCGTTTCGTTCTAAGACCCCACTATTTATATAATCCGACGTGTTTGTGTGTGTGTGTGTGTGTGTGTGTGTGCGTGTGCGTGTGCGCGTGCGTGCGTGCTTGACAACAACAACACATCAACAACGAAATCGGTTTCAAAGCAGTTTATTTTTTTTCTTCACTTTCAAGCATGCACACATGCTCGAAGCGTCAGTCAATCAGTGTCCAATCATTGTCCCATTCCCTCCCCGAGCCCGCGCTCCCGAGGGGGGAAGAGCGCGCGCGAGCGCGCGCGCGCCATTCACGGAGGCGAGATGTCGCGATGTCCGTAGGCCAGTGAGTGCACGGCGTCCTCCAGGAGATGACGTTTATCGTCCACACACGACGGGCAGATTTTCGCCAATTCGCGCGTGGTCACCTCACACGGTGGTTCGTCGAACGAAAGGCTCGGAACTTGCACGTCGTAGTCGTCCAGTGTTTCAGAACGTGGAGATACTGTTCGTGGCGGACGTGTTTTTTTCACGTACGTTCGCGGCACCCCCTTTGCTTTTAGGAAAGATCGACTGCCGTCGAGTGTCGCGAGCGAGTACATTTTTTCGAACGCAAACCACAGAATTCTGTCGGCGGAACGTCGGCCGTCTCGGATTTGAATTTTCCAAGCGTGCGTCGGTTCGCTTCGGAAAACAGCGGGTGGTCTGGGACGAAATTCGACGTGTCTAACCGGTCGGAGATGGAGCGAAGATCCGCGACGAGATCTTCGGACTCGACGTGGCAAATGAAACTGTCGGTGTCGGTAAAACACATGTGTAATCTGTCGTCGAATTTCGACAAGAGACAGTCGTAGTAAAACTCGTACATCACAAGTTTGGCGATTTCCAAAATCGTGCAACCGACGGCGATCGGCTTCGACAGCAGAATTTTGCCCTTCACATTTTCGACCAGGGCCAAATCTGTGTTTATGATCTGCGAGCGTTTGTAGCTTGCCTTTCCGACGGCTTTGACAAATTTCCGCGGGTCGCTTATGAGTCTGACGTTCACCCTGTTTCGCACGTTCTCGACCGTCTTGCCGTAAAACGCGTTCGCGAGCAGTTTGTACAGCGAAGATTCAAAGTCCGATTCGGCATTTTTGCGCCCCTCGTTGCAGTACTTGATGAAAGGTAACATGAAGGCACGCTGCGTAAAAGAAATGACGCGGTGAATTTTGGTCAACACGAGACCGTGTCTGAGGTAAAACTGCAGACAAATGTGGTCACCAGAGCCTGAAAAGTGCCAAAATCGGAATCCGCACATCTCTAAAATAGGCAAACTACTTCCGGTTTGTGTCACAAACAACAGGCGTCGATGCGACCAAATTTCTGAGCCGCGTGCAAAATTTGGTGAAAATCGGTGAAGAATTGTGGACGTAATACCTGATCGAATTCAAATCCGGAATTTGCACATCTCTAAAATCCGATTTCTACTTCCGGTTTCATTCACCATTGAATACAAAGTCGGCATTGACGAATTTTATCTGTACATGGGATTTGGTGCTGATCTGTTGAAAAATGTGGTCACCAGAGCCTGAAAACTGCCAAAATCGGAATCCGCACATCTCTAAAATCGGCAAACTACTTCCGGTTTGTCTCACAACCAACAGGCGTCGAATCGACCACATTTTTGAGCAGCATGCAACGTTTCGTGAAAATCGGTGAAGAATTGTGGACGTAATAACTAATCAAATTTAAATCTTGAATTTGCACATCTCTAAAATCCGATTTCTATTTCCGGTTTCATTCACCACTGAATACAAAGTCGGAATTGCTGAATTTTATCTGTATATGGGATTTGGTGCTGATCTGTTGAAAAATGTGGTCACCAGAGCCTGAAAACTGCCAAAATCGGAATCCGCACACCTCTAAAATCCGCAAACTACTTCCGGTTTTGCTCACAAACAATAGGCGACGAAGCGACCAGATTTCTGAGCGGCATGCAAAATTTGGTGAAAATCGGTAAAGAATTGTGGACGTAATCGTTCGACAACCGATCTGTTAACAGACACACAGACAGACGGAAAAAAACTGATTAGAGGGTCTATCCAATGCCTTGGATAGACAACGAGAAATATCACTTTGGTAGGACTCCATTTAGATCGTTAAGCACGCCGTTACCAGCGAACTCATGCGGAAAAATTGGTGGATGTACGTTACTTACTGGATGACTCGATACACTCGCTAGCATACGGTCATTACAAGATAGCGGCACCCCCCGTTAGTGGGGGCGCCCCTAAGGCGCGAGCCCAGACCACCCCCTCCGGGCAGGGGAGCGAGGGAGGGAGGGGTGCGTGATGGCGTCGAACATGCTTCGAGCCGTTAGAATGACATTATGACAATTTATCAGTACTGCATGCATGTTGTTGATTTCACTTACCGTACTGTTATTTTCCATTTCTATCTCGTTTACGAGAAATAAAAAAGAACAAGAACTGTATATACCGGTACATGTTTGAGTCGTTTCGTTTACTTTCCGCACGCACGCACGCACATCTCAACAACAACAACAACAAGTAATTTGACATAAGGCCGCATCGCCGCCACACACGGACGGTTCAGTTGTATTCGCCAGGTGGCGCCGATGTGCATGCCATATATTGAAAGCCAAAAAAATGATTGCCAGCCGCTAGTGGGCCGAAGTTCACCACATTGTGAGGACATCTGGAGGACATATTGC
>Ga0209259_1000613_pt1 | contig 11140 bp, 5 predicted proteins | sample WorMetGr2BELIZE1_FD_187417 | JGI IMG/M metagenome (GOLD analysis project Ga0209259, IMG submission 187417) | Marine gutless worms symbiont microbial communities from Max Planck institute for Marine Microbiology, Germany - Inanidrilus... ...
ATCCTTAGGAACACTACTTCATTCAGTGCTTTGACACTGTTGGTTGGGTCATTTGACCCGCAAAAACCGTCCCCGAAATGACCTATAATGTGTTTAGTGGGACGTTAAACCCTACTCACTCACCCCTTATCAAATTTTGTGTCGGGTGGTTCAGGGGTTTCAGATTTCTGTCACCCCCAATTGTGCCATTCTCCGTTGACGTGTCACCGTTACAACAGTGGAAGTTGGGAATCTGGAGACATGGTCGTGAGTAAGTTGAACTGTGAATAGACAGAAAGACATTGAGAACGTCTGGTTTAAAACTAGTCCTGCGTGTTAATTTTGACAGGCTATGTGCTCCGTATGTACATCGTTTGCTGTTGATGCATGCGTACTGACCTCTGCTGGCCATTGGGTCTCAGTTTATGAGGCTATCTTTAATCTCTGTAGTCCTTTAGGTAGAAATGTGGCAGTGTAGTTTATAGAACCACATATCACAGTGTTCGTCAAGCACTCTGACATTCACTTTTGAAAGACAGCAGTTCTAAAAGTAGTCACATTTTTGTGCTGCACTGCTTTTTATCAGAGTTGGATTAAGATTAAAACTACATTTATGCACAAAAAAAGAACTTGTCACAGCAATGAACAGTGGCGTCATATCTTGATACCGAGAGTATGCAAGAGGAAACAGCAGCGTTGCACTGTAATAGCTTCCGCTAGTCTCACCATCAGTGTTTTGTATGTGTCCTGGGTTCACGTGTGCTATTTATTCTTAGCGTGTGTTAATAGATTTGTGTTTGTTGTAGTTGGGTTCCCCAAGAATTAGTGTGTACCTATCAGCTGTTGATCTACAGCGTGTAAGCCATCTCAGCCATCTGCAGGACAGTAAAATTAGTGCCAGCTATTGGGCTGAGTAATAATACTGAACTAGAAAGCCCCCAGTTGAGGCCACACTGCTAGAAAGCCCCCGGTCGAGGCCGCATTGGCTGTTACTTATTTACAGTTTCCAATTCAGGTCTGCTTTCCGTGGATCGGCCAGCCTGTCACCGACACTGCTTCCATCACCAACAACTTTGTGGTTTTAATAATAGTATAAATGGCAGTTGTGGGTTAGGAGAACAGCCTACAGATAAACTCACAGTCCAAGACTGTTGGCTTGGTCTGCAAGCACCTGGCATTGAGCGTGCATTCGTCAAGTTAACCAGGTGAATTCTTAGAATGGCTCTGCACGTTACCAGCTTATTATTATTTTTCGGCCACATCGCTGTACAGTGTACGTAGATGCGGCTTATTGTTACAGACCGAGTAGCGTGGTCTGTCTGTCTGTCACACTAGTGAGCCCTGCAAAAACGGCTGAACCGATCAAGATGCCGTTTGGGTTGAGCACTTGGTTGGGCCCAAGGAACCATGCATTAGACGAGGGTCCGAATCCCCTAGGAAGGGGTGATTTTTAGGGGGAAAGGGACAGCCCATTGTAAAGTATAGCGACTCTGCCATGAGCTGTGCAAAAACGGCTGCACTGATCGACATGTCGTGGGGGTGCACACTGTCACCACCTGGCGAATACCATTGAACCATCCGTGTGCGGCGGCAATGCGGCCTGTTGTCAAATTACTTTGTTATCATTGTCATCATCTTCGTGTATGTTATTGCATAATAGTCGAGGCACTGACCTAGAGCCGCGTAAAATAATGCGAAGAGTGGCTGATATGTTATGGCAGCTTGTAGCTGCACGTTTTTAAGCTATTCTTTGCGTGACATCATTGGTTTAGTGGTGGGAAAGTCATCCATTTTGTATAGTCCTTTTCCAAGAGTTGTATAATTTTTCCACTTTTGGAGACCCAGCCTAACAGCTTGGAGTACAGTTTGTCTTGAACGTAGACCAGTTAAATAAAAATCTAAAGTATTAGTAGCAGTTATTATATGACTTTTTTAGCAACGCTTGTTTTTTTAATTGTGTGTATGTTTATGTACTTTTTTGTTTGTTTCTGCAGTGACAAAATTGTGACGGTTGAGACATTAGACGTAATCCCGTGTCCTGTATTGCAGTGTGGCGGTATATTGAGACAGTGTGGTGAAAGCTGACGTTCTCTGTAGCTGTGCTGTAATATCAAGTCGTGTATTTAACCCTTGTTCGTCCCACCCTCGTCACTCCTGCTGTCAAACTGCGGTGTTAACTTCTTGTGGTTTGTGACTGGCTTACTTCTGTCAGTGTGTTTCTCCACTTGCTGATCACATACTGTCCGTGTGAGGGCACTGTCTGCAGTGTCAGCGGGCATTGGCAACAGCTATACAAAGACCAAGTCTGCTAGCGCAGTCGTTTTGTAGTATATTGTAATTTAACGTCACGTTGCTGCGTAATTGCCTGATTTGTGTGTTTGTGTTTTGTTACGCTATGCAGCTGAATGTGACTAATCATTGGCTGTGTTGTTGGCCAAAGGTTTGAGTGAAGATTGATCGACTTGTGTTGGACAACCATTTTACGGCTATTATGCAGGTGAACCTGTCTTAGCCAGCACCGGCAGTTAAGACCTGTAGGATTTTGTTGGAGCAAAACTTTACCGTCTGCATGCTGTTGGCAACAGAAACTAGTACATTGGGATTAGGGAGATGCTATAGTTGTCTTTGATACTGCACAGTCTCTGTACCATATATCTCAATGCTTGGCTAAGCAGACTCAACGCTAACCTCTTAGCACACTTGCTGCCCTAAGCACTGCCCCGTGTGGGTAAGTGTCTGAGTAGGTAAGTGACAAATTTATGAAGCGCCGAAACCAGGATAGGTCCTGTCCGTTTCCAGGCCGAATGTCGTAGGAAGCGACTAAACCTGGCTTTAGTTTTTTTCTGCACCAAGCTGAGAGATTGGCTTGGGGAATGTCTCCGAAATGATCTGTTTTGTGTGGAGCAGGACGTAAAACCACAGCTCAGCCATAGGCATGATAGGATTAATGTTTACAGTCTGTGAAACAATTGGACACTGACTTCAAATCAAATGGCGGCAAGTACAGGAGGAAGCAGACACCCTCCCCTCCAGTAGACATCATCTGAGCTATGATGATTGTCTGGAGGAAAATTGGGAAAATTATCAGAACTGTTCTGTGCTGTGTTGTGTACAACTGATATGCACACACACACACACACATGAGCAGTTCTTAAAGATGAGTCTAGATTTAGTTTTTGTGCGTTTGTGTAGGTTTATCATTTCATGTGTTTCTGATTTAGCTTAGACTATTATTTTCTTCTTGTGTTGTTTGCTTTTGTTGTGTTAGGTTTAGTTTCTTCAGTACTGTGCCAAGAGATTGGCTGGGAAGAACGTCTCCTGAATGACCTGTTTTGTGTCGAGTGCGAGGCAAAACCTTAACTCAGTTAGTCAGTCAGAAGGAAACAGAATCTTTAGAATTTGTTTGCATTTGTGAACTGACGAAGATTAGTTTCCTCTCCAAGATGAAAGTAGTTAGCAAACTGTTAAGTTGATTGTTTGTCAACATGATCGTACAGTATTTATGCTGCCGAGTCACTGACTTTGCTGGTTTCTGTGAAGAATTACTGTGCATGAGTGCTGAGGTACTTAATGCAGCCATGGCACTCAATGGCCTATAATGTGCTGATGTGCCGTTAAGAAACTACTCACTTAATGCAGCCGTGGTCAGTGAGGTTATGGCTTGTTTGGTGGATCCGAGTAGTTTGTTGCGTAAGTTGATTGTTAAAAGCCGCTGATGTGCATGCAACTGTTGTTTACACTCTGTAGCCTGCGTGTTAACTATTAGCAACATTTGTGTCGTCAAGACCACGATGGCGTCTTGCGTGACTGTCTGAAGGGTACTCTGAAGTAGAGAAAATCAAAATGCTGTCAGTAGTTGTGTTTGTCACCTTGGAGATTACCCGCTGTGCTGCCGGCGAGCCGCTTTTTTATTGGTGTATTTTGTGTTTGTCTGCGCTGACTTAGACATGTAATGCGCAAGGTGTTTGGCCTTGGAACTTAATTGCAGTATTCACAGTACTTGGCTTCCATAGAAGTGAGGTATCTTGACTTCATCAGGGGGCATGGCCGGGATTTCCTGTTGGGCGTGGCCCAGCAAGTGATGTATAAGGGGTCTGGGATGTACTATTAAAATACATTTATAGGTACTAGACGAAGCATAAAACAGTTACTTCCGAAAACAACATGAATAATTTTCAGCTCACCCCAATTTACAGCCCCAAGTCGTTTTTTTCGGGGTCGGATTGGGTCTGCGCTGCAGGGGCCTGCCCGTAGCTGTACCAGTGGACTTTACATATCTTGCTGACAGTGCTTGGTGCAAGTTGATCGTTTCTTTTTAGCTTGTTTCTGCAAAAGTATTGCGGTGATGATGCAAGGCTGTGTCCAGTCGTTGGGTCACGACATTAATTCTGTTGAATACGTATCCAATTATTTGCTTGTTCGTTCAGCGACACGTGCACAAAATCGGTAAATGACACAGTGCTGCCGCCTGCCAATCATCTAAGGCTGGCTTTTAGTCTCCGCCTACTCAGTCTGCTGGACTGGGCAGCCTAATTGCAGGGCTTGGCTTAAAACAGTGTCACTGTCTGTATATGTCAGATGGTACCCTGCAGCTAAATAGCCATAATTTGGTGTTGCAGCTGGCACATACATCCAGAAATGATGTGACGTCATGGTAGGTTTTTGTCCTACTAGTGCCGTCGAAGGAGATTAGATATTCTGTTTGAGAGGTATGACTCGTGAACATGATTGATGGCACTATTGTGTTTACTGTGCTCACAGGCTCCGCCCACCTCTGATTACCACGTAACGACAATAACGTTCATTGCATTGTCATTTGGTAAACAATTGTCGACACTCTGTGATTTAAAACGTTATATTCTGGCGTATAATTTTGCCGACGTTGAATTACATAGTCTGCTGTGGTTATGTTACCTCTGGTTTAGGACCATGTCTGCTGCATTCTCAGACCTGTTAGTATTACTGTCTGGTAACTGGTGCTGTCCAAGACATATTATCACTTTTTCCTTGCTTATCTACTCCCGTATTTATCTTTTCCTTTGAGAATACACCCACTTCGTTTCCAGGCTGGAGGTCGTAGGAAGCGACCATACCTGGGCTTTTTTAGTTGTTTTAGTTTATTTTATGTTATAGTTCTTTTGTGTTTCGGACGCATCGTTTGTGTTCTTTTAGCCTAGGTTTATTGTATATTTTTGTGGTTATTTCTCCTGGTTATGGTCGCCCTATGGAATAGGGCAGACCATTATATTTTCATGCTGTGGTTTGTTCTTTCTTCCTTTCTTTCTTCTTTTTTTTCCTCGCCTAATCTCAGCCGCCGCAGATTGAATGTCTGCCATACTTCCACACATGGTGTGGCCTTAGTGCGAATTTAAGATGCAGGTCTGAAACCTGCTGCCCGCGGCTCGCTGAAAACACAGGATGCAAAAAAAGTCGCCAAAAATCGCCATCTGGGCACCATCGCGCAACTTTGTCGGGCCATATCTTCGCAACTAAGGCATGTATTGACAATCTGAAAAAACTTGTTAAGCAGCAATACCTCCTCTACATGTCCTGATAATATGGTGAACTTCGGCCCACTAATGGCTGAGATCGGTTCGGGAGTTTGGGGCACCCCTATAAATTTCAACGGGTTTTGCGTCTTGGCAGCGTTACTGAACGGCATCTAGTAGTGGGCGTTAGCCAAACTTTGCAGCGTTGAACAGAGGGCGCCACCTGTGTTTGGCAGGGCGACCATCAGGTTGGGCATTGGCCCACATTCTAGTTTTTGATTTTTTTTGCTTTCTCAGTACTAGCCAAAAGATTGGCTGGGAAGAGTGTCTCTGAAATTCCTGTTTTGTGTCAAGTGGTACGTAAAACCTTAACTCAGTGAAGAGATGTTAGATGAACGTGCTGTGTAAACGTGACCAGTGGATGATGCAGTTGATCAATGGACCAGCCACATACGTGATGATGAAAAAACCCGGGCTGTGGGCCAGTTAAGAAAAATGCCATTATATACTGCTCGCTGTAACTTCGCTGTATGCAAACGGATTTTCAGAATTCTTTAGTATAGGACTCTGCGGCAAATTGCAGAGTAGTCGTTAAAAATCCCACCATGAAACAAACATGTTGCTACTTTACCTTGTCAAATATTGACCACCTTATTTGAGTCTTGACATGCTAATCGCCTCATATTGTGAACATTCGCGGTGCAGATCATGCATAACCAAAAGCACTGGGACAGTGCATGCCTTCGCCAAGGCACGTCTTACCAGTGTCATGATACGGATCCGTGATCCGGATTGCCACCAAAATTTAATCACTTGTTCATTGGCCCATAGCCAACCTTCCCTGAAAATTTCATGCAAATCCGTTTAGACATTTTTGTGCAAAGTTGCTAATAGACAAACGAACAATCACAATTTCATATCTTCCTTGGCGGAGATAATGTTTAAACTAGAAATGTGGGCCAATGGTCAACCTGATGGTCGCCCTGCCTAATATAGGTGGCACCCTCTGTTCAACGCCGCAAAGTTTGGCTGACGCCCACTACTAGATGCCGTGCAGTAATGCTGCCAAGACGCGAAACCAGTTGAAATTTGTAGGGGTACCCCAAACTGGTCAACCGATCTCAGCCGCTAGTAGGCCGAAGTTAACCATATTGTGGGGACATGTGGAGGACGTATTGCTGTTTAACAAGTTTTTTTCCGATTGTCGATACATGCCTTAGTTGCGAAGATATAGCCCGACAAAGTTGTGCGATGGTGCCCAGATGGCAATTTTTGGCGACTTTTTTGCGTCCTGTGTTTTCAGCGAGCCGATTGCAGCAGGTTTCTCATTCAGACCTGCATCTTAAATTCGCACTAAGGCCACACCATGTGTGGAAGTATGGCAGACATCCAATCTGCGGCGGCTGAGATTAGGCGAGGAAAAAAAAGAAGAAGAAGAAAGAAAGAACAAACCACAGCATGAAAATATATATGGTCTCCCTATTCCATAGGGCGACCATAAAAAATATGACACTCTGCATCATGTAGTCTACCAGTAAACCAGTACTTGTAGAGCAGTGGTTTTCAGCCCGTTTCACGCCGACCCCAAATCATCCTAACCAGATGGGGACCCCACCATAAACAAGTCCCTCATCTGTCAATACTCTGATACTGCACCACTAGTTTTCTGCTACACAAATCAAATACCAGCAGACTGCCAGAAGGGCACCCGTCGAAGACTGTCACTCAGAACAAGTAGAAGAGATAAGGCCACTTTCCTGCCTGTGGAAATGTGACTGGAAAAGTTTGCATCTTTGTAAATGAGTATTTTTAAAATATTTTCTTTGCTTGATCATAGACCATCTGACAGGTCACCACTGACTACCATGTGTCTTTGTAACATCGGTTGAGAACCTCTGTTCTAGAGCATGTGAAATGCTCTCGTTGCCTGTCTTTCCCAATGCTGAGTGACCAGCATTAATACAGTGCAGCAGTGCCTCCCAGCTTGCGTGTCATGGCAGCCAATGGTGCCGTAAGCATTTGCTACGTACGATCAGATGTTGCCAGTCAAAAATTTTAAATGAATGTCGTTTATGACTGTGTTGGATTCCGTTGTTTTGTCATTAATTCACAAAATGTAAAAACAGTTAACTAGATTAACTAGAAAATAAACGTCGTAGTGTTTAGACTTAAATGAAAACAATTTATATTAACAGGTACTTAGTGCAGCATAATTGCGCCACCTGTTGAATGTATTTTGGGAAGAATGCCTCGGTGAAAGGGTTTGGAGCCACTGCAGTACAATGCATCTGTCGTTTGATTAACGTGGGTTATGTCCCATTGTGCCAGCTTGGACCTCTATCCGGGAAAAAATCGCTAACTGTAGCAACCATGGTTGCCCGTGTAAAGTTAGGACCATTGCCTTAACTTCTGAGCCTTGCCGTCTAATTGGCCAACTAGTGTTAGTCTTTGTTTGATGCTTTTGTCTGTGGTATTGTTTTGGGGACATAGTACACCTGTGCTGCTGTCAAGAAATTACAACTCCGGGCGACACAGTTGCAGAGAGAGAATTCTCCGCTCTTGCTACAAGAATCTCACAATGTCTTTGCCAGTTCGACTTGTTCAGGGTGACCGCTTATCTGGAAATCGGAGAAAAGTTGGAAATCGCAAAAGGTTCACGGAGATGTGAGAAAGTTTTCACAAAATGGTGAATGTCCAGGCTACATTTCGTATCATGAGAAATGGCGCATTTTCAACTCCGTTTCTGGGACTACTGCGGATAGAAAATCTGTCGTTTTACAAACTGTTGTTTAAACATTTTGACTCACATCTGAATAGTTGTAAAAGACTCTTTTGCAAAGTTTAGACCAGAACTGTTCAATATTGCAAGGTCGGCTATGCAGTACCAGAAGTTCGCTTCATGTGCACGCGTAAGTCAGTCTTGGGAAGCAGTGACTGAAAGGTTGCGGAGAATTTCACAGCACCCAGAGTGGTCACCCTGCTGGCTACAGTGACACACATCTCTGTTAAGATGTTTTTGTTTGCATGTGCGTTTGCCAGTTAGCCTAGTTCTGCTGTACAGAAACACGACCGCCGTTTTGTTCTCGTTCGTTTGTTCGACGGACGTTTGTTTGTTAGTTTGCGACTGTCGCTGTTTGGTTCAGTAAAATGATTTGCTCTTCTTGAGTCGTTTGTCAACTGCACGCAGCAGTGTTATCCTTAAGTGACAGCCACAGATTGCCTAGGAATAATGTCTCCAAAATGACATATTTTGTGTCCCGGGACTATAAGTGGGTAAGTGACAAATTTATGAAGCACCGAAACCAGAACAGACCCTCTCCTTTTCCACGCCAGATGTTGTAGGAGGCGACTGAACCTGGCTTTAGTTTTTTTGTGTTTATTTTGTGTTGTGGTACATTTCTTTTGATATGTGAATGTGTGCTTTTGTTGCGATAGGTTTAGTTTTGCCATAGCAAGCCAAGAGATTGGCTTGGGAATGTCTCTCAAGTGGAAGGCACATCGCAGGGGGATTTTTCATTGGGAAAATTTAATGTGAAACTCAACTGCTTCTGCATCCAGCAAATTGGAACGCTGGTTGACAACATGCGGGGAAATCCCGACGTCATTCCCCCCTCAAAGAAGCCACTTCCGGTAGTGGGATCTGGGCCCCATCTAATACATAGTTCCTTGGGACCACCTGAGTCCACATCCCAAATGGCATCTCGATCGATTCAGCCATTTTTTGCAGGGCTCACGGTCATTACAAACAGACACACCACAGCACTCCATCTGTAACAAAAGGCCACATCTAGCTAGTGCTGCAGTGCGGCCTAATGATAATAATAATCTATAATTTATAAAGTGTAGTGTTGAGGAAATCTCGAATTGGATCAAATCAACAACAACAGTCATTCTACGGCCCTTTGTCTGGGACTACCCCGGTGAGCTGGTGCCAGAAGAAACATTCACCCACCCACCATCCTATTATCATCCAATCTTTATCAGCTTCTTTCATTTACTACAATCCATAGCATCCTCCATTTAAATTGCGTGCTTGGCAAACTTCTGCACAACCTCTCTCCATCAAATGAATGCCATTTCACAGTGGAGTCGAATACAAACAGGAAACTCGTGATAAAATCACAGTTTAATCAAGACACAACTGTGGTTACACAAATTAACAGTCGGCTACAAATTAAACTACAAATTGTGCAAAACTCTACCAATGCCCAAACAAGTTCTGTCATTCAGATAAACTTGACTTGATTAAAAGCTCTCATGTAGTGCAAGCATTAATATTTTCTAAGAAACCCAAAGTCAGACCAATTGTATCATATTGCTTGCAGATGATATTGTAACAGTGAAAAGAACAAGTCGGTCACATCATGTTTTAGGCTAACGCGAAATGGGCGACTATCTTTCAACAGAGAATTGCGGACACAGGTGTCTGACACGTCTGAGTCACATCATTATGATCTAACTATCATCAACAAACATTATCACTTTGTGACTTCTTCTGACTGGTTTCTGGTACCAGTCAGATCGGCTGTGTAATCAGATTTAACTGCTTGGTGTGTCTGGTTGTAAACCAATGTGCAGATTAACTTTCGCTTTAGACGAGTTTCCAAAAATGAGTTTGAAATCGAGTTTAAAACTACAGTTTAAACAAAAGACTAAGTTGCCCAGTCTGTATTTTGCAGTATCTAAGACTCAAAGTAAAAATGTGCCAGAACAACCACAAAAACTAGATGGAACTGTTTCTTGTCCTAAAGTGGGAACGTTCACAAAACTCACAGTAGTCGGTGCGTAAGTTCTGGGTAACTGTGCAGTTAGCAGAGAGACCCAGCAACACATTGACGTAAGAACATAACCACCTCGGTGGAGGTAATACATGTCGGTACTGTGTTTCTTCCAGTTAAAGATTAAGTGCATCCAGCAAATCACTGATATATACTGTTACAAAATTGGGCTGTCAAATAATTAATTTTTTAATCGTGCATTAATCACATTTTAATGTATACACTGTAAAGAATAGGGACTCCCTGCCGTAAGCTGTGCAAAAATGGCTGAACAGTCTGGGATGCTGAGTTGGATGGGACTGCAGATGCCGCATGGTAAGTGGCACTTTTGGGGTGTCCGGCCAACTGAAAAGCATTGTAAAGCATAGGATTTTAGGGGTTGGGTAGAAGGGTGAGCTGTGCAAAAACTGGTGGACCGATCTTAATCTGTACGTCGTATGGCATGTTGCCTTTTGGGGGTTGCGATGAATGCATCTGCATTCAAATTGTAGTGGCATGAATTTTTAGTCTGCACCGCAGTACTACGTACGTAGATGCAGCCTATTGTTACAGACCGAGTAGTGTGGTCTGTCGGTCTGTCTGTCACACTAGTGAGCCATGCAAAACTGGCTGAACCGACCGAGATGCCAATTTGGTTGTGGACTCGGGTGGGCCCAACGAAGCATGCATTTGGTGGGCTGCACACTGGCGCCACCTGGCGAATACCAGTGAACCATCTGTATGCGGCGGCGATGCGGCCTTTTTGTCAAATTACTTGGACCACTTGTTTTAACTGCAATTAATTCCTCAACGCATTCGTTAACACGTTAATTTGACAGCCCTAGAAAAAATATACAATACCGTGCAACGTCAAGCATGGTGATTGGAAATCTGTGGCCAGCTGCGTTGATCGTG
>Ga0209259_1000614_pt1 | contig 11133 bp, 6 predicted proteins | sample WorMetGr2BELIZE1_FD_187417 | JGI IMG/M metagenome (GOLD analysis project Ga0209259, IMG submission 187417) | Marine gutless worms symbiont microbial communities from Max Planck institute for Marine Microbiology, Germany - Inanidrilus... ...
ATATGACCCTAGTCATGAAGAAGTTTACAACGCGTTAATCATGAAAACCTAAACCGAACCGAAAACCGAGGTTTTTTTCTGCAAAACCTACCAAAACCAACCGACAGGAAACATTTTGAAACCGTAACAACACTAGTATTAACATTGGTGCCGTGATGAAGCAAGTAGTAAATTTCCAACGTATTCGCCAGAGGGCGCCACACTATTTGACTTATTTGTCATTATATACAGTGGCAGCAAATTGTGAACTGGGGTGAAGCTTGATGTCTGCGATTGCCTTGTTTGAAGGTGCAGTATCTTTATATATTAAACACGGTAAGGTGTCCGTACGTACGTTCATAAGTCTGTAGCGCTGGGCGTGGCCAGCTCAGTAGCGAATGACGTCATAACGAGAATGACGTCACAGTGACTGATAACAGCTGGCTTATGGAGATACGGCGATTGGCGACGTGGCCACGGGTTGCAACGCTCTAGTGTCCATGGTTTTTGAAGTGCGTAGTGTCGGAGTGAACGTGTTTGCCAAGTCCTGGTGACGTGGTTCCGTTGTAGCAAGAGTTCAATGCGGAGTTGAGACGCGAGCATGTCAGGAGACATCATCGTAATGCTGCCGGCCATGGCTCTCAGGCAAGAGCGCCGCCTCATCGACGTTCTACTAGGCTGCAGAGCGTCCACAACGATAATACATTCAACTGTAAGCATCTGCTGTGAACTGTTGTTGTAAGTGGAAGCAGAAATGTAAACTTGTGTGTAATGCATCGTGCAGGTTAGTTAGATACGGCATTGACAGATCTCTGTCTGTATATGTTTGTATTATGCAAGTGCAAGTGAAACTGCTGGTAAACAGTAAAGGTAAAGAGCTGAAGAATAATCAGCAAAGGTCAGCTGTCGGCGTCGCTAAGAGTGCCACGCACGTGGCACAATTGAGGACTTTTTATTTTTCACTGTGCAAGTGTGCTGATTGCTGATTATTATTAGGCTGCATCGCAATTACTACGTACATAGATGCAGCCTGTTGTTACAGACAGAGTAGCGTGGTCTGTCTGTCTGTCGGTTGGTCTGTCTGTCAGTCGGTCTATAGGAAGCTTATTTGTGTAGCGCTTATTATCAGCTACTCATCTGTAGGTGCTCAGGTATGGCACGTGTTAACAAGGGATCATACAGTTTTACCTGCCAGCCACGCGTTTATCCACAAGTGCAATGAACCATACCTGCCTTTAACCCACAGGCGCAGAGCATCGCCACACTTTGGCTGGTACTCATTTCCCATACTGCTGAGGGTAGGAGGCTGAGTTGGCCTGGATGGCTTGTCACTGTCACAATTGTGAGCCCTGCACTGCAAAAACGGCTGAACTGAATGAGATGTCGCTTGGATTGTGCACTTGGGTGGGCACAAGGAACCATGTATTGTATTACATGGGGGTTCAGATTCCCCATGCAAAAGGGCATTTTTGAGGGGGGAGAGGGGTGGCCCATTGTAAAGTATAGGGATTGTCTGCTGTGGCTGAAACAATCCAGATGTCGTTTAGGATGTGGACTCGAATGGGTCCAAGGAAGCATGTGTTGGGTGTATATTGGCGCCACCTGGTGAATACAATTGAACAGTCCAAGTGCGGCGGCGATGTGGCCTTTTTGTCGATTCACTTATTGTTATTATTATCATTATGATGATGTAATGATTGCCTTCAGTGCCTTGAACTGTTTGTTTGGCATCAGGAAGAGCATCCGCTCTGCAAACAATTGAGTGTTGAGGTGTTGGCTGGGTTACGTGACTGTAGCGAGGTGCAATAATTTGCATGCGGTCCAGATGATGCCACTGCCACCCCATAATCTCTTGCTTCATTAAAATCTAGATTGGTTTAACCTGTCTGGTGCTGGCTTACCCAGGTTGTTCTGGAGAAGAGGCCGTTAAATGGGTGTCTGTCTGTCTGTTATAATGATATAATAGGATGTAATGTAAAGGACTATTGCCTTCAGTGCTTTGACACTGTTGGTTGGGTGTAAAGGACATATTTACTGACCACTTTAATGGTCCAGGTAGAGAATCAGTCCATTACGTTTGTGTGAATGGACAAAAAATTTGAACTAAATGACATTTGACCTAGATATATGCCATGCTCGTTCACACTGATGCTGTTTAGGTCAAGTTTGAAGGTCAAGGTCAGAGTTCACAGTCACAGAAGGAAAGATGTTGCTGAAGTGATCCCTCGAGTGAGGGCTTTCTAGTCTGCAATGCACTTATCACATGACTTCTAATATGGTACTTAATTTAACGGCCGTTGTTCCAGGCGAAGCCCCGAGTTTTGACTGTTCCTTGTATGAAGACATTCTTGTCTGAAATTTCATGAAAGTCTGTACACAACTACCACCACACCACAACCGTTTTACAGCCCTTTTTCCGGGACCACCCGGGTGAGCCGGTGCCAGAAGAGAACTTCTGGACTTTATGGTGCAAGGGAAGATTAACAGAGGCAGACACACAGACAATCCGGCTGGGCGCCACTCCATCCGGACTAACCATTGCTCACCTCCACCATCTCCCCCGTTTTTTTACAGGCCGGATGCCCTTCCTGCCGCCCGACCAACAGTGTCAAAGTCTGTACACAAGTCGCCGAGTGTTCCTGCTGACAGATGGAAAGAATGGTGGATACACAATATGCAGCAGTTACATCAGCTCCTTTGCAGAGGTTGTTAACAGTTAACTGTCACAGAGTTTTGGCCATTTAGTAATACGGTCGTACACAGCTGTATGTGTGGTTAAGATTGTTTATCAGTGAGTCTCTTGACTTCTGTCAGCTGCTGCCTGTCACTTACTGTTATGGCTTTGGTTGTCAGTCAGTCTGTTGCGTGTGTTTGCAGCTTTGTTTCAGATAACTATGCCCGACCAACGCGTAAGTTTTTGTATTTATTATATAACTGCAAATAAGTGGCACCAGAAATAGGTTAATCGTAGTTATTTATACACCGTGTCCCAAGTGAAGTGAAGCCAAAATTCAAATCCCTTTAATTGCAACATAATTCAACAGATACATATATCATTTAAAAGATTTGAATTTTGGCCTCACTTCAGTTGGGACATGGCTATTAATGTTGTTAATAGTTTAGACCCTTCCCTCAAATAGACATCGTTGGAGCAATGGTGAGTGTCTAGAGGGTAAGAGGGAAAATTATCAGGTCTGTTCTGGGCAACTGGCAAATGTCGTCGCTCCAATTGTATTGTGTGCAGCAATTGTGCACAGTGCAATGCGCACACATGAACAAACCTAGCAGTTGTTTGTTGGTTAGATTTAGCTTTTCTGTAGTTATATTGTGTCTTACAGTTTATCTGTATTAGATTTACCTTTTTGGGATTATTTTTTGTTACAGTGTGCTTTTATTGTGTTAGATTTAGTTTTTTCGGTGCTATGCCAATAGATTGGCTAGGAAGAACGTCTGCGAAACATGTCGAGTAGGACATAAAAATCATTCGTTAATGGTTACATGTTCGTCAGTGACAGTTTATACCATCTTTCTGTTTGATGTTCATATATTGTGCATAAATGTCAAGCTTTTATGGATTTTTTGAAGTCTTTTGTCAAACGTCTTTGAAAGACAACTCTGAGATTATTATAGTTCTGGTAATACTATTTGTGAATAGTCAGTGAAGGTACAACAACCAACCCGTGTTTCCATGGCTGTTTTCCAGGTGAACCTGAGTTATCCGGTTTCTCCAGGAGTTTCTTGAACGTGCTGTGGAACAGAACCTCGAGGATAAGTGGCAGAGGTTTTGTGGGTTGCATGTCCTTCGTATCACCCAACCAAGAATGTCAAGGCACTGAGGGCAATACAAAGCTCCGACGCCGACCAGTGGCCTGGCGTTATTCTTTCATCGAACACCGAATTATGACAGAAGAGGCATTGCTCGGTCAAATTACAGCCGTATGCCAGTACCAAGCGGAAACGTACAACAGCTGGGAGTATGGGTTTGCAGTAGGCCAGTAGGAGCATTTTTAAACTGTTATAACCATAGCCAGCCTGTCAGCCAAACCCAAGTTGAAGTTAGACCATAAATCATGATAACACTGAGTTATTACATCTTACATTTGTAGAATCATTATTCGGTCATTATGTTGGTTGAGATTTTAGTTCACAATGGTTAGTGTTTCTAAGATCGATGACAGGAAACAAAATTTGTTTTTTTTCTGAATGTACTACATTTAAACAGTTTAATGTTATTGTTATTAGATAAAGTAATGGTATGCTTCTGGCATTACCATCTAGTGGCTAGGCTGAATAATATTTAGTACTTTGTTGTTTACAGAGAGTGCATCGTAATTTGCTGATAAATCCATACGGTGTTATGGACATGGATGGTATTGAGGTACTTATACACATACTGCTTTAACTGTTATACTTTGAATAGTATACTGTTTCATCGCATTATTAGCTGTTATATTTCCTTGTATAGGACTATGAGGGTGATAAATCTCACAAGTGAAAAACTGCAACTTTGGCATGCCAGAACACCATGACCCGGAACTGATGCATAAAAATTGGCACTATGATCATGTCAGTGATGTCACTGTGTATGCCAAAAATTGACATATGTTGTCCACTGTCTTGGAGATGCACAAAAAATTTTCTGGCCGCATTTCACGAAATTTGGCCAGTGCAGTGCTACTTAAAAGAGCAAAAGCGCCTTTAGTCTTTATTGGAGTGCAGTCGATTTTGCATAGTGAGTGATCGAGTCAGTGGCATAGACTGCAAGTATGGGGTTAGTTTTGACCATACAAGTAGTACATTTGCACACCGTTAACACCGTGCAACTGCGGAAAGCACCTAGTCTTCATCAGAGCATGCTAGAAGTTAATTAGTGAACTGGCAAGTCGTGGTCAGAGAATCTAGCTGACATATGACTTTGTCCCATACATATTGGTCACATGATTCAGTGCAAGTGTACACAGGAATACATGGGAAGCACCTGTTAACATTTGTTGGAGTACTGTAGAGGCACAGACTGTGAGTATTTGGTTGATTTTGACACACTGTATACAAGTTCATATGACACGGTGTGTGCGCAGTCCACTATCATTCCACAGGACAGCACTGTATAATAACACACAGAACCAGGTCTAGAAACCAAACATTACACACAGATCAGCACGGGCATTAGACTAATGTATACAAGTTTACCGCAACTAGTGCAAACCAAAACAGCAAATGCATGCACACTTGAACACATCGGTAACATAAATTAGGCAAATGTTTACAAATTCCGTAACTGCTCAGCACTATATTTTTTGTTCCCAACCAGGATCTGAACCTGACTGTTTACATCGTTGTCCATTGCACAAAGTCTAACTAATTATTGTTATGGCAACATGGTGAATAGTCAGGGGGTTGCAACAGTTGGGTATATATACATATTCATAGGTTTGGAGCATTTGAATGGTACCAGAACAGTATATAGTTTTATTATCTGCTTTGGCCATGGTCAGTTGTCAGTGAATGTCCTAAATCCAAGTGAAGCTTAGACAATAATTTGTAGCAACAGTAGGTTTTTGTATAATAAGCTGCATAGAATCAGCATTCCTTCTGTTATGCTGACTGAAATTTCCATTCAAATTCATTGTTGTTTCAAGGAGCTATGCAAGGAGACAAAATATTTTCTCCTTTTTTGCTGAACAGTCTGTTTCAATAATTTAACATCACTGTTTATCTGTATTGTGTGTGTTGCCTCCTAATTAGTTGTGTCTAGTAACACATTACTCTGAGTCAGACATGGAACTGGGTCAGGATTTTTGACCCATGACCTGACCCGACCCGGTGGCTTTTGACCCGGTGACCTGACCCGACCCAGTCGTTGAGCATTGTGAAACAAATCCTTGACAGTGCCTTGATAGCAGTATCAGTTACCTGTCAGGAAACCCAAACAGTTGTCTGTTTTAGAGCATCAGCAGATTGTCAGAATCTGTGTTTTTAGAGTAGACGGCATGAAGTTATGCAGATATTAGTTTGCCGAGATTGTGTTACTCTGTAGAAAGGCCACGAAAAACGTGCATGTTAAAACTCAGAACCTAGTCAAACACCGATTTGACACACTGACCCGTGACCCGACCCGACTCGGTCAAAATCACTGACCCGGTAACCCATGACCCGGTTCCATCTCTGCTGTAAGTAATTACTTACGGTGTGACAGTTGACTACTGTAGTTGACTGCCTTTTCACCAACGTTGTGCTCTAGTAGTTACTTTTCCTGCAGTAACTGTAATTTATTTTAATTACCGGCTTAATTACTTTCATTGGTTGAGCAGTGTACTGTTAGAACTCTTCCTTGTACACAAGCTGATCGAGGCTGACGTGTTCCAGTCCGAACAATTCTTTGAGCTGCACATTTTTCTCTCCGTCTTTCAGACGAAACTCGTGTCCATCTGATTATGCTCGTTTCATTTCTGTGCAGCATTATTTACGTCATGTTGCACTTTTGTCAGCCAGGTATAGCTGCCATATATCAGACCACTCCTCGCAGAATAGTCCTCAAACAAGAATCCTTTACCAGTGAAAATAGGCAAGTACTTACAAAACTTTTTTCATGCACTTCTAATTCTTGGCATCATTGCTGAACTACATGCTCAGTCTGCTTCCATCATGTGTCACTCACGTAGCGGAACTTGTCTATCCCACGTAACAGTAACACACTTCCAATATCCGATTTAACATTGTTAACCTTATCTGCTGCCAGTGTACTTTTGCAGACAATGGACTTTCCTTATACAAACTTCACACCACTACGTTACTTATGGCCCATTTCAGAAGGCTTGTCACAAAATCAAGTTAATGCTAATTCATTTCAAAGCCATTTATTTTTTTCTGCCCTCCTTGTTGTGGTACTGTACTTTACTTTCATTTTTACAGTGTTCACCTTCAGACATTTCGTTTGTCTGCTGTATTTCCACTCCTTTTCTGGCAGTTATTAAGTACTTTTTCCAGAAAGTAACTAGTTCTTGTATTTAAACACAGAGTAATTAATCCAAACACGGTTCTAGTGACCACACTGTGTATTAGTACCATGCTGTTTTTAGGGAATGCCTCGCACTGTGGTGGTAAATGGTTCTGGAATTTTCATCAATGGAGTTTCAGTGGCTGCGGATAATTATGAGGTACTTTTGTCATATATACTGCTTCAACTGTTGTTCTTTAAACTCCATTTTGTTTTACATTGCAGTATTAACTACTATATTTGTCGTCATCAGACTGCTGTAAAATGGCACTGCAAGCGAATGGAAATTTTTGGGTGTCAGAGCACAGTGACTAGGCTGTACCAGATATTCTATTCATATTCTATTCAGAACGAAGATTTTTGTTCATATTCATCCGAATAATGCCATCAAAAGTTGACTGAACATTAATAGACTTTGGAGTTTGGCTGAAGGAGCGGCAGTTTGCCATGACAGTGAGTAAACAGGGGAGCACTCAAGTTGCAGGACTAGACATTGTGGGATGAATTCGCATTAATGGACACTGACGGACGGATTTTCCCTGCTACAAGTTGATCACCATTGGCCTGTAAGCAACAGAAGCCCACTCACATGCAGTATTAGTAGCCTGCATCAAAGGATTTTGTATATTTTTGACAGCAAATATGAAATTACTAACTGTACAACTCTTGTTATACTGTCTGAGACTGCTAGTAGTATGCAAAATGTTTTACACTATCACAAAGCAATCGTCTTTTCCTAGCATGAATTAGACTACTTCCTTGTCATATAAGAACGCTGAGCATGTATCGTTAATTTTGTAATAGCACAGCAGTACATTTGAGACAATTGTTCCAAGCCATGAAAATGAAGAAGACCAGTTTTAGATTTTCGGTACCAAGTTATAAGTTACCAAAATTTACATAGGCCCACAGGCTAAGTGACGGAAACATAGTTTCAACCGTGGTGTAGCCGGGATTCTCCTGTGGATACAAGAGGGAGTCTGGGAGCAGAAGTCCCCAGTGAGGTAGACGTACAGCCTTAGTTGGATCTGGGGTCTTCCCCTCAAAAGCCAGACACAACAGTCGAAAATAAGACTGAAAAAATACCGCAGTTGAAAATGCACAATAATTAAATATTTATGCATTTTCATGTTGGGTTCAACCAGACTAGAAAAGCTCGAGAAACTAGAATATATAAGAAAAAAATCAACCGTTATTTCATCGTAATACTACAGTAGCCAGTTAATAACTAGATTTCATACATCAGTACAACAGTGCTATGGGCCATTTTTTCTGTGCATTTTACTGCAGAAACTTGAGAAAATTGCCCACGTGTGATGGCGGGACATGCAACCATGTCCCCTTTGGCTATGCCACTGGTTCCACTGCTACACACCTACGAGCATTACGCTAAGTCTGTCCATCATTGTTACTGGTGCTGCATTGTCCACCCCTGCAAATCCCTCCCTCAAGTGTCCAGTCCTGGATTTTTGGTCAACCCATAAACAGGACTGTGGGCAGCCGCCTCGGCAGCAGCTAGCATTGTGCCGTAGTGGTGAAGGCATGTGCAGTTGCATGATGTACATCGACAGTCCAGTGTAGGCAGCACGCCCGCTGTAAGTTCTCTGAATGCATTGTGCCTGTCTGCAGTTGAGCAGTGGAGCATGGCATAACGTGACGTCCCCACTCTTTGCACCCCTCTAGTCTAGGCAAATACCATCTGGACCTAGCCAGTGGCCGCCGCTTGCTCCTAGTCTGTAGTCTGGCTGGCTACCTCACGTCAGCCCAGGGCATCATATCTGCTCACCTGTTCCGGTTGTTGTTCCCTGATGCGATGTGACAATGTACTGTGCTTTATCTGTTCGCCCGTCGTTCGGTGCTGATCTGTCACCATGTACTGGCTGTTACAAACTGATTTTGTTGACACTGTGCGGTGGTCCTGCAGCAGCAGTGCGATAGTGCCACCTAAATCATACTCATTTCTACTACTACTACTACTGGCAGCATGACAGCGTGGCCAGATTTCCACTGTACAGTGCAGCTGTTCAGTGTTTGCTTAGCTGCGCCTGTGACCAGCGTACCAAGTGAACCGTCAGCTGATCACTTGGCTCTGAATAATGAACATGTCTGTTGACTGATAATCTTGAATGCTTAACTTTTCTCATAGAGAAGCGGGCTATAGTTCTTCTCAGCGGTGTCAGCTATACCGTCTCCATACCATATATGTACGTTTGTATGTGTTTGATCATACTGCCCTTCTCGTGCATCAGATTTTGGCCTTTGACATAGGGCAAACATGGGAAAACTATTGGTCTTTATTGAAGTGTTCTAGAATGGGGGATGGTGGAGGTGGGCACTGCTTAGTCCGGATGGAGTGGCGTCTTTCGGATGGTCGGTGTGTCTGCCTTTGTTAATCTTCCGTTGCACTATAAAGTCCAGAAGTTCTTTTGTGGCACCGGCTCATCTGGGTGGTCCTGAAAAAGGGCCATAAAACGGTTGTGGTGGTGGTGAAGTGTCGTAGAAGTGAATAGTCGGGTTGGAAACTCTAAATATGGTCTTGATTTTTAACGCTGAATGTGCACTCCAGATGCCTATTATGTCTGTCAGGCTCTGTGGGATTTGGCGGAGTCGAACGGCGACGTTGGCCATCAAGGCTTGAATACGGACGAGATCAACGTTCTTCCGACGAGCAAGTTTACCGAGACGACCCAGTCGACGTCGTCACTGTCTGACCGCGGCTGCGTCTCGGGCGACGCTGTCAGCGAATGTCGGATTTGCTTGTCAAAGTTTGAGCCAAACGAGACGCTGCGCACATTGCCTTGCCTTCACCGATTCCACCGTGACTGTATTGATACTTGGATTCAGGTCAGCAGCATCATTCATTCCGTTTTTTGCATCATTTTGACTCTGCTAAAATTTCATTAGCATTCCATCCCATTCCTGGAAATGTCTTTCCATTTCACGCAGATAATAAATTGTCATGTACTATTCCTATCCCACTACCACAGATGTAATTGTGACCGTTTTTGCCATCAGTATTTCCATCTTCTCAGTCAGAATTTTCGTATTCGTCTATATCCAATTTAAAATAGTGTTTTCCATTCTGTGTGCCTAAGGAATGTGTGATTTTCAATTCAGTGGCCCCGTGAGGGCTCCGGGGCGTAATGCGCTCTTGATTCATTTGTTGATTTCAGCGCTATATACATTGTTTGCTTGGCTTCCCCACTTACTTCCTTTTTTCTTCATTTAGTTTTCCTTACTTATCTACTTCCTTACTTACGAGGCTCGCTCTTGTTTCCAGGCCACAGGTCGTAAGAGGCGACCAAACCTGGGCGTTAAGTTCTTTAAGTGTATTTTAAGTTACAGTATTTCTGTGTTCCTGATGCATGGTTATTTTGCTTTGTAGTAAGTTTAGTTATTTCCGTTAGCCTAGGTTTATTGTATATCTTTGTGGTTCTTTCTGGTTTTGATTCTGTTTTCTCAGTAATAGTCAAGAGATTGGCTGAGAAGAGCATCTCCAAAATGACCTACCGGGTGGCCCAAAAAATTTGGCACCATTATTTTGTACGCTGAGGTACGGAGACGGTGCACGTAACACCGTTGAAGAGAACTCTAGCGTCTGCTCCCTAATCCGACTGTGCTAGTTGTCTTCAATGCTTTGATGCTGTTGGGTGGGCGGCAGGAAGGGCATCCGGCCTGTAAAAAATATGGGGAGATGGTGGAGGTAGGCACTGGTTAGTCCGGATGGAGTGGCGCCCAGCCGGATGGTCAGTGTGTCTGCCTGCATTAATCTTCCCTTGCACCATAAGGTCCAGAAGTTCTCTTTGGGCACCGGCTCACGCGGGTGGTCCCAGAAAAAGGGCTGTAAAACGGTTGTGGTGTGGTATTTTGTATGCTTTAACTTTATGAAATATTAACCGATTTTCAACATTATTTCACTACCAGAATCAGGAGAAAATTTGTAATAATACTATCGTTAAAGATCCCACCACACCTCAAGTGTGTCGCTGCACTACCTTGTGAAATGTCAAATGTCTTAAAAGCAACAATTGAAAACAAGATGACTTCTGTAACAACACGTTTTAAGAAATGAACAACAGGAAACAACGTGTTTATTGTCTCAGTTATTGTCTAAGGTAACTGTCACATCCTGCAGTTTTTACATCAAATGTTCAATG
>Ga0209259_1000615_pt1 | contig 11111 bp, 7 predicted proteins | sample WorMetGr2BELIZE1_FD_187417 | JGI IMG/M metagenome (GOLD analysis project Ga0209259, IMG submission 187417) | Marine gutless worms symbiont microbial communities from Max Planck institute for Marine Microbiology, Germany - Inanidrilus... ...
TTTTCGGTTCATATCTATTGTTGCCACTGGCTGGTTGAAGACACCACGGAAGTAGACCTCGGCCCAGGCCACATTGTGTTAGACGGGGTCCCAGCTCTCCGCGAAAGGGGCACTGCGCCTCCTCTTTTCGGCCCATGTCTATTGTGGCGGTGTGGCCACGGTCGCCCATCTCAGCTACTGCTGAGTAATACCCGGTACTTGTTAAACGTTTACATGTGCGCCTGCCTATCTTGCAGTTGCCATGGAAACCGGAGTTACGGAAGCGGCGGGAAGAACACACCCACTAGCCTGTGCCTGCGTATGACCTAGTTACTCGCACACTGATTGGCTAATGGATACGTTGTCCCGTGTTGGCGGGTCATGGCGACGTCAGTGGACAAAAAGTAGCGTAGTGGTACTGCGTGCATGTGCTCAGATAATGCGGATAGCGCTGGAAGGTATTATTTTTTGACAGGATTGTGACGGTGTTGCAGTTCAGTTGGAACGTTCAGTTTTTAAAGTTCATTTTACATGATCTGTTTCTTTCCCGAATTTTGTGGCGGTGTATTCTCGGTGTAGTTGGTAAATACTGCTTACCTGTAAAGCATACAGGTGTTCATCGGTCTTCGGTCTGATGAAGCAGTTCGATGCACACTTGCGGCTACTTCACAGAATGATGTGCATTGATATAGTCATAACTCTTGACCCTTGCTCTGGTAACTTGTTACAGCAAGCACTGTTAGTGACATTGGGTGACATGATTACGCTGTGACAATTGCTATGCTTAAGCGCAGGGCCTGCGCGACCTGTTCCTGGGTTTTTTGTCAGTCATTCCTTCATGCAGGGTGTAATATCAGAATGTTGATTAATTAATTATTGATATTAATTAATTAATTTGACGTTAATAGTTAGCTACTTCCATGTAGTAAAAGGAGTCAGTACCTGCATGCTTACTGGACAACTCCGGATTGCCAACTTGTAGACTAGTCAGCTCACGGACTAGTCAAGTACTGGACCAGTCAACTCACGGACTAGTTAACTCGTGGATGACACCGATAACAGAAAATGACACTATGTTCTGCCGATTGGTTTCATAATTGTCAGCATCATTAACTTCATGAGAACAAGGCAGAGGAGCAAAATGGCTTCCAGTCAACTCGCCACACAGTCATCTCGTCACACGGTCATGTCGTCATAGTCATCTCGTCACCGGTCAACTCGTCACACACGTCTCATCACACAGTCAAGTCGTCACAAGCGAGCACACAACAAAACCACCAGTACCAGTCGTAATTATCGGCACACCGTCAGGAGACATCCAGAAAGAGTGCTGAACAAGGACGGCGTAATTACCGCTATTTGTGTTACTTTAATGTATACTGCAGATTACAGATCACGACAACAGATTACACTTCTGCGAAAAGCACGGTCAACTCGTCACAACGCTGTGAAACACGACAGTCAACTCGTCACACGATTTTACGGTGTGACAAGTTGACCGTGTGATGAGTTGACTGGTTCCCAGCAAAATATACATAAATGTTTAATTACCTTCAAAGTACAGAAACATTATTATTATTATTATTAATACCAGCCACAATCGTGCTTTGCGCGATTGTGGCTTGACCTGTAGTGTACGAAAGCCCGCAGTCGACATGCACCGGCCGTTGAGAAGGGCCCCAGTCGACGCGCACGCCCGTTGAGAAAGCCCCCATCGGACGCGCAGCGCCCAGTGCGTGGTGTAAACACCACGCACTGGCACTGCCAGGGTCGCCACGCGCAGCCCAGGTGCTGCCAGCGGTGGCTAAGGCACCCATATAAGGCGCGCATTTCCATGTGGCACAGAACGCCAGACGCTAGGCATTATTAGGCCGCATCGCAGTACTACGTACATAGATGCGGCCTATTATTACCGACGACCGAGTAGCATGGTCTGTCGGTCTGTCTGTCACACTAGTGAGCCCTGCAAAAACGGTTGCACCAATCGAGCTGTCGTTTGGATTGAGGACTTGGGTGGGCCCGGGGAACCATGTATTAGATGGGGTCCAGATCCCTCCATGGCAAGGGGCAAATTTTAAAGCACTGTTCTTGGGACCGGAAGAAGAAGTTATTCTTAGTGTGATTGTATCGTTTATTATATTATGTATATAGATGTGGGCAGAGATGACTGCCTGTGCCTACAATGCCGATACGATATGATACGATAACAGCTGACTACCACTGTTGGCAGCGGCATCCAGGAGTCTGCGAGCTGACTAGTCTGGGAGTTGGCAGTCTGCGAGTTGGCATATCCACGAGTTGTCCAGTTACTGCCTTCACATCATCATCACCATCAATTTATTCCCCAATATTACCAATGCATCGTGCATGTAACAAATGGTACTGTATCTTTGAGGGCATTCTTATGATGTTCCTATGGTTACTGTACAACTCCTGGATACGCCAACTTGTGGACTGCCAACTCACGGTCTAGTCAACTTGTGGACTCGTCAACTCGCGGATGTTGCCGCCATCATAAAACGTCACTACATTCTGCTGATTAACTTTTTCATCGTCAACAGCATCAACTTCATACGCATGAAACAGAGGAGCAAAATATAAACCAGGCATAGCGCGACACTCGCTGACATTTTGCGTTCACTCTGTGTTGTCATAGCAATGCAACCCATGCACCGATTGCAAATCCGCCCAATAGTGCACAACTGGGGCACCCCCTACCATACCCCCAAGTTACATCCAGGTCCATGCAGTAGTGTGGGCATGTGGCCGTGGACAGACACACACACACAGATGCGCGTGACCACTGACCAATATACATTTCGCGTGAGTCGTAGACGACGCGAAATGTAATTCACTAGATGTGGCATGGAAGTACCACGTTATGGCCGCCCTGTCGAATATAGGTGTTGGCTATGACGGTTTTCTTTTGGAGGAAAAGGTGAAGCTGGGACTGATGTTGTCCCAGGTAAGAATTAGCTTGACCTGTTGAATGCTGGCTGAGCAAATCGCAAAAATTCACTCTTGTGGTAATTTTGGTCCAATTTCGGGACGAGAATAATGCTACGCCATTCGCCGCAACTACAAGGCCGACATATACGAAGCCTGGCAGTTGTGGTTAGAAAAAGACGAAGTTAAACACATTTGTTGTAGTTTTTCGATTTGCAACTCATTTTCAAATTACACGAGTTCATTCACACAATTTGGAAGATCCCCACCCATTTACAGGACTCCCGGTTTGAGAAAAGTGGACCAAAGTTCACTACACATGGTGGAATTCCGTGTGACACATATGGCTAGCGTCCGTGAAAATTTGGTGAAGGTATGATGAAGGGGGCTGGAGAGAGTGGGCAAAGTGTTGCGATTTTCGCAATTTTGCGACGTCCAAGGAGTTGCAAAAGTGTATCGTTCCCAGCAGCCACTGTGCTGAGGTGCACTATATCTTGCACAGATATTCCGTAATGTATGTAGTTGCAGGCTGTCATTTCAGATTTGCGATATCTTATGCTATTCCGAAGTTACTTAAAAGTGCCGAAGTCTGCAAAAATGTGGCAAAATTTGCAGATTTTCGCCCCTCAAAATGTAGGAGATACAGATAGGGCCTCCTCTGATCTGCGTTAAAATTACAGCACATTCTGACATCCTGGAAAGGTCCCGTGGGACGGTGTTCTTCGGCCTCGAAGATTAGACCGTGAAAAAAATGAATAATAGTTAACTAATAAATCACACCTGAGTAAAACATAATGACCTTCCCATTAGGGCCATTACTACGTAGGGCGGCCATAACAGGCAAGAAAGTATACTTCATAGAACATTCACTTCTGTTCAAAATACCAGTAGCAGTACCTAAAGAAAGATAATAGTTATTTACAACCTTCAACTACTGTTGATGGTGTCATCCACGAGTTAACTAGACCGTGACTTGACTCTGTGAGCTGCCCTGTCTGCCAGCTGACTGGTCCACAAGTTGAATTGGGTTAGTTGGAATTTAACGTCCCTTTTCAGCACAAATACGGCTATATCAGTTGACATATCTGCGAGTTGTCCAGTTACCATATGTTTCATTTAATTTAACTAAGTGCTGATTTATTGTATAGATTCTGTATGGATAAAAGTTTATGTTATGTATTTTTCATAGTTACTTCTTTGTTTTTCAGTTTGTTTATTAAGAATCATTATTATGCACTTCATTGTGTGAACACTGAATCTGTAAGTGAAATTAGTTGTTCTTATTGTAAGGAAAGGAAAAAAAGGAAGAAGTCTATTTATATAGTGCCATTTACTATAATACACTCAAAGCGCTCAGGCGTGGATCACACAGTTTTACCTGCAAATAACACCACGCCTGCCTTTCCTTCGTGAGCGTTCACCAGATGTCACCACTCACCACCACAGCAGCTGCAGCAGCAGACATCCAATTGCAGCTCACTACTCATTTATCAACCCCAAAAGGATGAAAGGCTGAGTTGGCCTAGTTGGTTGACCTATAGCAGATGACTTACCCACATAAGTGGTCACCCCTCAGCTACAAGTCGAGCGAAGGACAGCGAAAGCACATCGACCAAAGACCAATGCTCTACCGCTGGACCACGCAACTATCACTGGCTTAGTAAACAGTGATAGGTGACCTTCATGAACAGTGGCAGGCAGACATGTTTGGGTGGTCTTGTAAACAGTGTTGCTGACATAGTCAATTCATTTTAGAGTAACTGCTATACACAGGGTGACAGTGACGTTATTTCTTTGTACCATATCTATGCCAGCTGTTTTTCCGCCATGATGAGATTTTTTTGTTAATGTGATGTCACTTTCTTAGTAAGATAGTAATAATACAGACATTTTCTTAAACCAGCTCTTTCAATGCAATAATGCGACATATCTTCACCACTTAACTTCACAATACTCGGTGTTGCGGTGTTGCCCCACAACATAGACATCGCATTGTGACCACAGACTACTGTGATGTCACAATTGTCACTTCACCTTATGTATAGATAAACTACATCAGGCAACAATTGGACTGTATTAAGACAACAGAAAGAAAGACTGGTAAATTATTGCCTTTTAGCATGTTAAAAGCCACATTACGAAGCAGTACTAATAGGTCATTGTGCAATATGTGTGGATTATAGTCCGATTAGAAATCGTTTTGTTAAAATTTTATGCATTGTGCAGCTAAAATGAGAGATACAAAGAGCCTTATGTGCTACAGAGGGACCACACAATCCTCTGTATTAGTTGAAATCTTGTAAACTGCAGCACAACTTTATGAAATATCTCATTCGAAAATGCTTGTATAGGTGAATAATCTTGAAGATCACTGAGGTTGTCGGAAGTGGTGCTGCTTGATAGGCCGTATATCACTTCCTATTAGTGGTCTTTATTAACAGCCTCTGTCTTGCACTGTTTCTGAGGTATTACCACTTTGATAGTGTATGTGACTGCCTGTGACTTTCAGAAGTCCTCTGTCTTTGATACTTGACTTGATACTTGATTCAACCGCGTCCAAGTGAACTCATTGGGCCACATTCTGACGCCACTTTTGTCTATTGAGGGCTGCTGCCTCCGTCTCTTTCCAGGTGAGTCCCATTCTTTGAAGATCTTTCTTGATGATGCCTCTCCAGTTTGTCATTGGCTGGCCTGTTCCCCTCCTGGACCCTGGAACCTCCCAGTATAGTGCTTGCTGACGATCCATCCGCATCAGATGATGGAGCCCGCAGTCTTCTTTCACTGATAATGTTGTCTATGTTATGTTGTCCAGTTCTTGCCCTGACTTCTTCATTGTTATCTTATCTTTCCATGAGACACCTAGTTGTGCTTCTTTGACACAAGAGTTAAAATTATTGAACCTCTGTGCTTTACGATTTTTGTGTGAAGATGGTAGCTAATATGTGCTGTAATTTCCAGAGTTTATCAGTTAACTGTGAAAACTTTAAGGCAGCATGTGACCCTGAACACGCCCGTTGAGAGTTGTCTATCATACATAGGCTGGTACTGGCTGTGATCGATCTGCACCGTATTTGATGTGCCTAGTTTCATCTGTTTCAAAGACAGGATTGGGCCCGAAAATTAAAAAAAATGGTCTCTTGACCCCGACTGTGCCAATTTGGAGGTGATTTGTCACATGTAAGCTAGGACTTGATGTGACCAGTCTGTGACAAATATGAAGTGCATAGCTTCACCCATTTCAAAGATAGGACTGGAGACCCAAAATTAAAAAAGTGATTTTACTCTGACCACACCCCTGTTGGGGTCATTTATCAATGTTGGTTTGGAGACAAAGGGCATCTGGCCTGTCAAAACCTTATCCAGATATTCTCAGTTTGGTAGACCCTGCCCAAAGCAGAATGAACTCTGGATTAGCATGCCAGTTAAACAAGAACTGGAAGTAGTCGTAGTATTTTTGTCCTTCACAAAATGTGATTAAAACTCTACTGAGGAATATTGTTTTACATTACATGAATATTGTTTTACGTACGTGTGTGCAATGTGATGAAGTTTCTAGTCACTGTTCACCAGACAATTATGATTGTGGTATGACAGCATTATTGCATTAATATTGTTAAACCAGGCATAGAGTGAGTACAAGTACTCGCTGACATTTTGCGTTCGGCGTTGTCATAGCAACAAAACCCGTGCACCCAATTACAAATCTGCCCAATAGTCGATAACTAGAGGGCACCCCCTACCATTCCCCAACTTACATCCGGGTCCATGCAGTAGTGTGGGAATGCGGCAAGGGACAGACAGACACACAGACGGCCGTGACCAATATACATTTCGCCTCGGCTACGCCTTATGCAAAATGTAAATTTCCTTCTGTGATGCTTCATGCACAGTGTGCGATACTACTTGCTAAAATAGTTTTAAGATAGTTTACTGCACTGCTTTGTCAGTAATGACTGATGGTGTGATGATGAAAATGGAAAGAAAGTAAATGTACTCAAAGTGATGATGCAGAAGAATAGCAAGTTTGATAAGATGACAGTACAGGCCATCTTACTGTCACTTGTAACATGAATGTTTAGTAGGATAAAGAAATGTGGTCATTCATACAGCTTTAATTACCAACATGGATAAGCATTTACAGCAGGAGATTAACTGTGGTACCAAGAATATAGAAAACATGACCCATAGGCATATTTAGGGGAAGCAGAGGAGATCACGACCCACCAACTTGGCCCCAACATGCCAAAAGCTATTGCCTTTCTAGTGTATTGCTAAACTGCAAGCTACACTGTCAGACATTAGTACAAGCAGCTCAGCTATCGCAGAAGGACCACGCGACGCCTTAAGTCAGTTGAAATCTTGTCAGCTGCTGCACAACTGTGCGAAAAATCACATTTGACTACAAGGATTGCCCTTTCATGTGGTATAAAAATATCGCCAGTAGGTTCTTTGGATTAGTAACAAAGCACGCTTGTGACGGACGGACGGACAATTACGACACCCAAGACCACGATAGCATAGCTGCGTCTCGCGGTAAAAACTATTTCTACTCGGCCTAGCTGCTGAATACAGATCTCGTCGGTGGATGTGATCAACATTGCCGCCGACCGTCAGAAGTTTATGACACTCACCGGCGAACTAAGTTGACAGCGCCTGAGACGATCAGCCGTTCCAGGGATATGGTTGTGTCCACCAAAATTTAAATGGTTCACGTGACTTAACCACGCCCCTTTCAGGGATGCCTTAGCATCCACGGGCTATCAATTGCTACCGACAATCTACCTACCAAATTTGAAGTCTGTATCTGCACTCACTATGAAGATATGAAAGACGATAAATAGGGTGGTTTGGGGTAGTTAGCATCACTCAAGGTCACTGGAAATAGCACCAATCGATAGAGCACATATGAGTTCCTATTAGCGTTCCATAGTATGTCCCTGTTTTGCACCGTTTATGAGATATAGCCAGATATTGGTAGAAAATCGCCGTTTTAACCTACCCCACCTCTATTTGGCGCCCCCGTCAGGGGTGACCCCGTTGGAATTTCGCCGAGATCTTTTGCATCAGTAAACTAGAAGGATTGCCCTTTCATGTGGTGTAAAAATATCGCCGGTAGGTTCTTTGGATTAGTCACAAAGCACGCGTGTGACGGACAGAATTACGACTCCCAAGACCGCGCTAGCATAGCTGCGTCGCGCGGTAAAAATCACGTTCTGGCATACCTGCATCCACTGGGGAGCTTACTCTTCCAGACGTGATTTCAAGGACGATGATGACATGGGAAAGGAAGAAAGAAGAGGGATTGAAGGAGTGTGTATATGGGGACGACATGGAAAGGGAAGGGCCAAAGGTAGAGATTAAGAAGTGAGAGGTGGAGGGACTACAGGAGATAACTAGGCATAGAGCGAGTACAAGCATGTACTCGCTAACATTTTGCATTCGCCTTATGTAGCCAGAACGCCACCATTGGAAGGCAGCAGTCCAGGCCGCCACAGTAATGTTGAGAACGCCCCCCGTCGACGGCCAGTTACCGGCCAGCCAGCCACGCCCGCTTCCCATATACGGCGTGCAATTTTGAGAACGCCTGCCCCCGTCACCCGCCGGTCACCAGCCAGCAGCGCGCGCACACCCCGCCGAGCGTTCGCACTATGTCGTCATATCACGGGATGGACGCAAGCTTGTAACTAGGGTTCGCGTTATGTTGCCATTGCAACGCAACCCGTGCACCGATTGCAAATCCGCCCAATATTGCACAACTAGGGGGCAGCCCCTATCACTCCTCCAAGTTACATCCGGGTCCGTGCAATAGTGTGGCATACGGCCGCGGACAGACAGACACACAGACGCGCGTGACCACAATACATTTTGCGTCGTCTATGACTCACGCAAGGTGTAATGAATGGGGTGCAGCCAATGATGTTGGGTAAGATTTCACGTAATGCAAGCGATGTACAAATAGATAAGCAGACAGGGCGGTTTATAGGCACGTGTTGAATACACTACCGGTCGAGCTAGGTGGGCACCTGTGACAGGTAAGTCGATGAAAGGAGCCAGGACACCGCCCAGTTGGACGACCGACGCACCGCCGTTAGTACGGCATTGACAGGTGAGAACGGCGCCGCTGCCAGCCATGAGAAACTGTACAACAGTACACTGCCCTGGCTTCGTTGGGGGGCTGAAGGGGATGAGAAGAGAGAGGAAGACAGCGCGGCGGTGGTAGGGAGGGTGGCGTTAAGCACTCTCTTTTGATGACTCGGTGCGCCTGTGACCTGTATATAGTTGCTAAACATTGTCATCATTCAGCGGCTAATAATGTTGTGTATGTGCAATTATTAACCACTGACCAACATAAGAAGCACTTTTGTGACTTTCTGTGTTCTTGTATTATTATTGCTTAGTCGTCAGTTATCTGAAGTAACCCGCTGCAGCTATAGTGACAGCTTTGGGCCGTTATATTTTACGCATGTATTTTTTATTTCTTTTTCCAAATCACTTTCTTTAACGACTATCTTTCAACGTTCCCACATGAAGTGTATGGTGTAAAGTAATTGAGCAGCAAAATCCAGTTTTGCTAGTTTTTGTGATGGGATGCAGACTGTCAAAAACAACTGTGTTAATGAATGTCTTCAGATTTAGTGTTGTCAGACAAAAAAAGTTAAACACTACTTTTAGCAGGGGCTTGGTGTGTGTCGATCGACTTGCATATAGGCCTGCAGCACAATCACACAGTTCTGTAGATGGAGTTGGTTGTTTTGTTCTGTAGGGAGGTATTTGAGGACCAACCCTGGTTTTGTATCGAAATGTTAGTTTGACTGCAACTGTCATTCAAGGTTGCACCGACCACTGTGACTAACTAACTGTGAACTCTCTGACCTTTGACCTTGACCTAGATTGGGTCAAGGTGAACCACCATGCCGGATGTCTAGTTCATCGTCATTTAGTTTGAAAAGTATTTTCCGGACACAGACACACGCACAGATGCAACTAAGTGCTATACCTGGACCACTATAAAGTGGCCAGCAACAAAACACATGTCAGATTCAGGAGCAATTAATGACGCTGGCAGCTGGTGTAGCAGTTTAGACAAGTGCTCAGCTGTAGCTGAGATGGGCCACCGTTTGGCCACATGGGCCAAAAAATTGGGGGCTGTGCCCCTTTGGGGGGAGCTGGGTCCACATCTAACACAACGTAGCCTGGGTTGTGGCCTACTGTCCGTACCAAGTGGCATCTTGATCAATCCAGCCATTTGGCCACAACATACATAGGCCAAAAGTTGGGGGTTGTGCCACTTTTTTTTTTTTGGGGGGGGGAGCTGGCTCCTCATCTAACACAATGTGGCATGGACCGAGGCCTATCTCTGTACCACATTGCATCTTGATCCAACCAGCCATTTTCGCCACAAGAAACATGGGCTGAAAATTGGGAGGCTGTGCCCCTTTGGGGAGGTTGGAGCTGGGTCCCGATCTAACACAATGTGGATGGGCCGAGGCCTACCTCCATGCCAAGTTTCATCTTGATCCATCCAACCATTTGACACAATACACCAACGTTACAGACAGAACGGTCCGATAGGATAGGGCGAACCGTTTTATAAACGGTCGCCCAAAAATGAACGTTCACCTTTTGTTACATGTAAGTCTTAAGTGAGTTGAGTTGCCACAAAGTTTTGACAAGCACAATAAAAAGGATAGTTACCATCATATCGCCATCATCACAGAGCAACTCAACATACTGCACAGTAAGCAGAGTCAGTTAAGACTTACCTCCTACATATTTTTTGTTATGCTTTCCATTCTACGTTTATTTTCCAGCTCTTTATTACATTTTGCGTGAGTCGTAGACGACGCAAAATGTCTTGTGGTCACTCGCGTCTGTGTGTATGTCTGTCCGCGGCCGTATGTCCACACTAGTGCACGGACCCGGATGTAACTTGGGGGAGTGGTAAGGGCTGCCCCCTAGTTGTGCACTATTGGGCGGATTTGCAATCGGTGCACGGGTTGCGTTGCTATGGCAACAACGCGAACCCTAGTTTACGCGGGGTGTGCGTGTGTTGCTGATTAGTGACCGGCCGGTGACAGAGGCGTTCTCAACATTACTGCGGCGGCCTGGACTGCGGGCTTCCAATGGTGGCGTTCTGGCGACATAACGCGAACGCAAAATGTTAGCGAGTACATTCGCTCTATGCC
>Ga0209259_1000617_pt1 | contig 11094 bp, 14 predicted proteins | sample WorMetGr2BELIZE1_FD_187417 | JGI IMG/M metagenome (GOLD analysis project Ga0209259, IMG submission 187417) | Marine gutless worms symbiont microbial communities from Max Planck institute for Marine Microbiology, Germany - Inanidrilus... ...
TGCCCTCCCCTGTGGCACCGATCGTGATCGCCGATGCCGGCTTCCAGGTCCCTTTCTACCGGGAGGTCGAACGGCTGGGCTATCGCTGGGTGGGGCGGGTGCGTGGACGCGACTATGTGCGTTTGAAGAAACTTGTCACGATGTGCTCATAGAATTGGTCGGCACGATCAGACCGCTTGACCAATGGGTCGCGGATGAACATGATGCCCTCGTGGCCGATTGACGCCGAGGGCGAACTTTGTGGGGGTACTATTGAGAACCCCCTTAGCCCTCGGACCGTACGTGCTCGATGTATTTCGGGACATCCACCATCTCCAGTTTCAGGGTTTCACCGCTGGCGACCAGGTGTATATCCGTACCGCGGAAACACAGGTCACAGCGAATAAGGCCCCAGGTATCGAGCGGGATTGGGATCATATCCCGATAGATAAAGATATTGTCATCGATATCGCCACCGTCGCAGACCAACTGCCCCTCCGGCGGTCTGGCCTCGATTTTCGCGCCCTCCATGACCAGATCACCACGTTGCCACCAACGGGTACGCTCCTGGGAACTGGTCATGGTTCTGATGATGTAGGCGCGGGAAAAGCGGATGTACAGACACCCGCCCCGGTAGCCGACGGCACTGATTTCGGAGCCGGGAAGCTCGATACTGCTGCTTTCCATTCGTTATCCAAACTTTTTTCATCGTTTTCATCCGCAGATCACGCGGATTTTCACGGATGCGAAAATCTGCGTAATCCGTGGATAAAAGACCGTCGTCCCGGCTGGGACGCCGGGACCCAGGCACCAGGGATGGCAAACACGGACCTGCTCTGCAGGCAGATAGACCTGCCGGCGCTATACGTGCTCGCCTTGGGATGCCAGGTTTCGTTCCTCAACCCAGCCTACGGATTTTTGTGCCCTTTGCGCCCTTTGCGGTTCAAACTATTCCGCATCCTTGACCGCAGGGGCATCCGAGTCCAGCCCCAGCTCGTTGATCTTGCGGGTCAGAGTGTTCCTGCCCCAACCCAACAGCCGTGCGGCCTCCTGGCGCCGGCCGCCGGTGTGCTCCAGGACCGTCTCGATGAGAACCCGCTCGAATACGGGGAGCGCCCGGTCCAACAAGGCCGTCCGCCCCTGCCGGAGTCCATTGCGGGCCCATCGGCGCAGGGAGGTCTGCCACGGGTCGTCCTCCACTTTTCCGGTGTTCCTCATATCCCCCACAGGTCGGGGGGTAGGTCCTCCGCCTGAATCTCTTTTCTGGAGACCATCACCGTCAACCAGCGCGCCGTGTTCTCGAGCTGACGCACGTTGCCCTGCCATTCGAGGCAGCTGAGCCTTTCCACGGCACCCGGTAGTAAGATTTTAGGCTCACAATCCAACTCGGCGGCAGCCTGGGACAGGAAATGTCGCATCAGCAACGGGATGTCCTCGCGGCGTTCGCGCAATGCCGGAAGGCGGATACGGATGACATTCAGGCGGTGGAAGAGATCCTCCCGAAAGAGTCCGTGGCGGACACTCTGTTCGAGATTCCGGTGCGTGGCGGCGATGATCCGTACATCGACTCTGACCGAGGAGACACCGCCGATGCGGTAGAATTCTCCATCCTCGAGGACGCGCAGCAACCTGGTCTGCAGCTTCGCCGACATATCGCCGATCTCATCCAGAAACAAGGTGCTGCCGTCCGCCTGCTCGAAACGCCCTGCACGTCTGCCGTGGGCACAGGTGAAGGCGCCGCGTTCATGCCCGAACAGCTCGGATTCCAGGAGATCGCGGGGAATCGCCGCCACATTCAGTGCGATGAAGGGCCGATGGGACCGCGGGCTGTGACGGTGCAACGCCCGTGCAACCAGCTCCTTTCCGGTCCCGGACTCACCGTTGATCAGCACGGTAACGTTCGAGCGTGCCAGGCACCCGATAGCGCGAAACACTGTCTGCATCGCCGGCGCCTCACCCACGATGTCCGGCAGCCGGGCAAGGGACTCGCCGCCTAGGTCATTGCCGTCGGGGTTGCGGCGACACGCGCGCCGGGTTTGATCCACTGCTTCATCGAGATCGAAGGGCTTGGGTAGATACTCGAAGGCCCCGCCCTCGAAGGCCGAGACGGCGCTGTCGAGATCGGAGTGCACCGTCATGATGATGACTGGCAGGCCGGGCTGTTCGGACGTCAGCTGTCGCACAGGTCCAGACCGTCGATGCCGGGCATGTGGACATCGGAGACGATGGCGTCCGGCTGCTCGCGCCGGAGGGACTCCATGATACCAACGCCGTTCGAAAAGCTCGTCACGTCCATATCCGCCTTGTTCAGGGCCCGTTCCAATACCCAACGGATGGACCGGTCGTCATCGATTACCCATACCTTCGGCCTGCTATCCATAGGGCAACTCCAGCGGCAGGTAAATGAAGAACCGAGTCTTCCCGGGGCGACTCTCACATTCGATCAGGCCACCGTGCTGGTTGACCAGCTCTTGTGCAATCGGCAACCCCAGGCCCGTTCCACCCGAGCACCCGGATACCATGGGGAAGAAGATACGATCCAGTAAATCGGAGGATATACCCTCGCCGTCATCGACCACCTCCACCCACACGACCAAACGGTGACGTTTGGTCCCGATCGTGAAGCAGCGCAGCACCCGAGTGTGAAACTCGACCCGGCCGTCCGGTCCCGACGCGGCAACCGCATTCCCGGCGAGGTTGAGCACGGCCTGGATCAGGGGGTCGGGGTCTCCCTTGAAATCCGGGATGCTAGGATCGTAGTCGCGGATGATCACTGAACCGTCGGGATGCTCCGCTGCCAGGAGCCCGCACACATGCTCCAGGACCTGCAGGTCCTGATGGATATTAACACGCTGCTGTTTGGGCAAGAGGTTCGGACCGAGCATCCGGTCTATCAGCTTGTGCAGCCGGTCCACTTCGCCGACGATGATGCGCGTGTACTCGCAGAACGATTCCTCCTGCTCCAGCAGTTAGGCGGAACCACGCAGACCGCCCAGGGGGTTTTTGATCTCGTGGGCCAAACCCCGGAGCAATGCCTGCGTCGCCTGGTGCTGAGAGAGCAGGTGCTCTTCGCGGACAATACGCAGATGATGGTCCTTCCGGCAGAGCTCGACGAGGGCCTCGGGTGATGCCTGGGACTGGTGCAGCGGCAGAACCGTGCAGCTGACCATGATCGTGTGACCATCGGACAGCGGGACCGTGACCTCCCTTTCCGTAACGGGCTGACGAGTGTCCAGGGCATCACGCAACCGCTGTTCCAGCGGGCACTCGGGCCATGGCATCAAGGTGCCGGCTCTTTGCCCGAGCACATGGCGGGAGCTGGCCCGGAACAGCATTTCCCCCACCGGGTTGATGTACTTGATGCACAGGTCGCTGTCGAACAGCAGTATCGCGGTGACCAGATGATCCAGTACCTTCTTCTCGACAGGTTCGGCTCGCGGGTTATCGGAAATCATGGGCATTACCGGACTTGGGTAATGTTAGTCTTACCCTGATTACGGAGACCTCATCATGCGTACAGCGACAAGCAAACTGACGAAAGAATACCAGGCAACAATACCCGAGCCGGTGCGGCGTCTGCTCCACCTGGAAGCCGGTGACGCAATCGCCTTCCATATCGAGAACAAAAATGTTCATCTTCGCAAGGCCCGGCACGTGGATCTCGCCTTTGCTCGAGGCCTGGAAGGTACCCTGAACGAGTGGGTATCGGAGACCGATGAGGAAGCCTATCGTGACCTTTGATGCCTTCGATGTCGTCGTGGTGCCCTTCCCCTTTACGGACCGTTCAACCACAAAACACAGACGCGCTACTGTCCTTTGTTTAAAACTCTTCATACACTGATATAATATCGAAGGGTCTAGATAACTTTAGCATCTACACCTGCATGCTTGAGCAACAGGTATCTGTCATCGCGATCACAAGCGCGGACCCCGCGCCGCTCAAACCGTCAACCGTCGATAGATTTCCGAAACCTTATAGGGCAACCGCTCCACCGCGTCGACAATGGTGTAGTTCACGGCCCCGTACATGTGCGGCAGGTATTCCTGTCCTTCCTTGTCGATGGTGATGCAGAAGGAGTGAATGCCGCGGCGCTTGGCCTCGATCAGGGCGCGCCGGGTGTCTTCGATCCCGTACTCGCTGCGGTATTCGTCGCTGTAGTCGTCCGGCTTGCCGTCGGACAGGGTGATCAGGATGCGCGTCTTGGCCTCGATCCGGTTGAGGATTTCGGTCAGGTGGCGGATGGCTACTCCCATGCGGGTATAGTCCTTGGCCTCGATGCCGGCGATGCGGCCCCGGACCTCATCCCCGTAGGCGTCCTCGAAGCTTTTTATGCAAAAGGTCTCGCAACGCTTGCGGGTCATGCCCGAGAAGCCGTAGATGGCATAGCGGTCGCCCAGGATCTCCAGGGCTTCGCACAGTAGCAGCAGGGATTCACGCTCGGCCTGGTTGATCCAGCCCCGGGTGGAGCCGCTCATATCCACCATGAACATGACCGCGATGTTGCGTTCTACCCGGTCGCGTCGGGTGAAGAGGCGATCGGACATCTCCAGGCCACGCCGGGCATCGGCGTGGGCCTCCACCAGGGCGTCGATATCCACCTCGTCTCCGAAGGGTTCCTTCTTGAGCCATTTGTCCTCGCCGCGCAGGGCCTCGAAGGTCTTGCGCAGTCCTGGCAGGTGACGGGAGTACTTGTCAAGGGTTTCCCGGACGAAGCCGTCGAGCTTGGGCTCCACCGTAAGCTCACGCATCACGCACCAGTTCTTGCGGTAGCTCCAGCGGCGAAAGTCCCACTCGTTGTACAGGTGAGCGCCGCGCTCGTGGTAGGCACCGGACCACACGTCCGCACCGGCATTCTCGTCCGCTTCTTCCGCCCCTTTGGGCTTATAGTGGCCGTCACCGGCGGGGACCAGATAGTCGGGGGGCAGCTCCCCCAGATCCAGCATGATCGAGCTGATGAGCCGCCTAATATCCTCCGGTGGACTAATCGGCTTGTCATGGAACAGGATTTCCAGCTCCATATCCCCTGCATGTTCGTCGTCCTCTTTCTTCCTTGCCATGAAGGGAGTCTCCGCCCTGCCGGTGGCTGCCTCGCGTTCGAACGCCGGCTGCTCGGATTCCAACTCCTTCTTGTAACGGACCAGTAAGCTCCGCAGTCCGGCCTTCTCGTCCTCCAACCGGGCCCGCAGGATTTCCTCGACCCGGTCCGGATAGAGCTCACCCTGATAGCACAAGGGCTCCGGTAGGGGCGGGGGCGCGGCCAGCATCTCGGCCACCAAGGCGAGCGAGTCCTGGGCCCGATCGCCGGCCCACCGCAGTCGTTCCCGCCAGATCTCCCAGTGGGGCGGACAGATGCACTGACCGGCGAGGGCATTGAGGTGCTGCATATCGCGATGGATCCCGGGTAGCTCCCGGGCGATTCGGGCGTCCAACCGCAGGGTCTCGAAGGTGTGGAACAGCCGTAAGGCGCGGTTGGCGTCATCGAAACCCAGCAGGGCCTCGATGATCCCAAGACGCCAGGTACCGAACCGGGTCTGGGCCCACAGATAGGCCGCCGCGGCCTTCAGGAAGCGGAAATTGTCCTCCTGGCTCCCGAAGCGGCTGGCCGTGGCCGGCAGGAATAGGGTCTCGGTATCCGTGTGGATGGTCTCGGCGGCTGCGAGCGCGAGACGTCGGCCCGAGAGCCCCAGCATTACCCGTTCCAAGACGCCGGCGTGCTCCGCCAGCGATGCCCCGACCTGCGCCGCCCGGGCGCGTTCCAGGAACCCGTCCACATCTCTGAACACCTCCACCGCGGCGTAGAGACCGGATTGGTCGTAGACGTCCAGGCCCCGGATGATCCAGCGTTCGACATCCGGCAGGGAGAGCTTGGTCAAGGCACGATGGGCGTGGGTCAGGAACTGGTAGGCACAAGCGGTATTGTCCTTCTCCAAGGTCCGCACCCAGTGCAGTACGAACTCCTGTTGGGATCGGGTAAGACGCGCCAGTGCCAGAGCCGATACCCGCTTAGACGAAACCTCGGCCCACAAGATGTCTTCGAGCAGGTCTTCGAGCTGATCGGCAGCGAGCGGTTTGGACATAGGTCGTGGGTAACTTATTGCGCCTTTATGGTTTAAACAAACCCCAGCTAGGCTCTGCCTCAGACCGACGAGGCATGAATTCTTGTACGGCAACCGGAAGCTGGTCGTTCATCGCTGCGTCGGTACAGGCATTTCATATATCATCCTCACTAGCGTCCGGGGAAATTGGTTTTTCCATCTTGTAACCACTTGTAAGATAAAACAAAGCTGCCGATTTTAGGATGTCATCGACTTGAATCGATTTGCAGATTTTGAAAAGATCCCGCTCCAGGAATCATGGAGATACCTCCAAAAGCGCCCAAATTGACGCAGGTCTCTATACAATCCTACAGATTTTGAGCCCGACTATGTGCGAGAAAATATTGCTGAATCGGATGGTTATCGATGCGGACTACGATCTAAGCAATCTCGAAACAAATAACCATCTGAATTTATTCAAGGGTTTAGATAACTTTAGAGTGGATTTTCTCGCAGAAGAGTTAGTATTCTATCAGAGAGATTTTCCTCTCGGCGAGTAAATCTAAACTCACATTCCTTGAGGTGTAAATGAAACGTTTGTCGGGGAACACCGTTGAACTTTGCAAGTCTTCGTTTGGCATATGACCAGAATGATTCAATGCCATTGATATGGCAATTACTGCGGGTAAATTCATTCTCGCCAGGATGCACTCGGAAATGCTTTTTGTACCCCATGTCCACCGGCCCATTGTAGCCTCTCCAGCCGTCCGGGTGGATGATGCTGTCGAGGGCTGCCTGGCCCCGGATCGCAGCCTGTCGCTGCTTTTTGGAGGCATCTGGGACGATCTCGGTGTAGACTTTTCCTTGCCGTTCCAGGATCCCGAAGACAATCGTTTTACCGCCTGCTCCACGACCCTTCTTCCCACGGACACGGCGCGCACCAAAACAGGATTCATCGACTTCAACCTCGCCCGAGAAGGGCGATGAAGCGTCATAAACCTGGGCGACTCTAATTCGTAACTTCAAGAGCAGCTTGTTAATCGTAGGGCGGCTTACATCACTCAACTCAGCGATTTTCGAGGCCGGAAAATAAAGCGCAAAAGAGCGTATAATTACTCTAAATTTGGCTTCGGAAAGGCATGAACGCCTAAAATACCTGTTTTTCCTTGCATAACATAGCCTTAGCATGCAGGTGCAGATGCTAAAGTTATCTAGACCCTTCAATTAATATCCCGGACACTAGTGTATCATCTTATATAAAAGGTGCCGACATTGAGAGGAATCGAGCTATGGGTGCCCCCGGCGCGAAGCACAGACCGAATGCGGACGAACCCAGGAAGGTCTCGACGACAGACATTCTCTCCCGCAAGCAGGGCGAGAAGATCGTTTCGGTTACGGCCTACGACTATTCCACGGCGAAGCTGCTCGACAGCGCCGGTATCGATATCATCTTGGTCGGCGACAGTCTCGGGATGGTGGTGCTTGGATACCCGAATACGACCCGGGTGACTATGGACGATATGCTGCACCACACTGCCGCCGTCGCCCGGGCGCGGCCGCGGGCCCTGGTCGTGGCCGACCTCCCGTTCCTGGCGGCCGGCGTGTCCATCCGGGACACCATCGGCAACGCCGGACGCCTGGTCCGTGAGGCCGGCACCGAGGCGGTGAAGATCGAAGGCGGGGTGCGAGTTCGCGAGGAGATTCGGGCGCTCGTGGATTGCCAGATCCCGGTCATGGGACATGTGGGCCTGACGCCCCAGAGTATCCACGCCTTCGGCGGCTTCAGGATTCAGGGGAAGACCCAGGAGGCCGCCGAACAGGTGTTACGGGACGCGGTCGCGGTCCAGGAGGGCGGGGCCTTCGCCGTAGTCCTCGAAGGCATTCCGTCACGACTCGGGGCCCGCATTACCCGCGAGCTGGATATCCCCACGATCGGCATCGGTGCCGGGCCCGACTGCGACGGTCAGGTGCTGGTCATACACGATATGCTTCATCTCTTCCTCGACTTCACACCCAAGTTCGCCAAGCTCTACGCAGACGTCGGGGACATGACCCGTGTAGCCCTGACCAGCTTCCGGGAAGATGTGCGTGACGGCCGGTTTCCCACCGAGGAGCACTGTTACTGAACCAAGCTCGACGGCGGATAAGTAGCGTAGGCGTCCCGCCTGCAGTGATGAATGCAGAATGGTGAATGATGAATGAGGAACCGAGTGTACCCACCGGTTTCATACTGGAAAAATAGAGTAAAAGGGAGTACTGATGCGCGAGCTGATCAAATTTCGGGCGGACACGCAGGAAACCCTGGTCGACATTACGCCCCAGGTCCGTGATCTGGTACGCCGCAGCGGTATACGCAACGGGTTGGTGACCGTCTATGCCCAAGGCGCAACCGCGGCTGGCATGATCCAGGAGAACTGGGACGACAGCGTCCAACGGGATGTGATCGACCTGCTGCGCAAGCTGATCCCGCAAGGCGTGTGGCAACACGATGTCCAGGACGGGGTAGTGGTGATTTTTGAAGTGATAGGGTAGATGGATTCATCGGTAATCATTCCGATTGCCCCCATTTTTCTCGTTACCTGATTCTAGATTTTAGCCCTCTCTTCCGGAAGAATACGCTTGGTCTGAACGATTGCGTTCATTGGTAAAACGAACCGAAGAATTTTCAATTATGATTATCGGGACTAAAGTATACAGCTGTCGCAAATGTCAGAGCGAAGATCTCGTTAAAAATGGCACAAATGCGTCCGGTAGCTCGCAATATCACTGTAAAGCCTGTGGTGCCTATGGCGTACTTGAACGCAAAGAACGTGCGACGGAAGAAGAGAAAGAACTTATTATAAACGTTTATCAAGAAAGATGCAGTATGCGCGGGATTGAACGGACGTTTGGGGTCTCGCGCCGAACATTGAGCGCCTGGTTAAAAGAACAGGCGAATGACCTCCCACCCCTTGAAGAGACGCTACAACCTGTTGAGTGCAAAAAGATTCCTGTGCTGGAGGTGGATGAGTTGTAGTCCTTTGTCTTTCGTAGCAAAGACAAAGTTTGGGTCTGGATTGCCATGAAGTGGGTAAAGAAATGGGGGAAACGGCTCATATTGAGCGTTGGAATAATACCTTACGGCAACAGCTGGCACGCTTCGTACGTAAGACATTGTCTTTTTCCAAATGTGTTAAAATGCATGAGTTAAAACTCTTCATAACCGCTATAATACCGAATTATTGCCGATTGTTGGCTAGATATCACTTCAAAAATCACCACTACCCAAGACGGAAACGGAGGCGCGCATCTCAAGTCTGGCCTGGTAGGGCCGTCGGAGACCATCCCCCCTGATCGACGGCCGGCTCGGCCTGTCCACCTGGCAGAATATCTTCTTCTGCGAGTTCGACGGACCACGCCGTGAGCGCACCGTCTTCTGCACCATCCTCGCCGATGGGGGGCCGGGGCTTGAACTTACCCGATCCCATTTGGAACACTAGTAAAGCGTTTCACTCTATTTTGCCGGTATGAAACCGGTGGATACACTCGGTTTCCCCATCTGCATTCATCATTCATTGGCAGGCGCCTGCGCTACCGTACCGATCCTCGAACATGCAAAATGTACTGAAACGGTGTGCTAGTCTTATCCCGATCCGGCGCCGCCGGACCGTGCCGGTGTGGGTCGGCGACGTTCGCGTCGGTGGCGACTCGCCCATCGTGGTCCAGTCCATGACCAACACGGATACCGCGGATGTGGCGGCCACCACGGCTCAGGTCGCTGAGCTCGCACAGGCCGGCTCCGAACTGGTGCGGATCACGGTCAACAACGAGTCCTCGGCACGGGCGGTGCCCGCCATCCGCGAGGCCCTCGACCGACAGGGGCTGGATGTACCCCTGATCGGCGACTTCCACTTCAACGGGCATCGACTGCTCACCGATTACCCGGATTGCGCCCAAGCCTTGGCCAAGTACCGCATCAATCCGGGTAACGTGGGCCGTGGCGAGAAGCGCGACACCCAGTTCGCCACCATGATCGAGATCGCCTGCCGCTATGAGCGGCCGGTACGCATCGGGGTCAACTGGGGCAGCCTGGACCCGGAGCTCATCGCCCATCTCATGGATGAGAACGCCGCATCCGCCGACCCCAGGGATGCGGATGAAGTGATGCGTGAAGCCGTGGTGCTCTCGGCACTCGAAAGCGCCCAGCGGGCCGAGGCACTGGGGCTCGGCCGCGACCGCATCCTGCTTTCCTGCAAGATGAGCGGAGTACAGGACCTGATCGCCGTGTATCAGTCGCTCGCGTCCCGCTGCGACTACGGGCTGCACCTGGGGCTCACGGAGGCTGGTATGGGCTCCAAGGGTATCGTCGCCTCCACCGCGGCCCTCGCAGTCCTGTTGCAGGAAGGGATCGGGGATACCATCCGCATCTCTCTGACCCCGGAGCCCGGAGAGTCACGCACGCGGGAGGTCGTGGTCGCCCAAGAGATCCTGCAGACCATGGGACTGCGCTCCTTTTTGCCCATGGTGACTGCCTGTCCCGGCTGTGGTCGCACCACCAGCACCTATTTCCAGCAGCTGGCCAAGGACATCCAAAACCACCTGCGCGAACAGATGCCCCGCTGGCGCGACCGCTACCCAGGGATAGAGTCCATGCAGGTCGCGGTCATGGGCTGCGTGGTCAACGGACCCGGCGAGAGCAAACAGGCCAACATCGGCATCAGCCTCCCCGGCACCTGTGAACGGCCCTCCGCACCGGTCTATGTGGACGGCGAAAAAGTCGCGACCCTCAAGGGTGATCGGACCGCCGAGGAGTTCACGCGCATGGTGGACGACTATGTGCGTACCCATTTATTCAGTCCCCCCACTGTAGGATGCAGTGAGTGAAACGAACCGAATTGATGATGGGCACCCGCAAGGGGTGCCCCTACATCACGATGAAATGTATACACGCTCGCCTAACCACTGCCCCTGATGGGTTTAGATAACTTTAGAGTGGATTTTCTCGCAGAAGAGTTAGTATTCTATCAGAGAGATTTTCCTCTCGGCGAGTAAATCTAAACTCACATTCCTTGAGGTGTAAATGAAACGTTTGTCGGGGAA
>Ga0209259_1000618_pt1 | contig 11078 bp, 11 predicted proteins | sample WorMetGr2BELIZE1_FD_187417 | JGI IMG/M metagenome (GOLD analysis project Ga0209259, IMG submission 187417) | Marine gutless worms symbiont microbial communities from Max Planck institute for Marine Microbiology, Germany - Inanidrilus... ...
TGGTCTGAACGGGTTAAAAAGTTTGATAATAAATATGACTTATTTACTGGTAGTTTGTTTACAGTATAAACTCAGTATTCGTGTAAATAAATGTTGTCATTGTATTTGTATAGGCCTACATTGTTCACATTGTAACTTTGTATTATTCACATGTTATACAAACTTTGGACATTTTCGTAGTTAAGTTAGTTAAGTTTTTTCTCTTTCTTTTGCTACTGGATTTTAGTCTAGTGAATAAAGATTTTCATTTTCACACTACTGCACGGACCCGGATGTAACTTGGGGAATGATAGGGGGTGCCCCCCTAGTTGTGCACTATTGGGCTGATTTGCAATCGATGCACTGGTTTCGTTGCTGTGGCAACATATCGCCGAACGCGAAATGTCAGCGCGTGCTTGTACTCGCACTACGCCTGGTTGTTATAATGCGTTCGTGTTGGACAGGTTTCAGTGACGGTTCGAAGATGATTGCCGTGGCGCGCTGTCGACGTTGCAGAAGATGCAGAACAGTGTGAGCGTCGAAGGCGAGCTGTCGGAGTACATGGACTTCGAACAGATGTGGGAGAAGAAGCACAAGTCCGACGGATCGAAGGACACGCCGAAATATGGCGCCAGCGACTTCAAGTTCATCACTGTTCTTGGCAAAGGCAGCTTCGGAAAGGTGCGTGTGTGTGTGTGTGTGTGTGTGTGTGCGTGTGCGTGTGAAGGTACATGCGTCTGTTCAGAGCTGGTTGAGTGGCACAGTCTGGAGTTTTTGTGGGAGGCCTGTCCGAGCGAGCGAGATATAAAGAGGGTCGGAACTTACTACGGTCAGGTTTAAAAATACATATAATAAACAATTACTTTTAAAATAACAGGAAAAAGTACCCTAATTCACCCGTTTGTGGTTTATTTTCAAAACTTTCCTGCGAAGACTGGGGCCTGTAGGCCTTTTGTAGCCCCAGCTGTGGTGACGCAAATGTTGTATGTATGGTAACACAGTCAAAATAGCCATTATTTTTGTCTTTCTGGCGCGGACTGCGACACGTAACGTGACGTCTCATATGTTCGTTTGCTGCAGGTGTTGTTGGCCGAGCTGAAAGGCACGCAGCAGTACTACGCCATCAAGGCGCTCAAGAAGGACGTCGTGCTGGAGGACGACGACATTGACAGCTACATGGTCGAGCGGCGCGTGATGCAGCTCGGAATCAGCCACCCGTTTCTCACTCACCTTCACAGCACTTTCCAGTCGCCCGTGCGTACCTCTCACAGGCGCCGGCGATCGGAATACAGAACGTTAATTCGGGTTTTTTTCCTGGAACTTGTCGAGGGGCGTTGTCCAGCTCTAAAAACGTGGAGTGAACACTGAACAAAATACAGAACTGAAGGAAGACAACCGAGCAGAACCATAAAACCCAGGTTCACCTGGAAAATGGACCTGAAAACGGGACGAGGCATCCAGTTGACGCTGTGTATTTTGTTTCGACAGAGAACCTCAGAGGATTATTGGCACAGGTTTATACGGGCCGGATATGCTCCTCCTGTCGCCTAAATATCAGTGACTCAGAACTGATGGGAACCCGAAGCACTTGCCGAACCAAAGAAAATCACTTCGTCTTTTTTGCACCGCCGCCCGAGGGAAGGTGCGTTGCTTTCTTTGCGTCGGCTGTAAGTAAGTAAGTAAAGTAAGTAAGTGTCCAACACCAGTACGCATGCAGGAGTTCCAGTTGCGTTACTTTAAAAACTGTTTTGGTTTCTGAGGTAATAGCCCTGTAAGACAAGACAGTTTCGTGACGTGCATCGCCAAGTAGTTGCTAAAACTTCAACTGTGCTTTCGGCCATTTTCGATGTACAAGTTAAGTCAAGTGCGGGTGTACCGCGTTACGTGCTCAGAATCATCTGTTTTTCGTGATGGAGTTCAACAACGGCGGCGATCTGATGTACCACATCCAGGAACTGAGACGGTTCGATAACGACCGCGCGATGTTCTACGCCGCCGAGATCGTCTGCGCGCTGCAGTTTCTGCACGGCTGCAACGTCATCTACAGGTGCTGCCGTCACTTTAAACATTCGCATTCCTTTCACGCAGCGACGTTAATAGTTGGATGTCAAATCATATATTTGGGGGATGTCGTTGCCCACAATGGACAAGGCTCAGAGCGTATAAGAGTTCTCGGGGGCAGGGGGGAGTTCGGCCACTAGGGGAATTTTTCCGGTGTGAGACTATTTGGATCTGTGCCGACCTAGAGTAGACTAGAATAAGCCTAGCTTTTCATAAAGCCGGCACTGATTTGGCTTTTGCATTCTACCCGATGTGGACCGTATACATACACAACGGGAAACTCTGGTATGCCCAGATGGGATTGGCGTACAGTGATAGTTAATGAACTAGAATGTGGGCCAATGCCCAACGTGATGGTCGCCCTGCCGAACATAGGTGGCGCCCTCTGTTCAGCGCCGCAGTTTGGCTGACGCCCACTACTGGAGTGCCGTGCAGTAACGCTGCCAAGATGCGAAACCCGTTGAAATTAGTTGGGATGCCCCAAACTACCGGATCGATCTCAGCCGATAGTGGGCCGAAGTTCACCATATTGTGGGGACATCTGGAGGAGATATTGCTGCTTGACATTTTTTTCCGATTGTCGATACGTGCCTTAGTTGCGAAGATATAGCCCGAGAAAGTTGTGCGATGATGCCCAGATGGCGATTTTTGGCGACTTTTTTGCGTCCTCTATTTCCAGCGAGCCGCGTGCAGCACGTTTCAGACCTGCATCTGAAATTCGCACTAAGGCCGCATCATGTGTGGCAGACATTCAATCTGCGACGGCTGAGATTAGGCGAGGAAATAAAAAAGAAGAAAGAAGAAGAAAGCACAGGGCAAAAATATAATGGTCTGCCCTATTCCATAGCGCGACCATAATAAAGTGACTTGTGCTGTTGCAGGGATCTGAAGCTGGATAACGTATTGTTGGACAAAGACGGCCACATCAAACTGGCAGACTTTGGCATGTGCAAAGAAAGGATATGCGGCGACAGACTGGCGGTCACATTCTGTGGCACACCGGACTACATTGCACCCGAGGCGAGCTTCCTGCAAAATATCTTAATTTCTGTTTAATAAATCAGTGGACAAATTGTTGCGTTATTACGTCCGGGAAGCGAGATTACGAGATAGGTTCGGTTTGTGTTTTTTCCTTACTTTTTCTTATGTCAGCAAGATTTCTGAAAAAAGTTGTGGATGAACTTTTGTGAAATTCCGGAAATGGGTTCGCCCTGATGTTGGTTGCAGTCCGCAGGTATTGAAGATGGTTCCAAAACTGGATATTCTGCGCTTCCTTTTCGAGCTTTTGCTACCACAAGTGCAGCTGGGTTACGACGTGGAGAGTGTAATGTGTAAGACCTATAGGCCTAACAAGACCGAATAAAACCTGGGGCTGGAGTTAGGTTGTGGAAAAAGACTGTCGGACCCGACAACTAAAAAGAAGAATGCTATGAATCGTAATTAATGGAGAAAGTGATGTCTAATAACCACAAAGAGGAAGGGAGTGAACGGATTTTTATGGTACCGGCTCACCCGGGTTGTCCCAGAAAAAGGCCCGTTAAACGGATTCTTGTTGTTGTTGTTGTTGTTGTTCTTATTGAGTAGAGCTGAAACTACTGACGATATCTGTATCGTTTTGAAGGCATATTTTGGTTGACAATTCGACGACGGTAAATTCAAACCAGGCATAGAGCGAGTACAAGCATTTCGCTGACATTTCGCGTTCGGCGCTGTGATGTCATAGCAACGAAACCCGTACACCGAATTGTAAATGCTCCCAATACTGCACAACTAGGATGAACCCCCTACCATTCCCCCAACTTACACCCGGGTCCGTGGAGTAATCTAGGAATGCGGCGAGGGACAGACACACAGACACACAGACGGCCTTGACCACTAAACATTTCGCCTCGGCTACGCCTCACGCGAAATGTAATATGTCATGATTAGCGTCTGTAGGTGACGCGGTAGTGCAACGGGTAGAGCGTTGGACTTGCGATCGGTAGGTCGCTGGTTTAAATCCTACTAAAGACAACGCTGCGTAACAACCTTGGGCAAGTTGTTCACACCTATGTGCCTCTGTCACCAATCAGTATAACTTGGTACCGGCCAAAGGGCGGTGATGCTCTGCGGCTGGGAAGGTAACCGCAGGCTTGGCGTATGGTAATGGCAGCCTACCGTCGGGTGGATGACTTACGGTCACCTGCGGGCTGACTGCCTGTACACCGGGATCAGCTCCGGGCCCAACGCTCCGTATCGAGTATAGGAAGCCTTTACGTTTTTTTAGCTTCTGTATGCGCGTGCAGATACTGAACGGACTGAAGTACAACTACTCAGTTGACTGGTGGTCGTTCGGCGTTCTGCTTTACGAGATGCTGATCGGGCAGTCGCCGTTCCAAGGCGACAACGAAGATGAACTGTACAGGTCGATACTCAACGACTCGCCGTTCTATCCACGATACGTACAGCAGACCGCCGTCTCGTGCATCACGCAGGTTTCGACTTGTCTCTTCGCTAGTCTAACAGTATACGCCTACTAGACCGTAGCGCGCTCACGCGCTCTCCTTCCCTTGCGCCACATAGAATTTTCGGTTAAACACACGCACGCACGCACACACACACACACACACAGACTGGGTCGGCGCTAGCTAACTGGGCATATATGCTGCGACCTGTGCTTCATCACTAGTAGCCTACGCCACAGCTGCTGCTGCAAGCCTACCGCCCACTGCAACAGATGATGTGACCCTGTAGAGTACTAGAGAAGCGCCGCCTCCGTCTTAAGCTTCGCCCAGCGTTAGAGCGTCTGGCAAATTAATAGTATGGACTGTATGAAAGCGCCAATGACGTATTTTGAATTTTAGAAAACAAGCACTTGCCCTTTATAAAATTCAAATATTGTAGTTTGTCATGTTTGGTAACTAAATGTGACTTACAAGTGTGAATTTGTCATTTTTTCAGTTAATATTATTTTACAATTTTTCAAGGGGTCCCCGGTGCCAGGGTCCCCTAAATACGTCACTGGAAAGCGCGATGCATTTTATCATAATTCTTTCTGCCCATCTGTCCATCCATGTGTTTGTCACATTTTTGCAGTATTTAGCTCCTTAAAGTCCTGTAAAGGATACAGAGGCGCTGGTGGCTTTAAGTTAAGACTGTCTGAACAGGTGTTTTCTTCAGCAGCTGAAGTACAGATGGGGTAAGAAAAATGCTCTATTTTGACCAGGGCCCCGTTTAATCAGTTAGCGCTTAGCTAAGCAGTTAGAAAAATCACTTAACGTATTTGTTGCCATAAGTGCTTACCCATACCCAGCGAAGTAAGCAAAAAAATTTCTGCTAATTTTTTGACTTCAAATAAAAAAGGCAGCAATTTTGCAAGGAAGCGGAGTTTCAGATGCCAGTGACTGAATTTGTTTGTATGCGGGAGCTGGAGAAGATTACTTTAAGTTCCAAGATAAAAACTACATAACAGTGTGATTTATAGTGTTACCGGTACGTTACCGACCACTTTGTCACAAAAAAACTAGACAAGCAACTAAAATGTGTCACGTCATAACGTCCATCCATCTTTAGCCTGTGTCCGTGAACTTTGAACTACGACCTTGACCGTCAAACTTGACCTACACTGTGTCTCAAAAAAGTTCCCACCTTTAAACTGTCTGTAACTTTGTCAAATCTTAATCGATTTTCAACATTTTGCACTGCTGAAAAGTGTATGAAATTTGATACAAAACTCATATGACAATACCCACCTCACCTTAGGCATGTTGCTACAATACCTTGGGAAATTAAAAATTCAAATTTTCTGCAGATGTTCAGCAGATATGGAAGCAAATGCAAACACATTGCATTTGTGCACCGATTCTAATTCCTTTATGCTGAGTGTTTTATGTGTTGACAGAGTATTTGAAATATTAAGCCTAAGCATACGAAGGCATAGCTATTTTCTTTTCACTGCGCGGTCTGCCGCTGCCTGGCCGCCTGTCAACTGTGCCTGTGTCCCGCAACTGTATCAACAGCTTATTAACACCACGCTTTGTCCAGCTTTTCTCAGAAAATTTGTCTGTCAACCTCTTTGCTGTGTACCCCTTGAAATACAAACTTTTTTTAATCAAAATCTTGTCGTCGTCGCTGAATACCATGTTGAAACTCTGCAGTGACGTCTTTTGTGACGAATTTTCGTTGCTACAAATTCATCACAAAAGTAAACAAGTAAAAGAACAGTGACATGGAGAATTTTATTTGCAATCAGTATGGGGAAATACTTGCTATTGTAAACACCAAAAATAGCAAAATTTGTGAATGAATAACAAAGTTAGAGACGCTTAAAATGCAATTTGTTTGCGTTTTCTTCCACATCTGCAGAAAATTTGAATTTTTAATTTCCCAAGGTAGTGTAGCAACATGCTTAAGGTGAGGTGGGTAGTGTCATATGGGTTTTGTAGCAAATGTTATGCGCGTTCCAGCAGTGTAAAATGTTGAAAATCGGTTAAGATTTGACAACGCTACAGACAGTTTAAAGGTGGGAACTGTTTTGAGACACGGTGTAGAATTTAGGTCAAAGGTCATTTAGTTCAAAAGTTGTCGTGTGGACACACAAACACTGACACAGACACACACCGGACCTATTGCTCGACCTGGACCACTAAAGTGGTCTATGAATATTACGCAGCGGCGGTGTTAAACCGTGGTTACATGTGCAATTTATTGCATGCAACGCGCTGCAATTGTTGCATGCAATAATTGCAGGCTTTCAAACGTGTTTGAAAATATTCATGAGGCCAAAGTGTTGCAGCCAATGACAGCCTTTGGTGAAATCACGTGATAATAACAGTAACTCTTCGTCAGACGACATTTCGGATATGACGTCACCAGCGTTGACAGCGATAGCCCCGCCGAGATCCTAAAACAATTGCATGCAATTTGTTGCATGCAATCTGTTGCATGCAACCAGTTGCATGCAACAAATTGCATGCAACAAATTGCACATGTAACCACGGTTTAAGCGGTGAGTTTGGCTGCTGCAGCTGCTGGATCGTCATGCGGCGACGCGTCTCGGAATGCCGACGAGTCCTCACGGATCCATCAGACAGCATCCGTTCTTCAGCTGCGTCAACTGGCAGAAACTGGAGACGCGACAGATCAGCCCGCCTTTCCAGCCGCGTGTTGTAAGCGCGCACGTACATACCACCGCCGTCACTGCCACCGTCACCTTCGCTTAACGGCCGTTTCCCCGGACGAATCTCGGTCAGCCGGTTCCCCTCGGTTTGTAACACGGTGAGGTGGACCTGGTGGGATTGAAGCCTATCCTTAGGAACACTACTTCCTTCAGTGCTTTGACACTGTTGGTTGGGTCATTTGACCCGCAAAAACCGTCCCCGAAATTACCTATAATGTGTTTAGTGGGACGTTAAACCCTACTCACTCCACTTCACCTCCCCTCGGTTTTCTCCCTCCACTTGTTCTGACAGAGAACCTTTGGGGAATAACACACACTACACACACACAACCGTTTTACGGCCCTTTTTCCTGGACTACCCGGGTGAGCCGGTGCCAGAAGAGAACTTCTGGACTTTATGGTGCAAGAGAAGATAACAGAGGTAGACACACCGACAATCTGGCTCGTCGCCACTCCATCCGGACTAATCAGCGACCCACATCCGTCGTTCCCCCCATGTTACGCCGGATGCCTTCCTGCTGCAACCCTCATACTTTATCCTGGCTTGGGACAGGCACTAAATATGCTGGCTTGCATACCCAGTGGCTTGGGGAATAAGTTATTCCCCAAGCCACTGGGTAAGCGGTACATTTTTTACGGGCCGGATGCTCTTTTCGTCACCCAACCAACAGAGTAAAAAAACTGGCTGAAACACGCACGTAGCCTACGTATCTACATCCATTAAGATTTTAACGAAAAAAAAATTCACAGGATCACCAGGATCAACAGGCCACTTAGACTTGCTGTTAGAAACATAAGTGCTGGCAATAGTGGCATAAAATTGTCCAAACTGTAGGCCTAATCTTCGCGTAGTTTGAAATTTGACAGAGTTTCACCGGTGTAGCTCCGAGATGACTGGAAGAACTACGTTAGTTAGTTAGTTAGTTGGAGTTTAACGTCCCTTTTCAGCACAAATATGGCTATATCAGAGACGAAAGGAAGAACTACGTCTCCAACCTAACCCTTGTATACGTGAAGTCAGCTCGGCAGCCTTCAGTGAAGTTCATTCATCCCATTATCGCTTAATTTTGCATTAAGTCGTGAAAATCGCACGTTGTGCTATTGACTGCTTTACTACAGCCGTTTTACGGCCCTTTGTCCGGGACTACCTGGGTAGCCGGTACCAGAAGAAACATTCACCCACCCACCATCCTGATCATCATCCAACCTTTATCAGCTTTTTCCATCTACTACGATCCATAGCATCCTCCCCGTTCACTTTACGTGCTTGACAATCTTTTTGCACACCCTCTGTCAAGTCCTCTTTGGTCTACCTCTTTGTCTGGAGCCCTCTGCCTCATGCTCCATACATTTCTTCACCCAATCAGTGCCTTCCTTTCGCAGCACATGCCCATACCATCGCAACCTGTTTTGCTGTAGTATCAATATTATATCATCTATTCCTAGTCTTTCTCTCAACTCCTTACTTGGAACCCTGTCTTTTACCTTAACATTACACATCCATCTGACCATTCTCATCTCTTCTCGCTGAAATGCCACCTCGTTTTCTTTCCTGACAGGCCAGGTCTCGCTTCCGTATAGCATATTTCGCACACAACTGTTGTACAGCCTCCCTCTCCTTGTCAGTGATATATCCTATGGTAAGTAATGGTACCAACCGCCGGAATTTAGTCCATCCAATTTGAATTCTGGCTTCCACAGCTGCGTCAGCATCTCCATCTACACTCAACGTGTCACCTAAGTAGCAAAACGTATCCACTAACTTCATATTTGCACTATTGACTGGTTTGGTCGACTCTTAATTTCTTGACACCGTATTTCGTCATTGCTGCCATGCATGTTCGTTTACGCTGTCGTCTAATTTTCTAAATGTTTACACGATAGTCTTCGTGTACACGTTTAGACACGCGCATCCCTACAGGCGTCGGTCGTTGTCGTTGGTCTGTGCAGCTGTCGGCGCTCGACGTGCGCTACTTCGACGCCGACTTCACGATGGAAAAAGTCCAGCTGTCCAAGACCGACCGCAACCTGCTGGCGACCATCGACCAGGAACTGTTCCGAGGGTTCAGCTTCACCGAACCGCAGATGGCCCGCACCGCGGCCATGTAGCAACCGTGCTGTGTGCTGCCGTAGCGATCACTGAGTGATGCGACCAGACGGCGATACTTTCGGTTGGTCACGGCAGCAAGAAACCAGTATTCTTACGCCAGTCTTTCTATACCGACAGTCGACACTCTGCAGTGACTATCTCTTGATATCAAAAGTACAGGAAATGATGACAATGGTAGGCTTGAATATCATTTTAACTGTGTATGTAAGTAACTCCCGACGTTTACGATTTTCCTAAAAATCACAAGGAACGTCCCAGTGGCACAAGCGAGTGTTCGTCGTTGTCCGAATTATCGATAATTCTTCAACCTCTTGAACACGTTCAGTCGTAGGCGTTTGCGAAACGAGACGGGTGAAAGAGGATTGCGTACCGTGACGTGAGTCTTCGACTTCGATGCCCGACTGATGTCTGCAGTGTTGTCGTCCTATAGAGTTTGAAAACCTAGGACGAAACAGTTCAAAATCGGGATTGAAAAGTGCGGAAATCTGGCATGCAGCGTCGCTGGCGCGGTGACGTCGCAGCTGGTGTAGTTTTGCGTGATAAAAACAGTCGTTCTGCGACGCAAACGTAATAGAGCGCATTAATCAGACGACAGCCGGTGTCTTGTTTTCAACCGATCGTGTGATGTTCTTGATTGTGATTTTCCACACTTGCGCTGCGATGTCTCAAGACAGTTAATGTATCTCAGTGTTGAGGTTGCATAGAATTCAATGCACCACGCAGTTTGTTTTTCCGGTTTTTGGCTGCAGCAGTACTCGTTCGAACGGCAATGTGCCTGTTTTAATGTTAGGCGGACATGACTGAATCTAGTGTAGCTGTACAATGTACGTGTTCAACTTATTATAAGACGTTTGAACTACATTACTACACTACATCTGTTTTTTTCCAGGACAAACTGGTGGGTAAGCCGGCACCAGAAAGGTAAAGCATTCTGGATTTTACAGGAGCTGGAGATGATGGGGTGGCAGTGGCATCATCTGGACCATATGTAAATCATTTGCACCTCGCTCCAGATAGAAAACCATGCCAGTACCTCACCACTGGTGTACGACGCTTGAAGTGTAAGATTTAAGGTTGCTGTTACTTACTGATTTTGTTTTCATGAGATTAATTGGATAACGTCGTTGTTGTTGCCAATGGATTTCTGTTGATTATTGCTTAAAACGTCTGGTCTCAACCGACGAATCGCTGAGGGTTGTTTTCACTTTTAGTACACCATTTCATTTCTAATTCTGTTGAGTTTTCACCCAGTGTTTTTATGTTCTTATTTTCGAATTTACCGGTATCTTTGCTTCTGTATTAAGAGTATGATGACCGTCTTCCTTCTCGAGACGACGGCTTTCTAAGTGTTGCCAGGGGCGTAGCTGGCCATGAGGTTCAGGTGTCCGGGTCTCCATCCACGACCAGACGGATCTCTGAGATTTTCACACGTACGATAAGAAAGTTGTGAGGTAGTGGGTACCTCCCCCATAGCTACTGCCGTGGCTGTGTGCTTCATTCGTTGTGAAAAATGTGTTGTGTGTTTTGGACCCTCGAAAAAATGTCAAACATAGTGATGTGTTATTATTTAGACCCGTATGGGAATTCGATAGCTGCATTTCGCTGGGCCGGATTTACGCATGTTCAGACTGTTCTGCCGGAGGACCCCCACAAATTCAGGGGCCCTCATTCTAACAAGATTTTCTGGTTCTTCTTGACATTTTTTACTGATCAGTGTCCATCGCGTCGTTAAACAGCAAGAAATGAAAGATAAAGGAAATAAGTGCCCAG
>Ga0209259_1000619_pt1 | contig 11073 bp, 9 predicted proteins | sample WorMetGr2BELIZE1_FD_187417 | JGI IMG/M metagenome (GOLD analysis project Ga0209259, IMG submission 187417) | Marine gutless worms symbiont microbial communities from Max Planck institute for Marine Microbiology, Germany - Inanidrilus... ...
ACGCGGTATTTAGATGACTATCGCAGCTCGGCAGAATAGTGAGGGGCAGTTTTCAGGAAACAATGCCCAGAAAGACCGCCGAGAACACTATAAGGTTCGATGGTAGGCAACGAGCACGGTGGAGGTGAAAGTTCGGTGGTCGTAGCAACACGACTATTTTTGACAACATCGACATCGGCGATTTGCTGACGCCGATTCGCCGATGTTCCAGCAGGCTCTGATGTTACCGATTTTTGATGTCCAATGTGTACATCGGCCAAACCGTAGTGACAGCACGGGCACCCGGTAATACTAGACATCAGGTGACGCGGGTGAGACTTGTTGAATGCTTTGGAGGCGGGCGACGACACACGACATGCTGTCTTCGATCTCTTCCACTCCTGCAACGCCTGTCATCGTTAATTGCTGACTCGGCCTCGGCGAGTCGGGAGACGTGTTGGTTTAATTGACTACAGCTGCGTAGAAGACACGATTTTCGTGGTTTCCATTTTTCATTGTTGATTTGTTTCAATGTATTGCCTTACCGCACTTGTGCAGTTGCACTGTGAATGTGTAATGGGATGGTTCAATTTTGGCCGGAACGGAAGATATCAAAGATAGCACACTTGACCGCACAGTGTCGCCCGCCTCCAAAGTGTGTAACGAGTCTCGCCCATGTCGCCAGCATCGCCCGCGTCACTTAATGTATTTAGCACTTCCCCGGGCACCGTCCGGCATAGGGTGACGGATGGGGGTCCCGTCGTCTGTCCAGTCGTGTTGCCAACGGAACGGCCAACGACGGGACAAAGATGGGACAGCATGGACTGACGTCCAGGCCATTCAGCAGCGTCTGAACACTTGTTTCCTATGTGGATGGGATACTACGTCTCTAATTCTATTGGGGAGGTGTCATATGGATAAACAAAGTACAGTGTTGATGTTTTAGTTTGTTGTAGACATGACGGGACAGACGACGGGACGGCACCTGCCATAATTAGGCTGGCGCGACGTCCGCCCATCGGCCTAATTGCTGACCCCGTGCTGTCCTGTCATCCCATCGTTTAGTATGACCGATAGGCGCCAATCCTGTGGGGCCTGAACCACACAAAGATTTGGTTGTGGGGTCTAATATGGCTTGGATCCCACGAAAATTTTCCAGAAATAAATGTAATATCAGCAACATCGATACCAGGAGCGGCTTTGTAAGCATAGAAAACGTTCTAAATCGCAAGGTAGCTGGGGCTTTGCTCTGGGCCCCACTGGGGGAGCTTACAGCACTCCCAGACTCCCTAGCTGGTGGGGAAGGGAAGGGAGCCAGTCAACTTGTCACTCGGTCAACTCATCACACTGTAAAATTGTGTGACGAGTTAACCGTCGTGTCGGACGGCGTTGTGACGAGTTGACTCTACCTTTTGACCTAGCATTCAAGAGCTTTGCCATCGTTGGTGACTTCGATATTGCACACGCTGCAGTAATGTCTTGTTTCGTTCTACGCTCACAAATAACTGTTGTCACTAATCATCCTTGCCATAGCAAGTGACATTAAACCCAAATAACCAAACCGAACTGCATGGCATTGCATATGTATTGTCGTATGCTCGCTTGCTGTAATATGCCGTCTGTGTTTAGCACTGTTTCTGGATGCTACCGGACCGGCATGCAATAAAAAATTTTATGACTGGTGGCTTTGTTATGTGCTCGCTTGTGGTGAGTTGACTGTGACGAGATGCATGTGTGACGAATTGACCGGTGACGAGTTGACCGTGTGACGGACGACATGACCATGTGACGAGATGACCATGTGACAAGTTGACTGGTATCCGAGGGGAACATCCCTCTCCCAAGAACCGCACACATCTTGGCCCTTTGAGCTTCGTTCTTCAGGCCTCAGGCTTCAGCTTTCGGGTCTCGTCATTTCTGTGGACCCCCACAGTGTTGTAGATGAATCAGTGCATATGACAGATGTGGATGAAACTTTATTGTAAATATGTTTATTAATTAAGGTATTTTGAGGCATAGAGATTTTATACCTGCACCCAATATTGCTTTTGATTGTCCTTTTTACCCCACCGTACAGTAGTATGGAGAGGTACTTAGTTTACTGTGTGTAATTTTGTTTTTTTTGTTTGTCATTTTGTTTCTTTGTACGGTTATGGATTTCTCAGCAGTGGAAAAAGCTAGGGGCATGAAATTTGGCATGCATGTTCGTCTACTATCCGGACAGGTCTTCCCCCCTTTTGGTGAACATTGGCTCGTGGGTAATCACAGGGGCGGCTGTATAAGTACAGTACTTACGAGCCTTGATATTGGCCTAGGCCCTTTGAAATAAACCTTAGGGGACACTGTCCATTGTCAGAACAATATGTTAGAAGAACACAAACATGAACCATCGTATAGGAAATAATCATTTGTGTACCTGCAGTCGTGCAGTCAGTCATGTTCATTGTATTTGACTGGCTTTGCTAAGGAATGATAGTATTGGTGATGCACCACTGTGTCATGTTGCGTGCTTGTTTGTAGGAGGTGCAAATATTTCGTGCCGTTATTCTACCTGAAGAGGATCTCGGACAAACCGACATTCAGACTGTGTGCTTTGTACTGAGATTTGCTAAAAATGAATTTATTTCCTCAGATGCTATGTCCAAGCTACGTCAGGTATTACCACGCGATGCCATGCTAATGTGGTATATGCTGTAGTGGTGTGTCTGCTGTCTGTCACAAGTTGGTGTTCTGCTGAAACGCCTAAATGTAGGATCATGCAAACGATGCCACACGATAGCCCAGGGACTCTAGTTTTCTGGTGCCATAGATCTCGGCAAAACTCAAACGGGGTCATCCCCAACGGAGGCACAAAATGCAGGTGGAGTAGGTTAAAATTGGCAACTTTCGACAAATAACTTGCTAGAACTCAAAGAACTTTGACCATTGCAAGCGTTGTCAACTTAGTTCGGTCACAAGTTTATCACGGTCAGCTAGAGCTGGGTCGGTTTCGATTTTCAACTTCGGTTCGATTCGGTTCGGTTTTCAGTGTCAAGTAGTCGGTTTCCGTTTTTTTTCGGTTTCGGTTTTCATACAGCACCACAACGAAATTGTTACGGATGGTAGTTGTGATACAGCCTATGAACCTGTTTTTGCAACATACTTAAAAATAAACGTAAACAAACGCTACCTGCATTCACTTGTTCAACAATAAATGTGCATTTTTCATTGCTACACGAAATTAACCACGCAATGCTTTAACAGTAGTGCAAAAGTTTACAAACATTAGTGCAGGTATGATTCTGCAGCACACAACTGACCCAAATGCAAGTAAGTAACAATAGGATCTTGACTCAGCTCAACAGAGAATTATGGACGCAGGTGTCTGACACCTCTAAGTCCGCATGATTAACCGGTCATCCTAAATAATGCGGACGAACACGGACAATGATAATTATGCGCCGCCAGCAAAGATCAAAGGCTTCTCTGGCTGCTACCGCCAACCGCTGCTCGTCGCCTTTGCCTTCCTCCTCACCCCAGATTGTCCTTGTGCTGTCTTGTCCGCGTTGTTGTGCTTAGTGCAGCGCAGTTCACTCACCATTTCCCGGTCGTTAACGTGGTCTGTGCCTGGACAACCATGCGTCTGGCCGGGCATACAGCGGTGCTGGGGGCAGGCGGCCGCCTAGTTATTGTTGTCTGCGTTCGTCTGCATTGTCCGCATTATTTAGCTCGATCCTGGTCTACTGGTAACTATCATCAACGAACATCATCACTTTATGACTGATAGTCTGAGTCGTGTGTGCATCGTTGAGGACACCGTTCTTTAGTTTAGGCCTAGATCATACACATTTGTATTGTTTGATGAGTGTGTGCAAACAACAACAAGAACATTATCACACATTCTAAGTTTATTGCTTTACAACACATTCATAAGATGACCGGCAGCGTAGCTGTTAGTAGAACGATCTGACTTACTTACATCCAACACAGACTTAACAACGGTTGACGTCGTTACCGACTTATCAAAACTTGTTTTGATTGATTTAAAATAAGTGTATTGTAGATTCAAAAGTGAGTAATTTTGTCACTCACTTCTTGATACTGCAGTTTTGCTAGCCTGCTTAAACTACAGTTAAAATTAGGAACAGTTTAAAAACTGCATCATTCAGGCTGTGTGCCACATCGTCCGTTAGCCTAGTGCGGCCTCAAAATCGAAAAATCGACGGACACCCATCAGGTTCGGTTTCGCCCAAAAAGTGCAGTTTCGGTTTCAGTTTTAAAACCGACCCAGGCTTACACTCAGCATCCACTTCTGTTTGCAGCATGTTTGCTGTGATGCAGCGCGTTGTTTTGGTTCGTCAGCAACAGCTGATACTTATTAAAACAATGTGAATTTATTAAAAAAGCACTGCTACATTATACACATTTTTACTGCTATTGCCCTGTAAAGATAGAAATGATTACAACAATGCTGTTTATGGTAATTTTGGCCCAGAATTTTAGTGCATTTTACTGTTACTAACTACATGTGCACAATACACTGTTTTGCCAGCCATTTTCTGTGTTAGCCAGTTGCCCCTTGGATTCTTCCTCTGCTTCTGCTGAAAGAGAACTTTTGGGCATAGGCCTAATTGCTGCTGATTTTTACAGACTGCATGATGCTGTTCATGTCATCCAACCAGCAATGCTCCAGCACTGAAGGAAACTATAAGTACGGTCACCAACCGAAGAAAATTGCCAACTGGCCTTTCTTAATCCACCAGCTCACTCCGGAGGGAGAAGGTGTTTCTTTTATGCCAGCTGTCCAACAGCCAACGGATTCCAGAACCTGGACTACACATAGTTTCTGAGTTTACCTCTAGAGGTTTACCACTTGTTTTAAAAGACCTGAAAGGAAAGCAGTCTTGACGTGCAGCCAGTGATATCAAAGCACTATAGATCACAGACAACTGTGGTAGTAGAATGTGAAGTGGTTGTTGTCATTGTTGTTTGACAGAAAAACCCGAGCACAATACGGCACCCAGAGGAGGTGCGTGGTTCAGAGACGTTCGAGATGGATGTGACACTGAACATTGCCGCATCTCATGTCGTGAGCGCTCACATCGGTCATTTATGTCATGACGCTGCAGACCTGACCTTCGCTCGCAGCTCTGATCTTCATCTTCTTGCACAGAGTAAGTATCGACAGCCAGAAAGCCTTGCTATCTTACGAGCGTTTATAACAAAGAATTATGAATTATTTATGAGCAGTGTTGTTGACTGATAATTCTTAAGACACTTTTCTATGTTCTTAAGTTTGTCATGACTTGTTTTGTAACTCCTGATAGATTGGATACACTAGAAAATTAGCTGACAAAAGTTTTTAGACAATCATGTAATTTCATAATTACTTATGATAACTTTGTGACATACTTACAAAGGTCTTATAAGGAACTTACAAACATTATAAGATTCTTTGTGAGATATTGTGTATGAATTGCATGCCGGGTGCTTGTTATTCTGGCACTAACAGCTTCAAGCTGTGCATTCAGTGCTTTAATGCTGTTGGTTGGGTGGCAGGAAGGGCATCCAGCCTGTAAAACTGAGTGGTGAGGTACTGGCGTGGTTGTCTGTTTGGAGTTAGGTGCAGATGTTTTGCATATGGTCCAGCTGATGTCACTGCCATCCCAGTCTACTACTACTACGACTACTTTTACTACTGCTTTTGATGTTTGTTTAACTGGTTTTCCATTTCCAGAATTACTCCAGGTTGGGTAAACATTACTAAAAGTAAACCTTTCGTATTCTACCAGCAGGATGCCCTTCCTGTCGCCCAGACAGTGGCATCAAGGCAGTGAAAGCTCAATTATAAGAACTGCTTTTTTTCACACGTGTGGAGTTGCTAGTTACAGCCCATTTCTGTTACCTGAAGCAAATTCTGCTCATAAATTTGTACATATTGCTGGTAGATTTGTAGTTGTAGCAACATGGGCAATGCTGTTTTGGGGTTGCTGAAAATGCAGGAAAGGAAAATGTGGAACTCGAAAATGCAGGAGTAGAAATTGTGGATGGGATAGTGTGGGATCCTTGCATTTTTGACAGTTCTGCATTTTCAATCAACCCCTTTTTGTGATGATATACACCAGTACGGTGTACTGGCACCTTTTCACAACACTGTTAAGTCAACTTAAGTATTGGCACCTTTTTCATGCCGCTGTGAAAGTCAACTTAAAGTATGCGGCCTCACTGTTAGTATTGGACATGCATACCGGCACCTTTGTTTCCAAAACTAGAATGTGGGCCAATGCGCAACGTGATGGCCACCCTGCCGAATATAGGTGGCGCCCTGTGTTCAACGCCGCAAAGTTTGGCTGACACCCACTACTACAGTGCCATGCAGTAACGCTGCCAAGACGCGAAACCCAATGAAATTTGCAGGTGTAACCCAAACTCGCCTACAGATCTCAGCCGCTAGTGGGCCAAAGTTCGCCATATTGTGGGGACATGTTGAGGACATATTGCTGTTTAACAATTTTTTCCGATTGTTGATACGTGCCTTAATTGCGGAGATACAGCCCAACAAAGTTATGTGATCTTGCTCAGATGGCAATTTTTTGCATCCTGTATTTCCAGCGAGCCGCATGCAGCACATCTCAGACATGCATTCTAAATTCGCACTAAGGCCACATCATGTGTCGAAGTATGGTAGACATCCAGCCTGCGGCCGCTGAGATTAGGTGAGGAAAAACGATAGAAACCACAGGGCAAAAATATAATGTCCTCTTCTGCTATGCAGGGCGGCCATAAATAGCACTGAACATGGGAATATGATTGTTACATTTTGCGTGAGTCGTAGACGACGCAAAATGTATTGTGGTCACGCGCGTCTGTGTGTCTGTGTGTGTGTCTGTCCGCGGCCATATGCCACTACTGCACGGACCCGGATGTAACTTGGGGGCATTTTAGAGGCTGCCCCCTAGTTGTGCACTGTTGGGCGGATTTGCAATCGGGCCATGGGTTGCGTTGCTATGGCAAGAACGCGAACCCTAGTTACAAGCTTGCGTCCATCCCGCGATATGACGACATAGTGCGAACGGCCGCCTGGGCAGGGTCTGCGCGCGTCGCCGGCAGGCGATGCTCATCGTCAGCCGGCGACGCTCGTCGCCGGCCGGTGACCGGCGAGCGCCCCCAAAACCGCGCGCTGCATACGGCAAACGGGCGCGGCTGGCCCGCCGGCGACTGTCGCCGACGGGGGCCGTTCTCAACATTACGGCGGCAGTCTGGAATGCGGGCTTTCCCTGGTGACATTCTGGCAACAAAAAGCGAACGCAAAATGTTAGCGAGTACATGCTTGTACTCGCTCTATGCCTGGTTGATTGTTTTTCTTTGATGTTAGAAATTGTTGTGCATTTTATTAGCTCTTGTGGTCCTTGCAAGTTTTCTCTTCCACTTGTAACCAAATTGTGAGCTGTTGTTGATGCTAATAATCTGTCAGCTGGTGATATCGTGTGAATCCGATGGTGACTTTGGTGGTCATTGTCGATGTTCATGTGTGCAGTATTAAGCCGCGACTATTCCATACTTCAGACAATCACTCGTGCTGCTCCGACAGCCAACCTGACCTCATGTACTGAGTCACGGCTCCACTCCTGGCAGCCATGCCTCTGTCACTATGACATCTGTGTAGGCTGGTACCCGTGTGGGCTAAAGTACTGTCGAGGCAAAGACTCGGTCGGCCGCATTGTGAACTATCGCTGCGGTATAAAGACGTGCAGCCGCTGTCGGCAGTTCGTGTTCCGCGTTGGCTCCAAGTCCCTGTGTGTCTGGGACGAGCCGGACTTTCAGCCGTTCTTCGCTGACTCTGCTCCTGTCCACAACGTCGACGAGTCACTCGACCTGCACAGCTGGAAAGACAGCGACACGTTCCTGCCGCAGTTTGTTAATGAAACTTTGTTGCGGAAAGCCGACGTGCGAAACCCAGACGTTGCCGGTTCAGATCACATGTTTAAGATGAACCAAAGAGTTGCAAGACGTAATATTGCTGTGCGCGGTGAACAGGCCAAGGCAAGTGCTCTTGACGACGATGATGAAGACGTCAAGTAAATTACTCATGTTAGTAAGAGTAGGCAGATAATACCAAGATGCAATAGTTTTGTTAGATCTGTGTATATATATTAATTTATTGTCGTTCTCAAATCTCAACGTGCCAAACTTGTTCTTGTTTCATTTTTGGTCCTTAATTATGGCCACCCTGCGTAGCAGATGCGGACATTATATTTTGCAGCTGTAGTTTGTATCTTTTTTCCTCGTCTATTCTCAGCAGTCGCAGAGTGGATGTCTACCATACTTCCACACATGATGTGGCCTTAGTGCGAATTTAGAATGCAGGTGTAAAATGTGCTGACACGGCTCGCTGAAAATACGGGATACAAAAAGGACGCAAAAATTCGCTATCTGCACACCATCAGACAACTTTGTCAGGCTATATCTTCACAACTAAGGCACGTATCAACAATTGGGAAAAAACTTGTTTACCACCAGTAACTCTGCCACATCCTCACAATATGGTATGGTGAACTTTGGCCCACTAACATCTGAGATCGGTTGGTGAGTTTGGGGCATTCCAACAGATTTCGCGTCTTGGCTTCGTTACTGCACTGACGTTGCTCAACAGAGGTCAACCAAACTTTGCATGATGTTTGGCCATCTCCTGGGCTGGTACACTATATATACATTTTATGCGGGCTGTTGCCCCTATGGAATATTGCCAGCTGTAAAATTCACTTCACTTTGCATCCACCTTCTTGCATTCTCCTATATTGGCAGCGTTACTGCACAGCACTCGAGCAGTGGGCGTTAACCAAAGTTTGTGGCATTCAGCAGAGGGTGCCGCCTATATTCCGCAGGGCGGCCATCCATCTCGTTGGGCATCGGCCCACATTGTAATTGTTTATGTTGTTTATTTTGTGGTTTCCTTGGCACACTGTCACATACACGCCAGTATGACAGCAGTTTGCCAAGTGATCTTGTGTTGGACACTTGTGTTTAGATGTCATTTTTGACTGTGTCGTACTGTAAGATAGAGTGCCAGATGAAATGTTGCCATGCAAGACTTGCCTGAGTGTCCCATGTGAGTGGAGCTTTGCCATTGTTGTGCTATCATACTGTCGTGCACACACTGGTTTAAAGACACTGCTCCGAGTGAACCTGAGTTAACCATTTGCCCCTATATTTTGTTTGTCCAGTTGTTCTGAAAGGGCACCTTAGGTGATAAATCATGCACAAATGCTCTTTCTGTCACCTAACTAACAGCATCAAAGCACTGCATGTGAAAATCAAAGCACTGAAGTAATGGCCTCATGGTGGGATACAAATACATATATTATTATTAGGCCCACATTGCAGTACTACGTAGATGCGGCCTGTTGCTACAGTGAGAGTAGCCAGGGTCTGTTGGTCTGTCTGTCTAACGATCATGAGCCCTATCAAGACGACTGAACCGATCAAGATGCGTTTTGGGATATGGACTTGTGTGGGCCCAAGGAACCATGTATTAGATAGGGGGTCCAGATCCCCTTGCATGAAAGGGCAATTTTGATGGCGAAAAGGGGTCGGCTCAGGTCATGTACGGCAGTCAGTATACTCAAAAGTGACTCAGTAGGGGCAGAACCGGTATGGTGTGGATGCCGATTGGGGTGTACTAGATGAGGTGCATATTGGCGCAACCTAGCGAATACAACTGAACCATCCCATGTGTGGCAGTGATGCAGCCTTCTCAAAATTATTACTTTGACCACTTGTTACTAACCAGAGAAAATCAGCTTGTACGTCATCCTTCTTGATCCAGCAGCAGACTCCTGATTTGTGGATGTTATGCTACGTTTGCTTCAGCTCTCTGACGTCACTGTTCGTTTCTTTGACATTCTGTGAGACATCGATATTTGTGTCAAATTTGAGTTACAGCCACCAGTATGTGTGTGGATTTTCAGTGCCAAAATTGATGAACTGATGTACGAGTGCTATGCTAATAGGCTGTAATGAATTACAATTTTTATTTGCCGTGTTTAACTTAATGTATATTATCTTGTAACTAGTCCAGCATTTATGCTGTAAAAACATAATGAACTTGATTGGTTGATAACAGTAGAATGAATAACTGAGTTTTGTCGTGTGTGAATGTGAGTGATGACAAAGTCACAGATGTTAGAGAGTGACTTGTCATGTGTGTACAACAGGCAATGTTTGCAACAGTATTATTGTGTAGTAACTCGTATGTGACACACAGATTTGTCGTCATGTCATTGGCCTATATTCTAAAGAGTGACATCGTATTGAAAATCGTCTGCATTTCTGCCCCATCCCACAGATTTTTCCATCCCACCCATCTGGCTGCTTTCCATCTGCACAGCATCCTCATGTGGTTCTTGACTTCTTGCCCATCCCATTCCTATGTAGCTTGTTCATATTGACATGAAAATATAGCTGTCTGTGGTACCTTACAGAACCAAAAAAAAACTACTGTCAGTTTGTTACATAAACAGTTACTGGAAGTTCTTTTCTGAAGATTCAATATTAGCAAGTAGTTAAGTGTCAGCGTGTTACATTAACAGGTACTGTCAACCAAATTGCATCCAGTAATGACTAACTGGGACTCATTCAAATAAGATATGTGACTCTATACTTCTCAAAGCTGTTAGTGCAGTGTACTACAAAAGAATCACACAACCATGATATTCCCAAATATTATTTACGCATGACCATGGTAATACCATACAAGAGCTCAGCAGTTTGGTCCATTCACAGCAGCTTGCCAGCAATGTTGTAGTTAGAACAGGTCGTCCCTGCCACATTTCTTCTCGTTCTTAATTCATGTTGTGATGTGTGGCATGAACATAGCTATGTGGTGCTGTTTATGGAAACAAAAGGGGCAGTTAAAGGCTGTTTGCACTTTCTATTGGTATTAAGAACTACTCGAATAAGATGCAAGAACAGCTTTTCTGCTTGAGATCAGAGATTGCTGGAAGACATTCTTCTTTCTTTTGTCTATAATTTTAGACATGTTTAGGCTACATTGTTTATGTTATTAACCGGTATTACATGTTATACGCTTTGTCGCAAACAACGATTTCCTACATG
>Ga0209259_1000621_pt1 | contig 11069 bp, 7 predicted proteins | sample WorMetGr2BELIZE1_FD_187417 | JGI IMG/M metagenome (GOLD analysis project Ga0209259, IMG submission 187417) | Marine gutless worms symbiont microbial communities from Max Planck institute for Marine Microbiology, Germany - Inanidrilus... ...
TGCCGATAGTCTATACACTTCATATAATTAATTAAACATTCTATGCGGTGTTGTTGTTTACATTACAAATAAAAGAGGATTGTCGTTGAGCGTTGCAAAAATAATATTATTTATCATATTTCATTTATGATTATTGCATAGTTTGCACTTTGACAGTATCCAGAGAGTGTTTCTGCGCGGTATGCTATATGTATTTTGCTGCGCGATACGATTTCAGCATTGAAAATTTATCTGTGAACATACCCGGAAGGTTTGACAGTGTTGATGGGAGTGGCAAGTGACGATTCATGTTTTTTTCGCATATGAACTGATGACTTATTTAACGATTTAAAATTGTTCCTTCGACTATATTAAACTTACGCAATTGAAATTATTCAATAAAGGTGTTACAAAGACGTAAAACTACTTTCTTACTTAGTAACAAGTGAAATAACCTTGAAATACAGGTGATTACGTGGCGATATGATAGAGGTATTTAAAATAACGCATAATATATACGACGCAGAAGTATCACCTAATCTGAGGTAGTATCCAAAATCTAACACCAGAGGTAATAAATACAAATTACTTAGCAACACATTTCATTATGATTTACGCAAATATTCTTTCTCTGCTCGTATAGTTAATATTTGGAATAGCCTGCCTAATATTGTTGTTGATGTAGGTACTGTATGCCTGTTCATTGTTCAAAGCACGTCTAGATAAGTTTTGCATGCACCAAGTCGTCAAATACGATTTTACGGCCGACCTGACCGGAATTGGCGATAGATCAGTTCACGATATCAGTGTATTGTAGTTTTTAATGTAGTATTGACTAGATAGATGCGGACATTGAGGTGTTTGTCACCTGCGTCTGTAGTTACTCGTTGAGTGTAATGTGTGGCAAAAAGTAATCCTGTGTGCTGGTACATTCACATAAGGAATGATATATATACAGTACAGGCGACCTGTACCTGTTTGTTCCATTGGTGGCAGATTCTTGTGGGCGAATCCCAACCCTAACTTTGGTCGTAGCACTAACTCTTAACTCTAACCTTAATGCCTCTAAAGCCTCATATCCCTAACTGTGAAAGCAAAATGACATGCTATTCTCTGCTTGTTGTGGGTGTCTGTAATGCATACTTAAACACGCTCTTGTATTACAGTTAGTAGCGTTAGTGCCACATTCTAGTGTCAGTTTACTTTTAGGGTTTAGTTTATGCTTAGCGTCAGTTTAGTTTCACCGGTTACTGCTAGAAGTTTGCACGATAATCTACTTTGGTGTCAAATGCCATCTGGTGAGTGGTCATGAAATAAGTAGGTTACAACATGGTCTACAGTTGACTGTGGCTCATTACACTCGCATAACCAACTGTAGACCATGTTGTAACCTATACATAGTTCGTTTTGTGCAATGAGTAGTGGAGCTGGTGTTTGTTATGGTCGCCCTATGGAATAGGGCAGACCGTTATATTTTCATCCTGTCCTTTGTTCTTTTCTCGCCTAATCTCGGCCGTCGCAGAGTGGATGTCTGCCATACTTCCATACATGGTGTGACCTTAGTGTGAATTTAAGATGCAGGTCTGAAACGTGCTGCAAGCGGCTCGCTGAAAATACAGGACGTAAGAAAGTCGCCAAAAATGGCCATCTCGGCACCATCGCACAACTTTATCGGGCTATATCTTTGCAACTAAGGCATGTATGGACAATCGGAAAACAACTTGTTAAGCAGCAATATGTCCTGCACATGTCCTCATAATATGGCGAACTTCGGCCCACTAGCGTCTGAGATCGATCTGGTAGTTTGGGCCACCCCTGCAAATTTCAACGGGTTTCGCCTCTTGGCAGCGTTACTGCACAGCATCTAGTAGTGGGCGTCAGCCAAACTTTGTGGCATTGAACAGAGGGCGCCACCTATGTTCGGCAGTGCGACCATCACGTTGGGCATTGGCCCACATTCTAGTTAATTCTATATCGTATCATCATATCGTGTCATATCGGCACTGTGGGCACATTGTCAGTGGCTGACTTTGCGCCAGTACTTTACTTCCATTCAGTGCCTTGACACTGTTGGTATGGTGGCAGGAAAATCATCTAGCCCATAAAAATCTGGCCCACTTCTCCCCTAAAGGTTCTCTTTTGGGTGGCCTTGCCTGACATGGACTACTAATTTGGAAAAATGTCGGCTAAAAGAACGAAAACTGACCAACGGTATGGTGTGTAGTTGTATATTTGCTGTGTTTCGCAGTGCCGCATGAAGCAAAGACGTTGATTAAGTTGTGTTTTATCTCGTGAGATGAATGTTGGAACATGGCAGTCCTGGTGGCATGTTGTCCTGATCGTCAGCGTTGTATCGACGAGATCTGTGGTCTGGTGCAACCAGTTCACCGATCATTACGCGGTGCAAGTGGACGGTGATGTTGACGAAGTGCAGCGCATTGCTGTGCAGCATGGCTTTGTTTTCGTCAATGAGGTTCATTTTCATTGTTCTGATAACATTGCTAGGTTCATGGTATGAATGATCTCTACTGACCCGTCATTTATTTTCAGTCGTGCATTTATGTTACAAACATTTTGATGTCCTGTCTGAAACACTAACAGTGTTAGTAAATTTTGGTATGAATGTATTCTACTCAGCAAATTATCGTTTACATTGTTGTCGATTAACTGATTACATTAGAACTGCTGCTGCTGCTGGTGCTGCTGCTGTTTGGTTTTTATTTTGTGCATCATACATATAAACTTATCTTGCATTGCTTTCTGCATGCTCCATACCGAGTACTGTTCAGTTGACATTTGACTAAGTATATCCATGCTGCTTCTTTCTACATTTACATATGTATTGTCCATGAAGTAACTAAGTAAGTAATTAATTGTGTGCAGTTTTGTGTCGATACCTGATTGCCTTCAGTGCTTTGACGCTGTTGGTTGGGCGGCAGGAAGGGCATCCAGCCTGTAAAAAATATGGGGGGATGGTGGAGGTGGGCACTGGTTAGTCCAGATGGAGTGACACCCAGCCGGATGGTCGCTGTGTATGCCTCTGTTAATCTTCCCTTGCACCGTAAAGTCCAGAAGTTCTCTTCTGGCACCGGCTCACCCGGATGGTCCCGGAAAAAGGGCCGTAAAATGGTTGTGGTGTGGTGGTGGTGGTTGTGTCGATACCTGAATGTACATTTATGACACTGTTCTTATGTGATGATTATGCTGCTTACTCATGCTGTTTATGTTGTAGATTATGCCTGGTTATTATCAGTTCAGACATCCTCGTGTTGCCAAGCGATCCATCTTTCCAGATTCCATCCACCATGTTTCATTGAGTGAAGATTCGCGGGTTACTATTACTGTTTGTTAATGTTATTCTTGTGAATGCCATCAGTATGTCATTGTGATGGGTTAACAGTTCATTCTAGTACTGGTTGTGAAAATTTTATCCGGAACACTCATGGAATTTTATTGATCTTTCCTGGAGAGTATGTATGTATTCAGATCAGAAGGTAAAACATGGATTAAAAAAGTTAAATACAGTTTGTTGTTCAAAACTGTTTGTATGATTGACAGTACCAGTAGTTTTTCATCTTTTGTGATAGCCTTTAGTGTACATCGTTTCTTGTTTCATATAAATTCTTTGGTCAGAAAGGTTTCTGTTTGTGGTATTTCAGATAAAGTGGGTGGAGCAGCAAGTGGCAAAGCGAAGAGTGAAGCGCGATGTACAGTCATTGTTCAGTGATCCAATGTGGCCACAGCAGTGGTACCTGGTGAGCACATGTCTGTTATACCCCGTTTGCACGATACAACCGGTTGTCAAACCACCGGTTTGACGACGGCTGAATCATGTAAACATACATCCAGCTGGTTGTCAAACTGCTTTGACAACCGGTTTGACAACCATTTTGAACAAACAGCCACTGTTCGTTCAACTGGTTGTCAAACCGGGTTTTACAACCGGTTTGACAACCGGCTGTATGCACGATACAACCGTTTTGACAACAGGTTGTATTGTGTAAACGGGGCTTTACATTACACCGTCACAGTTGTAGTAATGTTCCTTTTATGAGATCCTGACATGTTGTATACACTGTGTATCAAAAAACCGGACCACTGTTACATTTTCAAATGACTTCAAAAAAATGCCAGCCAGTGTCATAATTTTTGGTACAGAGAATCTCTAAAGAGTCTCCAATGTTCACATATGTAGCTTATGAAATTTGGCAAAACAGGGTACCAGCTTATTTTCGTGGCAGCAGTTTACAACAGATGTGTTGTCATCTGTAGTCGAAGAAATGAGATGAAGTAGAAATTACTATGTACAGTTTATAGAAGTTGTTTGGTAGAGCATACAATTGCTGTTCATAATTGTAGAACCGTGGCTCAGGGCTCGACATGAACGTGGTGACTGCATACAAGTGGCATATCACTGGTAAAGACGTTGTTGTTACAATACTTGACGACGGCATTGAGAAAGATCATCCTGATCTTAAGAGAAACTATGTACGTTTACACCAATCTTTTCTTTCCTGTCCAGCACAACCTACATTGAAACCTAGCCATTTTTGGCAGCTCACTACCACCACATGCCCTCCACTTCCATGATACCTGTATAAAATCCACTTTAGGAACTCCAGACACTTTTAGAGACTCTTTGCAGGACTGACTTAGTTAATATTGATCATGGAAAATTGCTGAGTCAAGTAAATGCTGAGAGTAATAGCTACTACTGTGCATTCATTTCATTGACTTGTTTTATTTTGTGTGATCATTCTGCACAAACAGACATATTGGTTTAGTGCATTTTTGGTCCACTCAGCCCTCTAGCTCTCTGCCCACCTTCCTCACTTGCCACTGTTCTTAATCCAATCTGTCTGTAACTATCGCTGCTTGTAGCAAGCAAATCTTCTGCACTGTTCAGCTGATTATGATAAAACACCCAAACACGAGTGGTTCTGTCACATGTGATTGACCTTCTGCGAGTCTGAACACAGGGACACAGCAGTGGTTCGAGTGGCCACGTTTCAGCAGGTAGGGGTCAGGGCAATAGAGTTATAGAGTTAAGTAAGTAAAATGTCAGCAGTCTCAGACTAGAGTATATCATATCCCAACGTTAAACACTATTTATGTATTTTTTCGTTGAGCTAGTTTTGTTCAGTTGGCCAATTTCATCTTCGGTTTCACTTGGATCTTGGGACCCTGGAAGGTCGGAGGCTGTGGTTTATTGAACTCCTGTTGCCGAGCGTCTGTTTCCACACTTTTATTCCGGATGTTTTGTTTGATTGGCCAATATTTTGTCATTGTTCATCGAGGCCATGGAGGTTGGTTGGTAGCCCCCATCCAGTGAACGACCTTAACCCTCTAGCTACACCACAGTGTATAGCTACACCACAGTGTACACTTGATTGCCCAATGATGGCTCTTTCTGTATTGGTTGCCTAGTACAATGGTCGTTGCATGGCTGTTTACACGGCTGTTTGGCCGATTGCTCTCTGCCAAGTGTTATGTTTTGGCCAGTGTGAAACATCCATGACGCTAGATATCAGCCATCTACTCCATCTAGTCCGAGCATTGCCTGCGATGGAAACAGTGGATATTGGATTTACAGATTATGGATAAGTGCTGAACTACTGAACTACTACGTCTGTTTAAAGGCATTTTTCCAGGACAACCTGGGTAAGCCGGTACCAGAAAGTTAAACCATTCTGCATTTTACTGGAGCAAGAGATGACCAGGTGACAGCGGCATCAGCTGGACCATATGCAAATCATTTGCACCTCGCTTCAGACAGATAACCACGCCAGTTCCTCACCACGAAAGTTAGAGGTAAAAGCCTTGTAGTCACTGACAGCAGGGGCCGTATGTGAAGTGTTTCTGTGATGAACTACTGTGAGGACACGTGCATACTGTTTGGCTTATAGTGATGTGACGAAGCTGATCAGAATTTGCATTCGTGGAATGCGAATTTCAACTTATGAATTCATTCGAATGCGAATGCCGCTTTATATAGCCTATAAAGCATGAAAACCGGAAGTAAGTGCTAGCTGCATTGTGCCCAATAAATGGTCGAAACCACAAATGTGCTGCGTTATGCTGACTGCGTATGTGGGTAACTGATGACCAGCTGCATTATTACCAGGAATGAGTTTGTGCTTGTTCGTTATTATTTTTGAAGCTGTTTGCTTTGTACATATGAAATTACTCGTAGAACAAGCATTTTCACATGCATTTGATTTGCAGTTGACAAAAGGCGTTTAAAACGTTCGACGAATTTCAAATAGCAGCGCCTCTGTAGCCTAGGCATTTATTGCGCTTTATAAATGTGTCTATTATTATTATTATTATTATTAGCTGAAATCGTTCGAAGTTCGAACGTTGTCAAAAGCGAATACGAACTTCGTCACATCCCTGTTCGCTTGTATGTATCGGTGAAGGCCGAGTGAGATGCGGTGGTGTTTGCTGTGTCTGCGTGTAGGATGCTGATGCAAGCTATGACGTGAATGGACGTGATACTGATCCTCAGCCACGCTATGATCCGTCAAATGAAAACAGGTGAAAATGTGTTCTTCTACAGTGAGACTGCACCGTGTGGCATACTAGTTAGATAGATAGATAGATATTTTATTTTCCGCAGTAACAAAATAATAATTAAATTTTAGCAATACAGTGGAAGGCTACGAGAAGGAGAAGTCCATCAAAGCTGGTCGCCTGAGTATATAATGTAATATTTGTGAGTATTACTGACAGACAGGGACAGACATACAAGCAAAAACGCAGAAAAAAACACAGAAAATGGGGATTGGAACACAAGCACAACTAACAGCTAGAATATAATACACCAAATATCAGGAATGACATAAAATAGAGTTATAATGGAACTAAAGACTTATAGATCATAAATTTCTTTAAATGTTTAGCAAATGAGTGGGCACATATGACATATATATGATATACTAGTTGACTGTGTGCTTTGTTGACAAATCACTGGCAGCAGCACTGAATCACACCTGCTACTTGAGTCACCTCTACTGTGTCACACTCGGGGTCGCGTGTGACTTCTGCTGCCAGAGTGTGACAGTTGCCAAGTCACACTAGAATCATGTGAGTCATTGGTCGGTGGCACTGGGAAGAGCATCCATTTAAAGTTACATTTTTTACTCCAGAGAAGTTTTTTGCTTTCAGTGCTTTGACGCTGTTGGTTGGGCATTAGGAAGAGCATCTGGCCTGTAAAAAATCGAGTGATGAGTTGTTCGTGGTTATTTATAGGGACCAAGTTGCAAATGATTTGCATATGGTCCAGCTGATGCCACTGCCAACCCGTCATCTCTTGCTTCATTAAAATCCAGAATGGTTTAACCTTTCTGGTGCCGGCTTACTCAGGTTGTCCTGGAAAACAGGCCAGTAAATAGGTGTCTTTTACTCCGGAAAAGTTTCACGTTACTGATGTCTACAACTCTCAAACAGGGATGCGTGTACTACGCGGCATTGATAGATGTCGTGTTTGTTGTTGGTAAATCATTGTACATCCAAACACACACAGTCTGCATGTGTTACAGCTGTGGGTTCTGTGCTTGTGTTGTGCTACTTTGTTGATTGGTGCTGCACTGAGCGATTACCATTGATGTGAGGAGTGTTACAGTAGGCTACTCCGTCTCACCAGAACTGTAGCTACACTGACTGACTTGATTCACCAGAACTGCTCATTGTTCAAGTACTTCTGGTACAGTGGCTGGCTCAGGATGTTGGATTTGTAATCAACTCCTGGCCACTTTATTTTCATATAGCTATCTTGGGCAAATATTGCCTTCAGTGCTTTGACACTCTTGGTTGGGCATCAGGAAGGGCATCCAGTCTGTAAAAAGTTGAGTGATACGGTACTGGCGTGGTTATCTTTCTGGAGGATGGTGCAAGTTGTTTGCATATGGTCCAGCTGATGCCAGTTCCACCCCATCATCTCTTGCTTCATTAAAATCCAGATAGGTGACCTTTCTGGTGCCAGCTTACTCCGGTTGTCCTGGAAAAGAGGCCGTTAAATGTGTGTCTACCCAGGGCAGGTTGTTTGCACTCACGCGAGTCTTGCTGCACGTGCTTGCAACATGTGATGACAACATGATGCACACATGTATTTGTTTCATTTGTATTATTTTCACTAGCTACCCAGCCACAGTGAAATCTTCATCGAGTGTCTGCCTGTCTGAGTTAAATTCCAAAATAAGGCATTCTTTTGCCCATGCAACAGGTTATAACAGGCTAGTTGGTTGCGTGGTTCAGTGGTATAACGTCTGTCTTCAGCCGGCGTACTTTCGCTGTCCTGCGCTCGGTCTGCAGCTGATGGCTGACCACTTATGTGGGTAAACCATCTACTACAGGCCAGCCAACTAGGCCAACTCAGCCTTTCATCCTTTCAAGGTCGATAAATGAGTAGTAAGCAGTAATCAGGTGTTCGCTATTTCGGTTGAAGTGGCGCCATCTGACGTATGCTTACGGGGTGAAGGCCTGGCGTGGTTGATTGGAGCGGTGGTGTGCTTGCTAGCTGCTACCATGGGTCAAATTTCCGTTAGCACAGGCAGCGGATAGGCGCATTTGCGCTGCAGCACCACTGGCTCTTGCCAATCAACTGCCACTTCTGCATCATCCGCGACTGAAAAGCGCTGTGTTCCAGTTTCGTGTAACTAGTGCCATATAAGAACCCGACCTTTACCTTTATAACAACTGTATGCATAGAATCTTTTATTGGTCACAGTCAGCGACAGAGCATGGATGATGATGTTGGATTGTGTGTGACGTGGTATCAGACATGGTACAAGATGTGCGGGTGAAGTGGCTGCCGAGGCAAACAATAACATCTGTAATGTCGGCGTCGCTTACGATGCTCGTATTGGAGGTAGTAGAGGTCTTGTCGTGTGTTTTATTAAGTATGTAAAAAGTGAAGTATGCTAGTCATGTAGTATAGTTATTAACTAATGATGGATGCTGTTTTGATTGCAGACTGATTCAACACTTATTCTAGTTGCATATGTAAACGTGTCAAGCAGTAATAGCAAGTGATTTTTGTAAGTTGGTGATACTAATATGGATATTGATGACACTGATAGCAATTGTTAATCTGTGACTAAACTGGCATTTGATGCCTTTATCTGCACTCGTTTGACAAATTTTAAAGTTAGCTTTTTGATAAGTCGTTTTCAGATTGCCGTTGATGATAAATAAACGTATTTGAGCCTGAGAATTGTGATGCCTTTATAGAGGTGTCTTTGTGTTGGATAATGAAGCTTCAGTGCAATATAGTCAAGGCAAGTGTTGTTGCACACCTGTAAATGAATAGTGTGTTGTTGTTGCTGTTGTTGTTGTGAACACATCAAACATTGCCTCAGTGATGTTAACTGCTGCGTCTGTTATTGATCTCTCGTGCCTAGTGGACCACATTTGTGTCTTCTAAATGACCCGCCGAGTGCTGCAAGGGACGTTCAACACTAGACGTCAACAGTCAGTGGCAAGGTGACTGGAAGTCATCGTCAGTGGTCAACTCTTCCGTAGTGGATGACCAGGATTCAATCTGCCACCGTGTCCTTCATCACTAAACCGTTTCCAGACTGTCGCAGGCCTCTGTGCTTCCTGCCACAAAAAGTGGTGTCTTGCAGTGACTGACAGGTGTCACACGTGGCAAATGACAAACAATGCTACACATTGTCAGCAGCTGTGCACAGACCAAGCTGGAGGGTGAACTGAACTGCAGCGGCTTTACTCAGCTGATGATGTTGCTGATGGCACATGACTCTTGAGCGCACGACAACAGCAACAACAACAACAGATGCATTGTTGGACTGGTAGCAGGTCGACTCGCTGATGTGCCAACTGCCGGCAGCACAAGTCAACCATCAGATGAGTCAACTAGTGACTTGCCAACCGCACATCGGTGTTTCAACAGAATACAGTAGCCAATAATATGAAACGCAAAATTTGCAAGTTGGCCATTTTGCGAGTTGACACATTGGCGAGTTGTCCTTTGCTGTTGGCAGTTATTTTGCTGTCAGCGAGTTGTCGTGTTGGCAAGCGGTCCATGAACTGCTGGGCCCATGATATCCAGATGTCCACATGCCACGTGAGGCTTGACGTACTGTCGACGTGCGTGTGTGCAGGAGTGCGGATGCTGGACGGTGAAGTGACCGACGCGGTGGAAGCTCAGTCCTTGGCACTCAATCAGCAGCACATCGACGTCTTCAGTGCCTCGTGGGGTCCGGACGATGACGGACGAACGGTCGACGGACCTGGCCCTCTTGCCAGGAAAGCTTTCGTCGACGGCATTCAGGCGGTTCGTAGCACTGTCTGTCTAACACTTACGGTTTTTGGGCAACCGTTACAAGTAATCGTCTTCCCTATGCTATGAGACCGTTGTCTGTCCTGTCTGTCCTGTCTATCTGTAACATTGGTGTATTGTGGCCAGAATGTTGGATGGATCAAGATGCCACTTGGTACGGAGGTAGGCTTCGGCCCAGGCAACATTGTGCTAAATGTGGACCCAGCTTTCCCCACAGAGAGGGGCACAGCAGCCCCCACTTTTCGGCCCATGTCTATTATGACGAAACTGTCGCACATCTCAGCAACTGCTGAGCTCTTGTGTGTTTTACCGACTTAGTTTTCTACCATTACCCAGCAGCATATCCATACAACTGGCCAGTGTTATGTGGTGGGTGCTGCTTTGCCACTATCATTCAGTACCATGTTATGCTGCCCAGATCTGTAGGCAGTTGTTGAACTTTGATATTCCATGATGCCGCTGGTGGCATCGCACACAGAACAGTTTGTCCACAGATCTGTATATAAAATATTCTAAATTCATGACTCGCCAGTCGCATAGCAGCTGAAGGCAGGTCTACTGATTGCCACCCAAAGTGAGTGCCACAAGATGGCAACTAGTCAGGTGTTTTTTAAACAACATGCAACAAAGCATTGCCAGATGTGTTTTTGTTAACTTGCCACCCCCCCCCCTCTAGTACACATCATCTGAGCTATGATGATTGTCAGGAGGATAAGAGGGAAAATTATCAGAACTGTTCTGTGCTGTGTTGTGTACAACAGTTGTGCACAATGATATGCACACACAC
>Ga0209259_1000622_pt1 | contig 11065 bp, 8 predicted proteins | sample WorMetGr2BELIZE1_FD_187417 | JGI IMG/M metagenome (GOLD analysis project Ga0209259, IMG submission 187417) | Marine gutless worms symbiont microbial communities from Max Planck institute for Marine Microbiology, Germany - Inanidrilus... ...
CGATATCCACATTGACATCATCACACTGCTGACTATCACCAGGATACAAATCAGGCTTTGCAACTTGTAAATTGATTGTATGAAACAACTTTAAAACTATACATCTAAAAACGAAAGAAATGAACAATGTGTGGAAATACAAGCCAGTAGTTACCCCATATTTCTGGCAGTGTACTATGGGTATAGGTGTTCCCCAGTATCGCTGTCTGGATATCAGCCAATCACGAGCCTTCTCGCTGGTCACATGACCACCACAGCCAAGTTTCTGAAAACAACACAGATCACGCGTAATTTTCTGAAAATCAAACTTAAATGTAAACTTTATTAACTTACGCTGCTATAAGGAAGTTAGTTTGTGCTTCAGTTCACACAGTTTTGTCAACGAGAACTTTTCTGAAAATCATGATTTCCAAAACGGCACAGGCTGAACTTATAGTTATAGAATTTAATAAATTACTACTAAGAACAAAAAATTGTTACCAAGTAAAATTAACTCAAATTCAGATTTTTATAACAGACATTATAATGTTCCATACTCTTTGCTGTGTTATTTTTCTGACCACAAAGTATTAACTGAATGTCATGTCAAAAAAAATTTCAAAACAAATTCAATACTAGAATATGGGCCAATGCCCAACATGATGGCCGCCCTGCCGAATATAGCTGGCGCCCTCTGTTCAATGCCGCAAAGTTTGGCTGACGCTTGCTACTAGAGGGCCGTACAGTAACGCTGCCAAGACGCGAAACCCATTGAAAACTGGAGGGGTGCCCCAAACTCGCCAACAGAGCTCAGCCGTTAGTGGGCCAAAGTTCACCATATTACGAGGACATGTGGAGGAGGTATTGCTGTTTAACAAGTTTTTTTTTCCAATTGTCAATACATGCCTTAGTTGCGAAAATACAGCCCAACAAAGTTGTGCGGTAGTGCCGAGATGGCGATTTTTTGTGTCCTGTATTTTCAGCGAGCCGTGTGCAGTATATTTCAGATCTGCATTCTAAATTTGCACTAAGGCCACACCATGTGTGGAAGTATGGGAGACATCCAGTCTGCGACCGCTGAGATTAGGCAAGGAAAAAAACAAGAAAGAAAGAAAGAAGAAACAGGACAAAAATATAATGTCCGCATCTGCTACGCAGGGCGGCCATAACAAGAGCGGAACTTCACCTTAGCATAGTCAGAAATTGCTGTAAACGCTTCAGCTGTAGATAAACCACTGAACTGCAACCATCATGCACACACACCATGACGACATTAAGCCACGATGAAACTACAACAAAACTGTGCTCAAGCTTAGCGACCTGCCTCCATTGTAACAGTCATTTTCCAGGTAAACCTGGAATAGTTGGTTCCCCTCAGGTTTCATCATCCATTTCTTCTGGAAAAGAAAGTTTGGGGATAAGGGACAGAGGTAGTTTTACGGGCCAGATGTCAAAGCCCTGAAGTAAACACAAAGCACTGATCCAAACCAGTGCCATGGCCTCATCATTCCTTCATCCGCCACTGGACTCCTGATGAAAGCAGCATTGATCCCTTCAATTGGTTCTCCAAACGCCAGTACCAAAATTATATGAAACTTAGCTGTCACAAAGAAATCTCACGACACTCCATATAATTTCAAATTCTTCCAAATTGTTAAAACGACAGCCTGTAAAACTGTCATAGCTGTCATGCCAATGTGTGACCATGAAGGTCAAGTGCAGGATACACAGTGTTATAAACATTTGTGACAGTCACAATCGCAATAGCCCTGGGTTGATATTCCCTCCTCTCCAGTAGACATCACCTGAGATATGATGACTCTCTGGAGGATAAGACGGAAGATTATCAGAACTGTTCTGTGCTGTGTTGGGTATGGCAGTTGTACACAATGATATGCAGACACACAAGCAGTTCTTAAAGTTGAGTGTTGGTTTAGGCTTAGATTTTGTGTGTCTGTTTATGTTTAGCATGTTTGTGTTTTCTTGTTTTAGCTTAGACTATTTTATTCTTGCATTGTTTGCTTCTGTTGTGTTAAGTTTAGTTTTTCCAGTACTATGCCAAGAGATTGGCTGAGAAGAACATCTTCAAAATGTTTGACCTATTTTGTGTTGAGCAGGACGTAAAACCTTAACTCGGGCAACCTAGGTTGATAACAAGTTATACCGAGGTACACACACACACAGAACTGTTTTACAGCCCTTTTACTGCGATCACCCAGGTGAGCTGGTGCCAGAAGAGAACTTCTGGACTTTATGGTGCAAGGGAAGATTAACACAGGCAGAAACACCGACCATCCGGCTGGGCGCCACTCCATCTGGACTAACCAATGCCTATCTAGCGTCTTCTCCCTAATCTGAATGTGTTAGTTGCCTTCAGTGCTTTGACACTGTTGGGTGGGCGGCAGGAAGGGTATCCGATCCGGCCTGTAAAAATGGCGGGATTATACCGAGGTAAAAGCCCCCCCAAAAAACAAAGTCCTAAGTGTCAGGTAAAGTGACAAGGAAAAGTATCATTATTTTTTTAGAAAAGAGAGCATCCTTAAAACAAAATGTAGGTAGGCCAAGGTAGCCTCCATTCCCAAAACCAGTTTGAACTATTCAATAATGCTATTACACAGCTCAAGTAAACAGATGCACAGAACTGTAGCATAGTGCAGCAAAAACACTGTAATGATTCTTAGAAAATCTCTCTGCACAGATACAGTAAAATGTTCCTCCTCATGCTAAAAGTCTATACTGACACTGTTGGCAGGCCTGCAGGAAGGGAATCTGACCTATAAATCTATTCTTAACCCTTTATGGGACAACCAGCTAAACCAGTTACACCTGAAATGTGGTAAGTAAAACTCCATGTTATCCATTAAGTTTTTGTTAGCTGTCATGTTACAAACCTCGTCAGAGTTCAAAACGTGACTTTTGTCTGCGTCATAGACGTTGACAAAGTTCAAATTGTGTCGAACAGCGAATTCGTGGTCATCAATGCTGCAAGACGGAATTCCTACTCACACAGCAGTAGATGCTATCAACTAGTGTTAAGTAATTCACTATCAACTGCAATAACTAAATTAAATTAACTAAACGATATGTATGCTTCTGGGACTAACTGACTGTTATTTTGTGCATTAACCTCAATGTGTCCAGAAAAACAGACCCTCTACTTGTGATACTTGTAGAATGAAGTCCGGCACCTTCACTGGTTTACATCCGAAAGGCTGTCCATTCAGAGAAATGCATCAAATTAGACTAGCTTGCTAATTACTACTACTACTAACTACTACTACTACTACAACTGTTTTATGGCCCTTTGTCTGGGACTACCTGGGTAGGAGTACCAGAAGAAACATTCACCCACTCACCTATCCTGGTCATCATCCAACCTTTATCAGCTTCTTCCATCTACTACGATCCATAGCGTCGTCCCTGTTCAATTTACGTGCTTGACAATCTTTCTGCACAACCACTCTCCAAGTCTTTGGTCTACTTCTTGGTCTGGAGCCATCCACCTCATACTCCATAATTTCTTTACCCAATCAGTGTCTTCTTTTCTTCTTCTTATCATCTATTCCTAGTCTTTCTCTTAACTCCTTACATTGGTCTTTATCTTTTACCTTAACATTACACATCCACCTTACCATTCTCATCTCTGCCTGCTGAAGTGCTACCTCGTTTTCTTTCCCGACAGACCAGGTCTCACTTCCATGTAGCATACTACTTCGCACACAACTGCTGTACAACCTCCCTCTCCTAATCAATGACATATCCCTATTGGTAAGTAACGGTACCAAGTGCCAGAATTTATTCGATCCAATTCGGATTCTGGCTTCCACAGCTGCATCAGCATCTCCATCCACACTCAACATGCCACCTAAGTAGCAAAACTTATCCACTACCTCCAGATACCGAATTCGAGCAACCTTTACAAATAAATGAGTTCATCACTTTGTACATACTAGCCTTTATAGCACATTTCTTGTGTAACCACTTCTGACAACTAGCACACTGCATTGAAGTACTACCAACACCTCTGCCACATACACCACAATGCTATCTTGCAGCCTTCTTCATTGGATTCTGACATTTTTTCCCTTATCATAACCTTGGGGTTTTATTCATATTTACTCTCACACCTTTATTCTCCACGTTATCCTTCCACTCACTAAGCCTTTAATTAGATCCTCTTCAGTTTTAGCTATCACAGCCAAGTCATCAGCATACAACAGCTCCCAAGGTAAGGCAACTGTGAATTCTCCAGGTATGGCTTCTATGACAATCACAGGTAACAATGGACTCAGTGCTGAACATTGGTGCATGTCAACTTTTACCTCAAAACAGGTACTGTTACGATAAACTGTTCTGACAACTGTTTTTGCACCTGTGTACATAGACATGACTGGCAATACCTGAGATTCTTCAACTCCCAACTTAAGCATTGCCCATCTTATCACTTCTCTCGGAACCCTATCAAAAGCTTTTTCCAAATCCACAAAGCCATAATAGAGCTTCTTTCCTTTAACTCTAAAATTCTCCTGCATCTGTTTTACAATAAAAATTGCATCAGCAGTTCCTTTGCCTTTCATAAATCCGAACTGCATATCATCTACCTCAATCTGCCACCGAATTCTGTGTTCAAAGATCCTTTCCACCACTTTCATAGCATGTTACAACAATTCAACCCCTCTATAAGATCCACACTCCACTGGGTGACCTTTCCATTTGCTAATTAATAAGAAAAAAAAGTTAATTCCAATTACAACTACTCTGCATACAGCTTAAGCTAATTCTACTTATACAGAAAATTTGCTAACTGTAATTGTGATTCGAATTAACCAAGTTCATTAGCAGCTTTTGTGTCAGAAGGGAAAAATCTATTTTAGTTTCATATCACTGAATACATGAAACTCTTGAAACCAAAAAGGTTTCGCTTACATGTTGTTAATCGAGTATGTCTTAGAGGAACAACAGCCTTACCAAGTTCAACATCAGTATATTCTCCGAACTGGCGGGATGCGAGTACAAACATTGGTATCTGTCTACCAGTGAGAGGATGAACTGCCACAATATTCAATTCTCGTTCTACAAAGTCACCAACATGCATACACCACAGAATAAGTTGTTACCATTTGCGATTTTCAGTCAATAAATTTCCGGATTAAAAACTCACTCAAATATGCTTTGACAACAAAATTAGGCACTGACAATGTGGAGGGACCAATGCTATTTCCTTCGGGAGTCCAGTGGTAGATGAACAAAGGATGAGGCCAGGCCAATGGATGAGGTCAGTGTCCTGACTTTCCCTCAGTGCTTTGACACTCATGGTTGAGTGACAGGTGGGCATCTGTCTCACAAGAAATCCGTGCCACTTACCCCCAAAGGTTCTCTTCCAGAACAGGTGGAAGAACAAGACCAAGGCTAAGACAGGTTCACCTGGAAAATCGCCATTAACGGAGGTAGGTAGTTTTTTGTGATGAAATTCTCCTAATTATTTACATAAAAGAAACGTTCAACAGTGTTCTAGCTTTATTTAACTCAATTTAACATTTATTGACAGTATCTCATAACATGTAGAAAGTCTTATTTTTTTCTGGACTTAGTAAAATTAACACAAAGTCACTTAATGCTAGAAGCATACATACCATTTGATTCTAAATTTGATGCTGTCTGCAACATCATAAAGAAAATTATCAAGTACAATATTTTATATACAATTTAACAAACATAATCCGTGCAACATCAAACATCGATTTTACAGTGGGATGTACAGCAATAATACATCAAAAGACAGTTTGTGCAATATCTGCTGAACTAGAGGTTTTCAATATAATACAACTTGATAAAAGTTTTTAAATCTGATAAGTCTATAATACACTGTGTTCAGAAAAAAACACCCCCTTTTGTTTTCTTTTATAACTTCTAGTCAAATTAACCGATTTGCACAAAAATTTCAGCATTTATAGCTGAATGAATACTGATTATAAACGTTTAAAAACAGTCCATATATTTGTTACATATTCTTTGCTATTGATGACGTAATTGTAATGTCAGTTAATACCTCTACGTCAATGATGGGAATTAGCACTGAAATCAAATAGTTTATTTTGTATGGCAGCAATATGCTGGACTGACAAGAATAAAATACAATAATACAATAAAATGTGATAATGTCAGATCATAATCACGTTATATACACATAAGATAATAAAACTAAAACTAAAACTACATCAGTAGCATTAACGAAATTTAGAAACGCAATACGGGATACAAGAGTTGCGGAACCGTTCAGTTTTAGTTAAAAAGGGTTCATATTTGTTTGCGCGACGCAGTTTATTGACAAATTCTCGTTGCTCTGCACTGAAGATAAGTACTTGATAGAATCTTTGGGAGAAAAAAAAATATGAAGCAAAGCGATTGCTTAAAATGTTTCCTAACAAAAACTGAAGTCTTGGTGGACTGAAAGCTCTGATCAAAACAACTGACAACACAGGTACTGTGCGGACAGTGTGAGGTCGACCACTACCCAGTACGTCGAACAACAGTACCTGTGTTGTCAATTCTTTGATCAGCGCTTTCTGTCCACCAAGACTCCAGTTTTTGTTAGGAAACATTTTAAGCAATCGCTTTGCTAAATATTTCTTATTTTCTCGTAAAAATCTGACCAAGTACTTATCTTCAGTGTTAATTCCCATCACTGACGCATAGGTCTTAATTGACATCACAATTACGTAATCAATAGCGAAGAATATGTAACAAATAGATGGACTATTTTTAAACATTTATAATCAGTATTCATTCAGCTATAAATGCCGAAATTTTTGTGCAAATTGGTTAATTTGACTAGAAGTTACAAAAGAAAACAAAAGGGGATGTTTTTTTTCTGAACACAGTGTATACTTACTACTTAAGCACGTGAATACTGCAGGACAGCGCTGGCAGCTGCGACATCGCTGTGGATGGTCCCTCTTGTTAGGTAATGTCTAGCAAGTTGATAGGGTCGCAGTGCTACAGCAGCACTATGGTGGTCGTGGATGGCTGCGCCAAGTGAATTATTCACGATATATCAGTTATACGCCAATGTAATCAATCATCACCATTAGAAAGGATGCTCGAATAATCGATGTTCGTTTAAAGACCCTATTTTAGAGTCACTACTGGTTTGCTCAAGTTCCAGTTCTAGAATTCTATGCACTTCTATTTTTAGGACAACGTTTAATTGTACTGAGTCTGTTACGCCATAAATAAGAAAGTGAATATTTATTATGCGGATGGTTTCAAAGGGAGTGAATGGGAGTTGAATAACTGAATTTCCTTACACTGTGACCTGGCCAGCATGCAGCAACTCCAGAAAAAGGCCAGTTAAAGAAAACTAAAAGCAGTAGTACGACAAATGTAAAAAAAATACTGACAATACTTTACATACCTTGTAATACTTTGAGTTGTTGAACGCATGAGTTGGAGACAGAGAGATGTGGGAGACGCCGTACACAGCTTCGGGTGTCCGTGTGAACACAGACAATGGACTATGAGAGTCAGATCCATTGACATCCTTCACAGTCAACCACAGTCTACCAGTACGTGTCCACAATTAATGAGCTTAACTGACAATTTTAATATGAGTTAATAATTTATGAAGGAATTGTCAGAATTGGTACACGAACGTGTTCAATATAACTAATACATGATAACAAAATTATAATAACAACAAGTAACAACTAGAATGTGGGCCAATGCCCAACGTGATGGTCGCCCTGTCAAACATAGGTGGCACCCTCTGTTCAATGCCGCAAAGTTTGGCTGATGCCCACTACTTGACTGCCGTGCAGTAATGCTGCCAAGACGCAGTACTCACTGAAATATGATGGGGTGCCCCAAACCTGCCAATCGATCTCAGCCATTAGTGGGCCGAAGTTCACCATATTGTAAGGACATCTTAAGGAGATATTGCTGCATAACAACTTGTTTTCCGCTTGTCGATACATGCCTTAGTTGTGAAGATATAGCCCGACAAAGTTGTGCGATGGTGCTCAGATGGCGATTTTTTGCATCACTTTTGTGTCCTGTATTTCCAGCGAGCCGCTTGCAGCACATTTCAGACCTGCATTCTAAATTCGCACTAAGGCCACATCATGTGTCGAAGTATGGTAGATATCCAATCTGTGGCCGCTGAGATTAGGCGAGGAAAAAAAGATAGAAGAAAGAAAGATAGAAACCACAGGGCAAAAATATAATGGTCTGCCCTATTCCATAGGATGACCATAAAAAGGCATGAAGGCCAAAAGAAATTCCTGCATTCGGAATAAATCATTAATTAACTTATACACGACAAGTCACATTTACTTTTGTCATCACTCATGTTACATTATCTGGTGATCAAAGTATATACCAAGAAGCCACATGACATTGTTAAACTGGGCATACTGGTGGGCAGCAGCAGAATTGACAATGTGGCAGTGATCATCAACTAATCAGTCAGCTCTTTCATGTCATCAACATACTCACATTGTTGCACTGCTGACAACAGCAATGTGTGAAAAAAGTTGCAAAAAGGCAGTCCTTGGGAAGGTAATACTATTGTTATTCTGGCAACTAGACTCCCCTTCCAATATAACGCATCCCACACCAAGTATATCTCCACTCCAAAAAGCAGTTTGATGCATTGCTTCTGCAACATTTACACAGAATCTAGACTAATTTGAAGGTTTTAGTTGTCTCGTGCCTTTTGTACAGCTGTCCCCTCGGTGTGAAGTTATCTTGAACCTCACCTTCAGTCTGCTCCCTCACTCTCCTCCGTTAAATCCTGCTTAAAGACTGCACCTACAGTACATAGCATGGTTCACTGCCAAGCAGTGCCTCCGATTCACATGCGACCTTGGGTGCTATATAAATTTCTATTGTATAGTCTCCTAATCTCCCTTTTCATATTCAATTACAACTTGTTTGGTTATCTTCAGTGCTTTTGGCTCTGCTTATAGCAGCAAAAGTAGGCAGGAATGCAGAAACCCCAAAAGGTAATCAACAGCTCAATGTAGCAATGAGAACCCCTTCCCCAAATTTCACAAAAAATTATCCTAAACTTTCTCATAAATACTACCAGCACAGATACAAGGAGTAATAAAACTGTAAAAATTTATCAGCTTCTGCTCGGTGTAGATGGCTCTCAGCAAATTAGTGATAAAGGAAGATATGAAACTGACTCTGAAGTCAGACAAATCAACTGCAAATCAACTTGACAGGCAGTACAAAAACCTCAAGTATTTAATATTATGCAGTACTACCAAATAATAAAATAAGCTAAAATAATAAGGCTACAAACCATTAGTTTAAATTCAAATCGAACACCATCACAGCTGCCAATCCAGTGAGCCTGAAGGTTTGTGACGTCTTTCCACAGATCAGCGTTGACTTCTTTCAGTCCATCCATCAGTGACTGAAACACATATATCAAACACATAACACATATTATACATGTCATTAAAAAATTAAAAACGATAATCCACACATTACTAATCAACAGCCTTCAGTAATTCGACAAAGTTGGTTCAGGACTGGCATTTGATCTGTAAACAATCCTACAAGTCAATCACCGAAGAATACAATTAATAGATTTTTGCAACTAGACCAACTGTCAAACAGTGTAAACATAATTTTCAGTACTCAACTGTCAGTACAACAGCTGAACCAACAACTGGATTGCATAGCACATCAATAACTGTTAGTCTGTTGACCCACTACTGCATCAACTATTAAACAGTGCAAAATGGCCTCTATGGCATAACTGGCTAACACAAGTAAACCTTCTTCCAAATGGCCACTGTATGCAAGACATCTGTCAGAGGGCGCTGTTAGAGGTTAGACGTGTTTATAACTCTCTCGGTATTTTCACTTTTTTTATCTGGACACAGCTGGAATAACCCGTCGATTTTCATATCCTACTCCTCGCGCTGGTGTGTAGTTTCGACTCGTTGTACTGTACATTGCTACTTTGACGGATTAGTGACGTTTTTTACACAGTTTTAACCGATCTTTGCCGTAATGTTTGCCGCGCTCATAATCGCCAGTCTTTGTTTGGTGATTACGTCACTGACCTCTGGCCCAGCGGTCGTCACGCATGACTGCACACCGGGCCAGATGATCATCTCACCGCTGCTCAGCAACATCACCGCCGATCGCCGTCTGTTGTTGACCAACACAGCCGGTCGTATTTTCCAGCCATGTCGCCGTCGCTCGCCGGCCGTCGTCGTTGTCGCGCTGCTCCTGCTGCTCGGCGGCGTCGAGACGAACCCAGGTCCACCGTCAGCCGTCACCGCCACCAGATCCACGACTTCACTCGGCGTACTGAACGCGCGAGGCGGCGCTCATCCACGACGTCATCGCAGATCACCGACTTGACGTGCTCGCTCTGACGGAGACGTGGATACCGTCAGACGCACCGGGCGCCGTCAAGCTGGACGTCGCACCACCGGGCTACAGCGTCGTGCACCATCATCGAGGCCCGTCATCTGGTGGTCGTGGCGGGGGCGTGGCATTGGTCTACCGGGATTCCGTCAAGTGCACGCTGGTCGACATCGGACAGTACGTCCAGTTCGAGTATTTGGCTGCGAAAATCGTCGGCCGTTAGTCGTCTGCCGTTGGCGTGTGCGTCTACCTCCCGCCGGATGGACTCGCGTCGACTTTCCTCGATGAGTTGGCGGACATGTTCGACCAGCTGACTTTGCTGAACAGTCAGTTCATTATCGTCGGTGACTTCAACGCGCCAGGGCCAACAGCTGGACAATTAGACCGTCACGTGATGGACGTGTTTATGCAACACGGTCTACGACAGCACGTTGATGGTCCAACCCACGCTGGCGGCAATGTCCTCGACCTGATCGTGACACGTGACGACGAACACAGCTGTCAGATGGTGTCGCAGCTTACATCTCATCGGTCTGTTTCTCGGACCATCATCTTGTCACATGCCACCTCGGCGTACCAATCACACCGCCGGTCGTAACGACGTACAGCTTCCGACCCATACGTAGGATGGACACCGCGGCATTCTGCCGTGACATCCTGCAGTCAAAGCTGTACGAATCCATGACGACGTCCGCGG
>Ga0209259_1000623_pt1 | contig 11062 bp, 12 predicted proteins | sample WorMetGr2BELIZE1_FD_187417 | JGI IMG/M metagenome (GOLD analysis project Ga0209259, IMG submission 187417) | Marine gutless worms symbiont microbial communities from Max Planck institute for Marine Microbiology, Germany - Inanidrilus... ...
GTCCCGTTCGTCCCCCCAAACTTCAACACAAATCTACGCCCATGCTGAGTAGGCTAGGGGTACAGTTTGAAAGTTCGGCATAGGTTGTGGTGGGTTTAATTTAAGTTTCAGTGAGACAGAAGAGGTCAGGGTTGGGGGCGTCAATGAGATCGGATAAAGCAGCAGAGTGGAGAGGGTGAAGCATAGAGCGGATGTTGAGAGTGCTATATACGCAAGAAGCTCAGCTATCGCATGGACCGTGCAACGCGTTATGTCATGTTGAAGTGTTATCAACTGCTGCACACTCAGAATTTAACAGTTTTCACATTCAAATTCAAATTTAATATGCAACAAAGGGCTTGGAAGCCTCTTACAATTAGTTGCCAAAAGAGACACAATACATGTACACTCTCATAACAATTGTGTACAAAATGTACACATTTTTGTACACATCGATGTGCACGTAGCACTCATCCACAAATTTGTGCACAAAATGTACACAACATTGTGTTATATTTACTAACACATTATCGTGCATTCTTTTATACACAAAATTGTGCTCTTTATGTACACAAAATTGTGTCTTTCTGATCAATTTGTGCAAAACCGTTGTGCATGTATTTAGTTTATATTTGGATTCCAGTAGTTGTATTCGATAAGTAACAGGCCGACTGACTCTTATTATGCAACTAGGCCCCACCTCCTCCTCAAGTCTGCCTATGGTGTCCTTACACCAAACTCGCATGCACTGTCCTGCCTGTCAACCAGATGCCCGCCCATAATAGGGTCCAGTCCGTCAGCTATATAAGAATATCTCTATGTTATTTCTGTTTCCGGTGACAAGGGATTTGTTGTTTACAAATATATAATAGATTAATATAATGTATTTGGTTGTTTAGTTGTTGTTGTTTTATTTCTATTGTTGTTAGTCGCATAAAACGGCAATATCTGTATGTTACTGGGCAAACTATGTGAACGAAAAGATAAAACTGCGCTAATGTAGGCCTACATGCACAGGCCACTGCAGTCCTACTCTTCGAAACGCGAAAATTTATTTACAAAACAACACGCATAATATTACCACGACAATTCACCCCACTTTGTCCTTTTATTTGAGGGAAGCCTATAGAATTTGCAACTTTCTCGCGAACTGTTGTGATTACATCCGTAAACAATACAAAGCACCAATTTCCTTGTCACCGGAAGTTTAAAAATCGTCGAGTAAAACGGGATCTGGGATAAGGATTCTTTATTTACTGACGGACCCTATACATCTGCGTTGTCGCTTTACCACTTCCAGCTAGTTAGTGTTCTCATTTTATCGATAATAAATGGTGACGAATGTTTTAAGTAATAAAATTAATCATCCAATAAAGTACCAATTGCCATAAAAGCAACCAATTAGGGTCTTAAATACACACATGCCCCCAAAATGAAAGAAAATTCAAAAGGGAACACTATTTTAGCTGCTATTTTATCACACTATAATCTGTGAAAGGGATGGTCAGCTTATTACAAATTAGCATACGCACTGATCCGGATACTGCCAACTACAAAATTGCTTAGCCTATGTGGAAATGCCACAGCAAGAAGCAGGTGATCACTTTTCACGATAGTGGTTAGAACTGACAAAGTGACAACATTAATTTTTTTGCAGTCACACAGTGAATATATGTTACACCACTAATGGCATCATACTCAACGTTTTCGTGAATCACATTTCAGAAGAGTGCAAAAGTAATCACGTGACTGATACTAAATTTTACCTTTAGCTGCTGCCATTATGCACGTAAATCGATGTAACCAGCACGCACAGCCCGGTAAAAATTAGAGGATTTTGATGGACCAAAATGTTACTGCCGCCAGGCCCTTATCGACGGTAAAGTTGTAAAATAATTAGATGTGTAAAAGCACAACTCATACAGTTAACAACTTTTAACTAGTAACACGACGCACATAATAAAGCTGTGCACATAATAAAGTTGAAGCTGTAATGTTTTAAGAAAATACTGCAAATGTAACGGTGAGCACAAAGTACATATTGCACAACACATGCAAACACACAACAATTCAGTAATACATAAAAGAAGATGCACAGATTCTAATAATGAATGCAATCAAAAAGTAACAAGCCAAACAGCTTGTTAACTTTATCAGTAGCACCAACATCTCTCCATATAAAAACAGCTGTAATCCTTCTGAAAAAAAAACTGAAAATGTAATGGTCAACACCAGGTACATATTGCACAACATATAAGCAGTTAATAAATTTAAAATTTCCAAACACACAGCAATGAAGTAACGAACAAAAGAAGTCACATACAGCATTTATGTGTACACAAGATCATACAAAAATAGAAGCACTCAAATTACATTTTATTGGCAAAAACCAATGACTCAAATACCTCTTAACAGTAGCACCAACATACCCCCCAAAATGGCTACTATCCTGCTCCACTTATTATGCATCATCCAGGGCCCGCAACAAATCCCGCACAACAGCACTATTCTTCCTCTGCCCAACACCCACCAACTGCTCCATAAACGAATAAAAAAGGCGAAGTGGAGCAGGATACTGTACATTGAAGACCCAAAATGAATAAAATAAAAATTCCACTGCCTCGACAAAACAGCCAGCACTTGGCAGCGAAATTGCAACATTGTCGCATTTGAGAAAAAACTGACAATCAGCAGTTCGGAAAAGAGAAGGCTGGAGACAACCAAGGTCGCGCAGCCGGACAATTGCCTCTTCAACTGTATTGTGCTGTCAACAAAACAAACAAGTTATCAACTATCGGCTACGCTACGTGATTCACGGCCGGGGTGCAATCTGCATCGCTCATTATGACGTCATAACTGGGAAATTATAAGAGATAGAGAAAAACGGAGACCACCTCGCCCCATGAAATCCTCTGAGCTATCCAATGGTGAAAACCGCATCACTCTACGACAACTTTTGCAAAACCGGAAATTACGTCATTTATGACGTCATAATTTGTGTTCAAGATGGAAATTGCAAAAAATGGCTCAAGAGAATTTTAGTATTGGTGCGTTCTACAATATAACCAAAAATCAGGACAATCAGATCATAACAACTAGACATATATAATAAACCTAGGCTAACACGAATAACTAACTTACAAAAACACTAAGTGACAAGTGTTCACTTTAAGCCAAGTTTCATCTGAATTGTGTCTCAAAAATGGCCGTCTTTTTGTCTTTAGAATAAGTCTGTCAAAAATTAACCAATTTTAATGATTTTTGGTACGTAAAATCCAAAAAAGTCATTTGTCGACAATATTATTTACGTTTTGGATTTACGAAGCTACAGTGGCTACAGCTCACAGGTAAGGTGGGCAAATCTATTAACTATTATGTAAAATTTCCTCAGTATTTCACTTACCAAAGTAATTAAAATAGGATAATTTCTGACAGACAAACACACACACACAAGCATTTTATGGCCCTTTTTGTGGGACTACTCGGGTGAGCCGGCATCCGAAGAAATCTTCTTCCGGATTTTATGGTGCAAGGCAAGATAACAGAGGCAGACACACCGACACTCCGGCTGGGTGCCGCTCCATCCGGACTAAGCAGTGCCCACCTCCATCATCCCCCCATTTTTAAGCCGGATGCCCTTCCTGCTGCAACCCTCCCACTTTATCCTGGCATGGGACAGGCACCAAGTATTCCAGTGGCATGAATTATTTGCTCACAAGAGTTGTTAAAAAATTAAAAGGTGGTCATTTTTTTGAGGCAGAATGTAGATCAGAGCAACAAGTCACCCCATATGTGTAACTTAAATACAAGCAGTTTGAATGATATGTAGTCTTGCCCATAAAAAGGTATCGTCAATTTCAGTTACCTCACACTCATTGAAGAAGTAGCCAATACAGCATTCGCGAGACGGTTGCGGGCCTCTGACTCCTCTCTTTGGTGGTGCTCGCAGCATCACCACCAAGCACTTCATGGCCACCTCACTTCTCTTGTCTGTCGACATAAGACAGCCACTAACTTGAGGCATTTGGGTAGTGAAAGATGGCTCCAACTATGTGGGATACGGCAAAGCCACACACTCATTTCATGTTAGCGAATTAATAGTGGCTACATTATTTGTACTAAGTGTGTGTTTAAAACATTTAATAAAATATCTCATTTAAAGTCATACATCTTATGTCAATCACTTGCAGTGAACTCCGCAATCATGTAAAAATATACATATGCATATATGTTGTTCCCGGTATCCCAACTAAAGACACGTACCCGAGAATCTACTAATATCACTACATTAATAGTTTACGCCAAAAAATATTAAATTATTACTTAAGAAAAAATCTTATTAGTAGCAATTATTTCATTATTCACTTAATTATTATACACAACAAGTGGTCAAAGTAATTTTACATAAGGCTGCATCGCCGCCGCACATGGACGGTTCAGTCGTATTCGCCAGGTGGCGCCAATGTGCACATAATATAAAGCCAAAGCTGGTTGCCATGGCAACGTCCCACAGGTGCAGGGTATCGGCAATATCTGCATTCTGTCGGCCAATCACTCAAACCCCCCTCCATAGCCAATTGCCTAGTCACTATCCTTCACACAAAGCCAGCTAATAGCAATTTTAGTCCCAAATTGGTTGCCATGGCAACGACCCTTAGACACTCGATCTCTCGTATGTCTTCATCGGATAGCTTGACCCCGAAAACCCACCCCTAGAAAGAATCAAACTGCGTGTCGCTAGCTATCATACAACGAAAGTTATAGCACACAAAGCAATTGATAGCAAATTGACTCCCAAAATTGGTTGCCATGGCAACGTCCCTCAGCACCGCTGGACCCCCATCTAACACGATTCCTTGGGCCCATTCGAGCCCAAAACCCAAACGGCATCTCGATTGGTTCAGCCGTTTTCGCACACGGCACCGCGCAGTGTCCCTATACTTTAGAATGGGATGCCCTTTCCCCCTCAAAATTGCCCTTGCCATGGGGGGATCTGGACCCCATCTAATACATGGTTCCTTGGGCTCTCTCGAGTCCTCAACCCAAACAGCATCTTGATCGGTACTGCGATGCGCCTAAAAAGTTACTATAAGCTTAATTATAAACAGACGTCAACATTAAGTGGCACCGCCATGCGAATAAATTAGTAGTGCGCGTGCGCCATCACGTCTGCAGCACTACACAGACTTGGCACCACAATTTCAATGAATGTCGTTCCTTGTACGGAGTCTGCTGTCCAGTCGATTACAACAGTCACAATGGAAAGGGAAATTTCGGCCACAAATTTGCAGGAAGTTTTCAAAATCCCGTTCCGAAAGGATTCATCGCGACACAGATCCATATTAATATCTGACCATGCTAATGGTCTTAAGTGATAATAGACTATAAACAGAGACCAATAAAATTACCTTCATCCGATTCATTGTTGAGCACAGCAAGGATGGATGCTGCTGCAGGATAGCTTTCTGCCACTTTCAGCACCTTAGACTTGAGCGGCTGAAATTCAGCCATCAAAGACTTGCTGTCGGCAGCAATAAAAGCAAACTCTTCCTTCAACTGCAAACACAACCATGGCAACAGCAGATGATTGAGAGTAACAGCACACGATGTACTGCATGAATCTTTGTAAAATTCTGGCATCTTTAGTCTAATCTAAAGAATTTCAAAATGTTTCAGTCTTTCATTTTAACACGGAACCATGTCTGAAATGCAATAAAAATTTTTTTAGCCAAATTTGGTGTGCTATAGCAGACTCAAGGTCTATATTCACTACTGTGACAGATTGACCGACAGACCACGCTAATAATAATAACCAGGCATAGAGCGAGTACATGAGTACAAGCATGTACTCGCTAACATTTTGCGTTCGCTTTTTGTTGCCAAAACGCCACCAGCGGAAGCCCGCAGTCCAGACTGCCGCAGTAATGTTGAGAACGCCCCCCGTCGACGGCCAATCACCGGCGAGCCAGCCACGCCTACTTCCCATATACGGTGCTCAATTTTGAGAACGCCCCCTGTCAACCGCCAGTCAGCGGCCAGCAGCGTGCGCAGACCCCACCCAGCCGGCCGTTCGCACTATGTCGTCATATCGCGGGATGGACGCAAGCTTGTAACTAGGGTTCGCGTTGTTGCCATAGCAACGCAACCCGTGCCCCGATTGCAAATCCGCCCAATAGTGCACAACTAGGGGGCAGCCTCTACCACGCCACCAAGTTACATCCAGGACCGTGCAGTAGTGTGGGTGTACGGCCGCGGACAGACACACAGACACACAGACACACGTGACCACAATACATTTTGCGTTGTCTACGACTCACGCAAAATGTAACAGTAGTACATACAGCAGTGTCGATGTCCTGGAATCTTGGATATATGTTCAGTATTTCTGTTATCGATGGCGAAGTGCTGTTTATCCATAAACGCCGCTCCTCGCGTGTGCTATGCATGAGTTGTAGTAACTCCGATCTATTGGTGGCATTAGGTCTGCGTTCACGGAGAACACGGACATCATCATCGTCCTCACCAACTGTATCCCTAAACAGTGCACACAACAGATGCAAGCCATGCAACTGATTTGCCACTGACCATGTGACATACCTGCTTTCACAATTGACCTTGCATCGGGTCAAGGTCACATCAACATACACAGTAAGTGTAGGACTACCAGCATGCCCAACCATGTGACTGTAGCATCACAAACTACCAAAATATGGTTATTTGAATTCTGTGAAATATCGACATTCGGCGAAGTTGGAAATCTCGTGATAGCTTTCCTAGAACACACAAGCGTTTTACGGCCCATTTTCCGGGACCACCCGGGTAAGCCGGTGCCAGAAGAGAACTTCTGGACTTTATGGTGCAAGTGTAGATTAACAGAGGCAGACACACTGACCATCCGGCTGGGCACCACTCCATCCGGATTAAGCAGTGCCCACTTCCACCATCCCCCAATTTTTTACAGGCCGGATGCCCTTCCTGCCCGTGCAGCCCAACCAACAGTGTCAACGCACTGAAGGCAACTAGCGCATTCGGATTAGGGAGAACACGCTAGAGTTCTCTTCAACGGTGTTACCTGCACCGTCTCCGTACCTAGAAGGAAATGTAAAAATCGGGCTCCGGCTAGCTGCAGTCCAGGTCCCATACTATCAGAAGCTCTGTGACTTGACAATGACCTTAGATCGGGTCGAGATCACATTGGTGTGCATATGTGGTCGAGGTCTACCCATGACCAAATTAGATCAAAATCAGAAAAACTTCTTGTGGACGTATAGACAGACGGACGGACACACCTGAGTTCCAATCTATTTGGTAATTGCCTGGCGATGACATAAAAATGATTGATATCGTGCTGGTACAGTTACCTGTCTGGAACGACATACAAATGATTTGCATATGGTCCAGCTGATGCCACTGCCACCCCATCATATATTGCTTCATTAAAATGCAGATTGGATTGACCTTTCTGAAGCTGGCTTACCCAGGTTGTCCTGGAAAAGAGGCCATTAAACGGGTGTCTGTCTGTCATGTGGCATACCTGTTTTGCCCCTACTAACTTCTCCCCACTATGGACCCATCTCTGGTCTACCTGCTGTCTGATCACTTATTGCGCCAATTATACACTGCTGACATGATGCAAGCAGGTGGTCAACTAGGCAGATTGAATGGCTTTTACTCTGAATTATGTATACTGTCATACACCGACGTCAAGACTGCCTATACTGACATCAACAACAAACTTGGCTGAAATAAAAGTGCAACAGTTACTAACAGTTTGCGCTTCTTTGAATGTGTCCATCGCGTTGTAATGTCAGCGGACCGGGACCGGACACATCTCACGTAATAATTAATGTAGCCGGTGTGCGACTTGGGATCACAGAACTCGCCCTGAAACAACATTCGTGACTCATGATTATTTAGAAAAACTCAGTGACTTGTATAAGGACAAGAAGATTTACTCAAAGTGTCCCTCAAAAAACCTTGTTGCACTTTTCATGGAAACTGTATTGGCAAAAACTAGGCATGCGAGGCTACCTTGAGTAAATGACAGTATTTATATGCTGCACTAACAAGTTGTGACTTCTTCAGCAAAAACTGGTCCTAATTTATGGTCGCCCTATGGAATAGGGCAGACCATATATATTTTCATGCTGTGGTTTGTTCTTTCTTCTTTTTTTTATTCCTCGCCTAATCTCAGCCGCCGCAGATTGGATGTCTGCCATACTTCAACACATGGTGTGGCCTTAGTGCAAATTTAAGATGCAGGTCTGCAACCTGCTGCACGCGCTCGCTGAAAACACAGGACGCAAAAAAATCGCCATCTGGGCATGCACCATCGCACAACTTTGTCGGGCTATACCTTCGCAACTAAGGCACGTATCGACAATCGGAAAAAACTTGTTAAGCAGCAATATGTCCTCCACATGTCCCCACAATATGGTGAACATCGGTCTACTAGCGGCTGAGATCGGTTGACCAGTTTGGGGCACCCCTGCAAATTTCAACTGGTTTCGCATCTTGGCAGCGTTACTGCACGGCAACTAGTATAGTGGGCGTCAGCCAAACTTTGCGGCATTGAACAGAGGGCGCCACCTTTCGGCAGGGCGACCATCACGTTGGGCATTGGCCCACATTTCTAGTTTCTGAATACAGTAAATGAAAATGAATGTGTAAAAATGGAATCAACAAATCGCTAACCATCCATATAAATGGCTAACAAGCTTTATAGGAGATTTTTTGGCCACATCGCAGTACTACTATGTAGATTCGACCTATCGTTATGGTCGCCCTATATAATGCGATTCAGTAGTTTTTGGATGCAATGCAACCTTATGTCAAATTACTTTGACCATTCGTTTAAGTATATGATGAAATAATTCTACTTACATATCCACCAGTGACGGGATCTTTTAACACTGGAAAAGTCTTCACTATGCTGTGAGCCATATCTACTTTCTCTTCCATTGTAGGATCATCTTGGCTGCAGTGATAACACACAGAATCAGTTAACAATGTATCTGTATTGTATGCACAATATATTTTACCACTAGCTTAAGTTTTTACCACCAAGATAACGCTCTGGTACTGCAAAGGTATAACTGTGACACAAAATTGCTCTCAAATACTGCAAAGAAATCTATCACATAGCCATTCTATAACACAATCCATATCTCTCCACCTGACCGTGTGCCTTATAAATTAGATTATTATTAGAATTACTGACCCGATTGCAAACCTGAAGGGCCATTATTTTCAGCCAAGTTTGTCTGTCTGTGTGTCTCTGACCGGCACTTCTACCCTTCAACGTTAACCGATTTTGGCGAAACTTGGTCACAAGGACCCTACTCTGATCTAGTTTGGCCGCGACCATAATGGTCCAGATCGGCCGCAGAGGGACCGCGCGACGCCTTTTGAAAATTTCAAAAAATTCTCAAAAATCACAGAATTCAAATTTCAAAATTCTGGTCCATCATTTTTTGCGTCTGTGTCTCCTGTGTATTGTAAAAACAATTAAGACTCTATACAAACAATAGTAACGGAGGAGATACATTTTGAAATTTGCCATTCCGGCAACCTCCAGCCAATCGTCGCAGATCATAGCATGCAGTGGCAGTACTGGCAGCGTGCAGCAGCAGTCAACGACAGAGATGTGCAGATCCAGAAATGTTGCGTCCGCATCATTCCGCGGATTATGACCAGATCCGCGACCTGGGGGCATTCGGAACTGGGGGCGCAATCGGGCCATAAAAACCCACCGGTTTGTTACTATATTACTTATCCTGATACCTCAGAATGGCTGACGAAATGTACACTCACATCTGGCAGTGTGCCATAAGGTATCTGCACACAGTCTTTGTAAGAAATGACCGTTCCTGTGGCTGATAAATTATTCCTGCCTTCAACTTCTGCACTAGAGCTGCACCATCGAACCTCTTGGTTGCTTTACCCTCCAAGAGTTTGTCAACCGGAAAGTTCTTACAACAAACAAAGCACGAGAGTTTAGTAAAAATTTCAAAACAAGTGTCAATATGTAACTGAAAAACCATAGCCTAAATTATACTGCTTACCACTCTACCATAAGGTAGTAGTTTGCTGATGGCATACAAAGGCCAATCAGCTTCATCTACGCAAAGCTTAGTGCCGTGATCCCTTTCACGACAAATGTCACTTAGATCCTATAACTCCACCATGTGGTGGGGCAGATGGCATTAAGTTTGTTACCTTCAGTTAGACATGCATGGTATAGGACTGAATGCTGAAAGTTTATCAGCACTATACCACTATAAAAATAAGTGACACAGTACATTAACATTAATGTCACAGAACAATGACAGTGTGTCATTTCCTTAACGTTTACCTGGAACTTTCTCAGTCTGGTTCCTGCCAGAGATGTTGACTGTATAGGTGAGGTTGGCCGCACCGGTGTAGTTGCTGGTGAACTGTCAACAGAGGTACTGGTACTCGGAGTACTGGTATGCAACGGTGTACTACAGCTCGGGGTGAGTTTCAGATTTTCATTCCTGATCCACTGTAGTATCTGCTTCCGCGGGCCCATCAAGAACCCAAGTTCCTTCAGGTCGTCGCCATCAAGCAACAACAGTCGCTGTTTTGTTGTAATCTCTTGTTCTTCAACAACACAAATATCAAATAAGATTGATGTTCTGGTCATAATTTCATTTTGAAGAATACAAGCACATTAGTTAAGCTGCAACAACAACAGTTTGCCTGCATTGATCTGTCAACGGAGAAACTCAAAGATCTCTTTATGCAGTCATGGGCACAGCTAACCATATGCAGTCATGGGCACAGCTAACCGAACAAGCCGGTTGGTTTTTACGGCCCGATTGCGCCCCCAGTTCCGAATGCCTCCAGTTCGGATCCGGTACAAGTGCCGGTCAGAGACAGACAGACAAGCTGGTTTGTTTTTACGGCCCGACATCTCACAGGGTTGCGTAGTCCAGCGGTAGAGCATCGGTCTTTGGCCGGTGTCCTTTCGCTGTCCTGCGCTCGACTTGCAGCTGATGGGTGACCACTTATGTGGGTAAGCCATCCGCTGTAAGTCAACCTGTGAGTGAGGACCTGGGCT
>Ga0209259_1000624_pt1 | contig 11061 bp, 10 predicted proteins | sample WorMetGr2BELIZE1_FD_187417 | JGI IMG/M metagenome (GOLD analysis project Ga0209259, IMG submission 187417) | Marine gutless worms symbiont microbial communities from Max Planck institute for Marine Microbiology, Germany - Inanidrilus... ...
CGTTACAGACAGACAGACGACAGACAGACAGACAGACAGACAGACGGACGGGCGATAGCATATAGCGAACGTGAACGTGAGTTCACGTTCGCTAAAAACTGCAAAAGGCGTACTGGCACTTTGAAGTCTGTGGCACAGAAATACATTTAGTTTTCAAGCAACAGCATGGAGATGGTGCAGATAACACCATTAAGGAGACCTTTAGCATATTATCCCTAATCTGAGTGCGCTAGCTTCCATCAGCAAGGGCATGCAGACAGTAAAGCTTTGCTTTGACGGCATCCTCCAGTTCTTAACTGGCACTGCCGGCTAACACAAAGTGTCCTGTATAACGGCTGTAAATCCGTAGCAGTAGTAATAGTAGTACTAGTGTCTCTTATTCAAGGGATTCAGTTCCATTTCTTTGTGCATGTGGTATGAGCAGATTTCAAGCAGGATCACTGTTGAGTCTCGTGCATGGCTTTGACCACCACATCACTGGAGAAGACTTCAAGGGCTCCTATGTACCAGCTGGCTGACCGGATCAATGTGGATGTACACTCGGCCAACATCAAGATCCACTCAGCCTGGAGGAAGGCTGGCGACCATATGATTTGGCGACATATCAACAACATGGCAGTACTCCTGTAGGGGCAAGTACTCCTTAGCCGTCCTCGATCCGAGGGTTGGCCACACCATGGACGTACTTTCTCCATTTATCTCTATCCTCTGTCATTCTGATTGACTCTTCCACAGAGAGTCCTGTCCATGACTTGATGCTGTCTATCAGGCCATGCGTGGTCTTCCTCGCCTGCATACACCTGGCATTGTTCCTTGCATTATTTCTTTCTCCAGGCAATTCCCTTGTTGCCTCATGGTGTGACCACAGTATGCTAGCTTCTTCGCTTTTACAGTGTCTAACAGTTCCCTCTTTACTCCAGCTTTGTTGAGAACCCACTCATTTGTTTTCTTCGCTGACCACGAAACACGCAGAATCTTTTTCAGTCCTTTCATCTCAAAGGAATCAAGACGTGTTTCTTCATTCTTCCTGAGTGTCCAGCTTTCACAGCCGTACGTGACTACGGGCCACACTAGCGCTTTCATTAGTCTTGTCTTCGTTGAAATCGGTATCCTGTCACTTTTCCATATTTTCTGCAGTGATGCCCCAACTGCCTGCCCTCTACTTAACCTGGTACGGAATTCTGTTGTACACTCACTATCTTCCATAATCAGAGATCCAAGGTATGGGAATGTATTCACCTGTGCCAGTTGTTCATTATGGTCGCCTTATGGAATAGGTCAGACCATTATATTTTCACGCTGTAGTTTGTTCTTCTTCTATCTTTCTTCTTTTCTTTTTTCCTCGCCTTATCTCAGCCGCCGCAGATTGGATGTCTGTCATACTTCCACACGTGGTGTGGCCTTAGTGCGAATTTAAGACGCAGGTCTGAAACGTGCTGCACGCGGCTCGCTGAAAATACAGGACGCAAAAAAGTCGCCAAAAATCGCCATCTGGGCACCATCGCACAACTTTGTCGGGCTATATCTTCGCAACTAAGGCATCTATCGACAATCGGAAAAAACTTGTTAAGCAGCAGTATGTCCTCCACATGTGCCCACAATATGGTCAATTTCGGCCCACCAGTGGCTGAGATCGGTTTACCAGTTTGGGGCACCCCTGCATATTTCAACGGCTTTCGCGTCTTGGCAGTGTTACTGCACGGCAGTCAAGTAGTAAGCGTCAGCCAAACTTTGCGGCATTGAACAGAGGGCGCCACCTATGTTCGGCAGGGCGACCATCACGTTGGACATTGGCCCACATTTCTAGTTCTAAATGAGTATGCGACATGCTATGCCGTCGCTCGCCATTACCTTGGTCTTGTCGACATTGATGAGTACATGTATATATTTTATTTTGTTACTGGTTTTGCCTTCAGTGCTTTGACACTATTGGTTGGGTGTCAGGAAGAGCATTCAGTCTGTAAAATATTGAGTGATGAGGTGCTGGAGTGGCTGTCTATCTGCAACGAGGTGTAAATGACTTGCATATGGTCCAGCTGATGCCACTGCCACCCCATCACCTCTTGCTTCATCAAAATCTAGATTGGCTCAACCTTTCTGGGGTACCGGCTTACCCAGGTCGTCCTGAAAAAAGGCCATTAAACGGATGTCTGTCTGTGTGTGTTTGTTACTGTTTTTATGTTGTTCTTGGGCAAAACAAATCAGTGACGATGAGGATCTGTCAGAAGTCAAGGTAACTAACAAAAACATGTCAACAACAAAATAAAGGTCATTTATAGGACAAAATAAACTACGACCACATGATCACTAGCAAGAACAACTGATGCAGAAGCAGAACTCACCGGTACGCCGTCAAGTGGCCGCCGCAGCACATATTCGTCGAGTATTTCTTCACAGTATTTTGCTATCTTGAACTGTTGGTATTTGCTACGCGTGAAACAAATGCATTCGAAGACGTCAGAATAACAATACGATTTAATTTAAGTGAAAGTTACAGTTAAGTTGCACATCATTGCTTTTAGTTACTCTAGTGTCGAAACAAATGTCATCTATCGTCTTGATGAACATTATATGCCTAAGCTAAACCCTAACATTAGGTATTTTTCGTGGTAATTCTGAACTGTAGTGTGGCTGTATTTGGATTAATTCCGCAATAAAACGTGAAGTTTCCATATAGCCCGCTGATACTGCACTTCCTTCTGGTGTCAATGTAAAAAAAACAACGACAAGCAGAGTATGTCAATGTAGCTGAACTTACCTGCAATGGTTTTCGAACGATAAAATTACAGGATAGTCGGACGTAACGAAAGCCGTGTCACGAATAGCCATAATCACATCCTGACAGACACATGAATATGTATGAACTGCATCAAAATTTCTGAATGCACATGTGACAGAAGAAGGTAGAATCAAAACACAAACAAAACTAGAAATGTGGGCCAATGCCCAACGTGATGGCCGCCCTGCCGAATATAGGTGGCGCCCTCTGTTAAATGCAGCAAAGTTTGGCTGATGCCCACCACTGGAGTGCCGTGCAGTAACGCTGCCAAGACGCGAAACCCGTTGAAATTTGCAGGGATGACCCAAACTCGCCAACAGATCTCAGCCGTTAGTAGGCCGAAATTCACCATATTATCAGGACATGTGGAGGAGGTATTGCTGTTTAACAAGTTTTTTTCCGATTGTCGATACATGCCTTAGTTCCGAAGATACAACCCGACAAAGTTGTGTGATGGTGCCAAAATAGTGATTTTCTGTCCTGTATTTCCAGTGAGTCGCGTGCAGCACATTTCAGACTTGCATTCTAAATTCGCACTAGGGCCACACCATGTATGGAAGTATGGTAGACATCCAACCTGTGGCCGCTGAGATTAGGCGAGGAAAAAAGATAGAAGATAGAAGATAGAAACCACAGGGCAAAAATATAATGGCCTGCCCTATTTCATAGGGTGGCCATAACAATAGTGACCATTTTCTGGCTGTTATACAGGACAACCTGTTTTAGCCGACACCCCAGTTAAGAACTGGAGGATTCGGTTGGTACAAATTTTTACTATCTGCTTATGGTAACTAGTGAGTAATCAAAACATAAAACGATAACAATGAAACACTGGCAGCGTTTCACTGCCGTGCTGTCAAATCAAGCCAACCTGCATAGGCTATGAAAAACCACACCTATAGTTTTAACAATCGCAGGGGCCGGTACTGATCGCTGATTTCCAAGGCAGACAGCCAGCAGATAACGTCAGTCATAAATCCAGCACTAACCTGCAATATACAGCCTTAGGCACGGGCTGCCTAGGTAAACTCAGCCTTCCACCCTCTGAGGGATGGTAAAATAAGTATCAAGCTTTCGGGCTGAGTAATAGTAATAAATGGCGATAATGGACGTGGATGATAGCAGCCTACTGGCGGACTTACAGGCCAAGTTGGATGACTTGGTCTTAGGGTTGGCGGCCATCTGATGCTCAGTTCAAATGAACCGGGTGAACTCTTGCAATGGCCTTGCCATGATGACAGCACCATAAACATGGTCACCGGTATTAGTATTAATATTATTAGGCCGCATCGTGGCCTACTGTTACTCACCGAGTGGCATGGTCTGTCGGTCTGTCTGTCTGTCTGTCACACTAGTGAGCCCTGCAAAAACGGCTAACCGATCGAGATGTCGTTTGGACTGAGGACTTGGGTGGGCCCAGGAACCATGTATTAGATAGAGGAAATTGTGAGGGGTGAACGGGTGTCCCAATGTAAGGTATAGGGACACTCTGTAGTCATCTGTGCAAAAATGGCTGAACGAATCGAGATGCAGTTTGGGTTATGGACTCGGGTGGGCCAAAGAAAGCATGTATTACATGGGGCCCAGATCCCCTATGTGAAGGGGCAATTATTAGGGAAAAGGACATGCTTGGACATGCCCGATGGCAATGCCGTGAGTGTGCAAAAATGGCTGAACCCAACAATTTGCCGTTAGCATTGTGGACCCTGACGGGCAGAAGGAAGCACAAGTTCGATCATATTCGCCAGGTGGCGCCAGTGTGCCCTCATGGGAGGGCACACTGGCGCCACCTGGCGAATACCACTGAACCATCCATCTGCGGCGGCGATGCGGCCTTATGTCAAATTACTCTGACCACTTGTTATTATTATTAAGCTGCCATTAGTTTCTGCCAGGACCGTGGTTACCTTGCCAGCTTTACGGCATCACCACCCTGAGGCCAGTACCATTTATACTGTTTGGTAAACAGAAACACACGTGTGTCGGTGTGAACAATTTGCCTACAGCTGCTGTGAGAATCAAACCAGCAACTGCTACATTGCTAGTCAAATGCTCTGCATATTCACCACGACCCAGCTGATTGAGTTAAGGTTTTACATCCCACTCGACACAAAACAGGTCATTTCAGAGATGCTCTTCCCAGCCAATCTCTTGACTAGTACTGAGAGAACAAAATCAAAACCAGGAGAAACAACCTCAAAAATATACAAGAAACTAGGCTAATGCAAATAACTACATTTACTACAACGCAAAATAACCATGCATCGGGAACAAAAATATTATAACTCAAAATAAACTCAATCAACTTAAGCCCAGGTTTGGTCACCTTCGGCCTGGAAATGGAGCGGGTCTATTCGCAAAGAAAAAGGTAAGTAAGGAAGCAGATAAATAAGGAAAAATAAGTAAAGAAAAAAGGAAGTAAGTGTGGAAGCCAAGTAAACAAGAAAACAATGTATATAGCGCGAAATTAAGAAATGAATCAAGAGCGCATTTTTCTCCCCGAAGCCCGCATGGGACACATACGTCCATTATCGCCAAGACGATTATTCACTGACAACGAAACAGAGAAAGACTAACCCTAAACAGTATGTCGGTGCACATGGCTTTGCCGTGAGTTATAATAGGCTCGTACTCGTTCTTGCCGTCCCAGCAGTCCAGCTCAATACACCTGCGTACACACATACATGCCTCGCGTACATACTGCTCCTACTGGTAATAATAATAAATGGCGATGGTGGATGTGGATGACAGCAGCCATTTACTGGCGGACACACAGCCGAGGTTGGTTGTAAGCATTCTGGTCTTCATAGTAGTTTTCAGTGAGAGTAGTCTAATAACTAACTAGCAAGTGCTTGTACAGATAGATTCCATCACCTTGTCATTAATACAGTTACAGACAATAAAGACTAACTAGAAAAAAATAAACTGGCTGTCGACATATAGTCGGCACGGCAGCACTCCAGTGCGGAGTTCACCAGTAATGGTGACGATGACACACAATAACCTTTTCCAACCACTACACAGGTCAACCTGCATCAGCAGGCAACCCCAGTTACGAACTGGAGGATTTCAGTGGAGCGAAGTTTTACTGTCTGCATGCCCTTGCTGACAGCAACTAGCGCATTCGGATTAGGAAGAAGATGACAGCGTTCTCCTTCACAGTGATATCTACACTGTCTCCGTACCACTGTGATGACAACAATAAGGTGAAACACAACAGCCACGTCCTATACACAGGGTCACTACTTGTCATCGAAGCTGAAGACACCAAAGACTCCAAACCGAAAGATGGCCACCACTGAAGTCTATAAATAGAAATCAGACTTGATTGGTTATTGCGCAGGCGTGACATACAAAGTTCGCTGTGATTGGTTAAACAGCTAGTGACTGGCTGACTAATTAACATTCCGCCATTTTTCGGATTTCAATTCGGCAGACGATCGTGACCACGCTCTTGGCTGTTGTTTGATTGGCCAGTCATGCATCTAAAGAATATTTAATATTATATCTATGGTCCTATATGCACAACCAGACTCTGGCTGTCATTGACCTACTAGCCTAGTTACTATATTTGGATGGTAATTATGTAACTGGGTCAACCACAACCACGATTTGCTAACTGGAGTCTGTCGCTGGTTGAAAGCGATTGAATGTCGGTTACCACGGTTACGGATAATATGTTCCGGATGTTGACGTTGTTTGTTTTGGTTTGGTTAACCAGTATCCAGTCGGTCGTTTTCCGTCGACCGGTTGGTTGCATGACATAACGGCTAACCAAGCGGGTGAGCGAGTGAACGTTCCACCAAACACATCATAGGTCATATCCGGGACAAAATTTTACGGGCCAGACTACCCAACCAACAGTGTCAAAGCACCGAAGGAAGAACAAGACCAAACTAAACCAAACACGACAAAAAACGAGCATGCATCTTAACTAAGAAATACAGATAACACAAAATAAACACAAAAAAACTAAACCCAGGTTCGGTCACTTCCTACGACCTCCAGCCTGGAAACGGAGTGGGACTATTCTGGTAGAAAGGGAAGGGATGGATAAAAGAAGAAAATAGATAAAGCAAATAAGAAAAGGAAAAACGCAAAAGTAAAAAAGAGTAAAAGATAAGGAAGTGAATGGACAAATAGGGAAAAGGGGAAAGGGAGTGCCCTGGCCCTACGAGTCTGGTTGTAAATACAGAAGGCGGCCAATACTCGCGGACACAGACCGACATCCAGCCAGCAGGACCTGACGATACATCTCGACGGACGACTTGCCGCCGAACTGTCGGCCGGTGAGGTAGGTGTTGTGCGATGAGTTGACGTAGTAGTGATTCAGCGGCTGATCCATGTCCTGGTAGATGTCGAGGCGGTCAAGAAACACCGGAGCGTTCTCGTCCGACATCAAGTACCGACAGAACCCGTCCACCGACATCTTCTCTGTCATTTCAACGCGCTAACGATTACACGCGGCAGCAAAACAGTCGGGCCGTGTGCTAGGTTGCACGTGCCTTCAGTGCTTTGACGCTGTTGGTTGGGCGACAGGAAGGGCATCCGGCATCTAAAAGTTGAGTGATGAGGCACTGGCGTGGTTATCTGTCTGAACGACAACAACAACAACCGTTTTACGGCCCTTTGCCCTAGACTACCCGGGTATAGGCACATATATATCCCATGCTCCATGGATTTGACACCCATGGGAAACTCCCACGATTATGCTATACTCTTGATTTACGTCGGTAAGAACTACAGTTAAATAACAATTTCTTTTACAACAACAACACAAACTAACACAGGCATACTCAGTTCTTCAAGGGTTTTTAACTGGTCTATTCTAGTGCCGAACAAAATTAGCTACATGTAACATTTTAAAATACAAAAAATAAGCAAAAATGTGAATGAGTAGAATATCTATAATGCATCCATGTAGCAACAAGGAAAACACAACCGTAGTACGACGTCATAGTCAATTTATCATAAAATCTGAGACACAAATTAAATACCCAAAACCCCTGACGCATTTACACATTATGACGTATGTTTTTTTTACTTACTTACTGTAAACAAGTGAAAAATAGCACATACCTTGAGACCGTGCCTCCTCAATTGGCTCATGTGTGTCGATGATCTGCCGAGTTCTCTTGAGATCAAAGAATGGAAACAGAATTTCGTTGAGACGTGGATCACGCTGTCGCTGCAATACAAAAAAACCACAAATTCACACACTGAACATTTTACATACGACACTATCACTGTGTTATATATGCATCACAAACAATAAACAATATGCTAATAGTAATAAAAATATATATGGTCTGCCCTATTACATAGGGCTACCATCATAACAGAATACAATAAGACAATCGTAGACTACACATCGCCCCCAATGTGCACTCCTGTCACCCCTTTCTCGCCGATAGGCAAAGCGGCCTATCATCAACATGCACAAGCACAAAAAATTTTGTAAAGATCGCGCGTGTGGTTCCAGAGATATCCTCGCGGAGACACAGACACACAGCTAGACATACTCATCACAATACTTCACAAACGCTACCGCGGGCGAAGTAATCAGCAATTAAATGGGACGGTGTAATGCATTTTATGTTAATGAGCACTGAAATAGACATTTTAACAGCACTTAAATTCCAGTATTGTTGATGCAATTGCCATACATTTGTGGTCTGCTAACATGACAAAAATCCTCAACTTTCAGTGCATTACAGCACACAAATAACTAATGACTGAGATATGCAACATTGTCCACAACTGCAGTACACAACACAGCACAGAACAGTTGTGATAATTTTCCCTCATGTCCTCCAGACAATCATCATAGGGGAGAAGGAAATGACTAACGAAATGTGAAACAAGAAATAACTGAGAAGATACATCACACAGCAACACCAACAAATCACAACCGCTTTACGGCCCTTTTTCCAGGACCACCCGGGTGAGCTGGTGCCAGAAGAGAACTTCTGGACTTTATGGTGCAAGGGAAGATTAACAGAGACAGACACACCGACCATCCAGCTGGGCGCCACTCCATCCGGACTAACCAGTGCCCACCTCCACCATCCCCCCTTTTTCACAGGCCAGATGCCCTTCCTGCCGCCCAACCAACAGTGTCAAAGCACTGAAGGAAACTAGCGCATTTGGATTAGCGAGAAGACGCTAGAGTTCTCCTCAACGGTGCTACATGCACCGTCTCCGTACCTCAGCAAGACAAGACAACAAAGGCACAAGATATCCACAAAAGCACCTCGTTGAGAAATTCCGTCAACTTGGACAGCGACAGTAAGCTTTCACCCTGAGTCCTACATCAAACAATCAAACATGGCGCAATGCAGACAGACAATCAGTAGTACTGGGGAAGTATTTATATAAATGATGTGAGTCACAACATGCAGCAAGAATCGATCGATTAGAGTTTTACTAATAAAAGTTTTTACTTAAAAATGGTTTCATTTCATTGGAGAATCGTTACAATGTCTTTTCTCTGAGGAATCAACTTCAAGTTCAAGTTCAATATAAAATTTGTAAGGCAACACCTTACACGACGTCCAATAACTTACTGTACGTGAAGTTATCTTAATAATGACATACACACATTGTATTATGCATAAAGCAGATTAAACATATCACAACAGTCAATAAAATGTAAACATAACATTTATTTATCCTACAAAATTCTCTTATACCTCTGCCTTCAGTGCTTTGACACTGTTGGTAGGGTGGCAAAAAGGGCATCCAGCCTGTAAAAATGAATGGTGAAGTACTGGTTATCTGTCTGTAGCGAGGCACAAATGATTTGCATATGGTCCAGCTGATGCCACTGCCACCCCATCACGGCTGTTAAACGGATGTAGTAGTAGTGGTGGTGGTGGTCGTCGTCGTATTACTACTAGTAGTAGTAGTAGTAGTAGTAGTAGTAGTAGTAGTAGTAGTAGTAGTAGTAGTAGTAGTAGTAGTAGTAGTAGTAGTAGTCGTAGTAGTAGTAGTAATTCTCTTATATATCTCTTCAGTCTAATTATTTATTCATTTCTATTTCTAAACAGACAGTGTGTCACGTTGAGGAGACTAAACGTACAGTTCTCTGAACAGCTCCTCGATGTCAGCTCGCGGACATATCTTATGATACAGCTCGTAGAACTTCTCAAACGTGAAGTTCTCTCGCTCGATCTCGTCGTTCTGAACACAACACACGTTGACAAATACGCGCCATGTCAACCACTGTCATATCAGACTAAAGACACACATGGGGGTCAGAAATTAAGCTCATTCCTACCCATCCCTATAGATTTCTTTTCTAAACTCCACCCATCCCCGTTCAGTTTCACTTCCGTCTCCACCGATTCCCTCACCACTTCCACTCCATCCCCCACCTGCCCCGGGACCAAGTGACGCGTAACCTCAGTTGAAATTGTCAACGGCTGCACAAAATGTATGAAAAATTGCATTTTAAAAGCCTTCATCAAATGTCCTCAACCAACCAGAAGGACTAACCCCAAGTAATGACAAAATAACCCGATGGCCTCATCCCTTATGGATCCACCGACAGACTCCAGATGAATGGAAGTCAGCCCCGGTGGTCAATTCCTCTCTAGTGGATGACCCCACTATCCAGCAACCAGGATTTGACCTACGCAGACACTACTGGGCAGTCCTGAATTGCTGCCGGACCAACCAAGGCCACTGCACATGCTGTCAAAAGAAGCAGCAACTGACATGTGCCCTTGTGGCAAACGCCAAACGATGTCACATATTGTCAACAGCTGTCCAAGCTGGAGGGGACAGCTGAACAGCAACTGCACTCAGCTGACGACGTTGCTACCAAATGGCTGAAGACATACGGCTTCTCAATGCACTTGACAACAACAACAACACCTCCAGATGGAAAGTATGCCTCGCTCCTTGCGCCAGCTCTCTGGCATCGGTAACATGGAGACAGTGATGTATGGTAGATTAAGAATCGCACCTTTCCGCTGGCAAAGCCGAGATCTTTGAGGCACTGCATAACCATTTTCTCCGTCTTGCCTGATGCAAACGTCCGCGTTATGCTGAACATTGTCACATCAAAACAGCAACACGGTCACACAGACACTGGGTCAGAATTTTTTTACTTACTACAACATCTGAACATGAAAAACTAGAATGTGGGCCAATGACCAACGTGATGGCTGCCCTGCCGAATATAGGTGGCGCCCTCTGTTCAATGCCGCAAAGTTTGGCTGATGCCCACTACTAGATTGCCGTGCAGTTACGCTGCCAAGACGCGAAACCCGTTGAAA
>Ga0209259_1000625_pt1 | contig 11054 bp, 9 predicted proteins | sample WorMetGr2BELIZE1_FD_187417 | JGI IMG/M metagenome (GOLD analysis project Ga0209259, IMG submission 187417) | Marine gutless worms symbiont microbial communities from Max Planck institute for Marine Microbiology, Germany - Inanidrilus... ...
GTTCATATGTGTGTGCCTCGCACTGTGCACAATTGTTGCACACAATATTGCACAGAACAGACCTGATAGTTTTCCCCCTTACCCTCCAGACAATCACCACTGCTCAGATGATGTCTATTTGAGGGAAGGGGGGTATTCTAGGGGGCACAACTAGACCCAGACATATAACATGTGTCCTAGTTTGATCGAAATCGGATCAAAGACGGCTGAGAAAAACTCTGCACAAACAAAAGAGAAACAAACAGACAGACAGACAGACAAACAGACACTACGAAAATAATGGTCACTTGGCCATGAACCAATCAGTTGATAGTCATCATCAACATTCAACATACTACGACAGTCACACTCGTGATGAAAAAGATGAAAAGATCACATGTTATTCTATCCGACATGTCACACACACACACTACTTTGTTGTCAGGAAATGTCATCGTGTTTGATATCACCATGTAATGCTATGCTTTGATTGCCATCAGTGCTTTGACACTGTTGGTTGGGCGTCAGGAAGAGTATCCGGCCTGTAAAAAACTGAGTGATGAGATGCTGGCGTGGTTATCTGTCTGCAGCAAGGTGCAAATGATTTGCATATGGTCCACCTGATGCCACTGCTACCCCATCATCTCTTGCTTCATTAAAATCCGGATTGGTTTGACCTTTCTGGTACTGGGTTACCCACGTTGTCCTGGAAAAGAGGCAGTTAAACGAGTGTCTGTCTGTGATGCCAAGCAGCTGCTCTTGCAACAAATGCATAAACTGACAACATGAAACTAGTAACCTGTTCTGTCGGCATAAACTTGACTTGAATGTTTTGTCTCTGTGAAGGCTGCAGCGTTCCTGTTGAAGGAATTATTTCAAACGTGCTGGGAGTAGGCTTTTCAGGTCGAAGCTTTCTTCGTAGATGCATTGGAACGTGCTTGTCAACCTGAGATAAAACACATTCAATGGTTGACTCTGATAGCAAGTCGTTTCTTACCTTTAAATGACTACAGTCAACACAAGCACACAAATGCGAAGAATGATAGGTTTTCTCACCTGCTTTTTAGCACCCTGGGTGGGAATGGCTGACCAGTCACAGTGGACCGCCTGGTAGTTGTGCAGCTGGACAGTGACAATGCGACACTCGCCGCACTTGACTTGGCCAAACTCGACGACGTCACTGGAGACACGCAGGTCAGGCACAGTGACATTGGCACAGAGTTGCACGTTCACCACAGGTCCACCGACCACCTGCACACCGCCGTCATCATCCACTACTACTACCACCACTACAACAACAACTACTACTACTACTACTACTACTACTACTACTACTACAACTACTACTACTACCACCACTACATGCAGGTCACGCACAGTCATCAGGCACAGTCACATTGGCACACGTTCACTACAGGTCCACCGACCACCTGCACACCGCCGTCATAAACTCTACTACTACTACCGTCATCATCCACTACTACTACTACCACCACTGCTGCAACTACTACTACTACTGCTACTACTGGCTGGGATGGTGACTGTCTTTGGACAGGCAAATCACCTCAGTATTTCATCAGGCCAACTCAGCCTGTGATGGCTCGGTAATCCAGTTGTTACGGCATTGAACTTGTGACTTCATGGTCATGAGTTCGATTTTGGGCCAATGCGGCTAGTACTTGGCGGTCTTTGGGCTGGCAAACCAATTGATTGATTGTCACTGATTCAGTAAAGTTTAACGTCCCACTAAACACATTATAGGTCATATCAGAGACGGGTTTTTACGGGTCAACTGACCCAACCAACAGTGTCAAAGCACTGAAGGAAGTAGTAGTCTTAAGGATAGGCTTCAATCCCACCAGGTCCACCTCACGTGTTACAATATTACACATGCATGCAATAATACATATACAAAAATGAACCTAAGCACAGTGAAATGGGCCCAGTGAGACAAAACCCATTCCACAGAACTCTTAGGTCCATTCATATGTGTACACTGCACTGTGCACAATTGTTGCACACAATATTGCACAGAACAGACCTGATAATTTTCCCCCTTACCCTCCAGACAGGCAAACCACCTCAGTATTTCATCAGGCCAACTCAGCCTGTGATGGCTCGGTAATCCAGTTGTTACCTTACACAACTGGCTTGGTTGCATAGTCCAGCGGTAGAGCATCGGTCTTTGGCCGGTGTCCTTTCGCTGTCGTGCGCTCGACTTGCAGCTGATGGGTGACCACTTATGTGGGTAGGCCATCCGCTGTAAGTCAACCAACTAGGCCAACTCGGCCTTTCATCCTTTCGGGGTCGATAAATGAGTAGTGAGCTGCAATTGGATGTCTGCTGCCGCAGTTGCTGTGGTGGCGACATCTGGTGAACGCACACGAAGGAAAGGCAGGCGTGGTGTTATTGGCAGGTAAAACTGTGTGATCCACGCCTGAGCGCTTTGAGTGTAGTTGCTACAATAAAGGTGCTATATAAATACACTTCTTTCCTTTTTTCCTTTTTACGGCATTGAACTTGTGACTTCATGGTCGTGGGTTCGATTTTGGGCCGCTGCGGCTAGTACTGGGCGGTCTTCGGGCTGGCAAACCACCTCAGTATTTCACCACTGAGTCACAGTCTAACGCACTAACCTCATTCATTCACCCATTCATTCATTCAAGCTACCCAGTCCAACTCAGCCTTATACCCTCAGCGGGACGGAAAATGAGTACCAGCCAAAATTGCGGTGACGCTCTGTGGCTGAGGGTTAAAGGCAGATATGGCTCATTCCACTCATGGATAAACATGTAGATGATCCCTTGGATACCTGAGCATCTTCGACATGAGTCGCTCATAGTAAAGTGCTATCGAAATAAGGCTTCTTTCACCTTCCGTTTACTGCTGCTGCTGCTGCTGCTGCTGCTACTGCTGCTACTACTACTACTACTGACAAGGTACTGAACAAAACTAGCTACAATTATCTACTGTCTGTCAGTTTGGAGATGTCGGAAAAAGTGCTATGAATAGAAAAAGAATGACGAAGTAAAGAAATAAAGAAATATATACAAAACACGTAAAAATACATGGCATTCTTTTTACAGGCCACTGTTCATGAGTAAAGATTTTCAACCAGGTGAAATAAATGCAACAAGTGAACTGCACAAAAATCAGTGAACCACGGTGGGTAATCAAACCTTCTACAATGTGGCGAAAAAACTCGGGCCAATAACAACTGTGAGTTGAAAAAGGTGTCATTATACTCTTGCTCGTAACTTTGACAAATGCTGAGTAAATTTGCAAAAATTCACTTCTATCGTCAGACCCAGCAGTAACAAAGTCATGGCGGAATATTGACAATAGTTTCAGCATGTGAAATATAGGGCACTTTTTCGACTCACAGTCGCTAATGGTGCCACACTGCAGTTGTAACATTTGGTAAATAACCGTAATGAAATAACAATCATACGCTGATAGGAACAACGACTTCCACAGCACCAATTCCGAGATTGGCTCCACGAGGGTCAAAGGTCACGACGCAGTCAACAGCCTCGTGTTCAGGAAGCTGGATAACACGCAGCAAGTCAATGGAAAATCCGGACTGACTGCGCATTGATCGGTCGATGCTGAATGAGACCGGGAACCAGCCCGTGTTGGCAATGGTAACGGTCTGTGTACACACTTGGCCCAACACAATGTGACCAAAGTCGAGAACGTAGTCGGGTAGCGACGGCCTACAAACAGACATCCGCTGATAGCAACAAGCATAGTATATAGTTTATTCATCCTTTCATTTCTCACCACCCTGATATAGATTAGATAGGCTGGCAATGACGTAATTTCTTCATACCATATCTATGCCAGCTGTTTTCCCACCATGATGTGGGGCAAGCTCTGCACAATGTTTGTTACTGTGACATCACTTTCTTAGAAAGATAGTGATGTTACAGTGATAACATGGACATTTTCTTAAACCAACTGATTCAATATTATTAACACGACAGATCTTCACCAGTGAACTTCACACAGTACGCCGTGGTGCTCCACAACATAGAGATCATAATGTGACCACAGATTACAGTGACGTCACTTCACCCTATGAACAGCAAGGCATAACAATACCAGCAACATCTGGGCAATCACACTGCACAACACACAGTCTCATGGGCTTACATGTGGTCTCGCAGTAGACTACTAGTGGCTAAGTCGTGTCTGACTGCAGACGTTGCTGTTATGACAACAGTCATTAACAATCTGTCTGTCGCCACACTATCGCCGTCCAGTGGCATGCTGAAGCCACCGATGACACAGAATGGTGCATTGTATTTAAAGACAATCCAACGTCTCTGCTAGATCCGTTGACAACGTTGGTGTGACATCTTCTAACCAACAAGCATTGGCACAGTGTGGTTCCACTGTCTGTCAGACAACTGCTGTGCATTGGGCCACAATTACCAGCTTGCATCGACGTCAAGGTACCTCAAGGCTGTAGAAGTACTGCCATCTCAGCTGCAGCCCCTCTACCTGGAAAAGCACTGCACTTTACTTTCACTTTTTACTCAATATCTTTCAAGCAGTAACTCAGTTACACAACAAGTTCTTACAAGCCAGTCAACTGTTGGCTTTTCCAACAGTATTTATATCCTGCAGATAAATTATGAAATGCCATAAGTTAAAAAAAGAAAAAGTAATAAATGAAAGTCTTCAACAAACGTCAACATTGATGTAGACAACCTCTGTTTCACAGATTTCTTCTGAGACTTTTTCGACGATGACACACGGCTATTGGCAGTGTCCGAGTCCAGTACAAGAATGTCTGAATGGCTGGCTGAGTCTGTCTCCTGCTGCTGCTGCTGCTGGTGGACGAACGTTTCCATGGCAATGCGCTCGGCTTCCATCTCAACGTCAAGGTCAGACAGTTCAACATCACGAGCCTTCAACACACACCAATTAACACGCACGTGGCGCTACGCAGCCGCAGCTAGCTTATTACGCATTCTCGCTGTAATGCATAACAGTTTCTTCATATGTAACTGAAGCAGTGCTGTGCTACTGATTAAAAACTCTATCACTAATAATTAGCAGTCTTCAATTCCTAAACAACTCTGAAAAATATAAGGAATGAATTTCAAAAATAATCTAATAAATAAAATCAAACATATATAATTTGATTATTTTACAAATCAGAAAAGCGGAGGCAAAACAATATTTTATATAGTACCATAATATTTCTTCAGAACCACCTGGTAAAGGCATAGATATTCAATGTCATCAGTTACAACAGGAAAGCTTTAAAGAAACAAATATTTGAATCTGAAGACAACATGTGTTTCTGTACAATAACAAATAAACAGCCAAGCAGAAAAAAATAATTGAACAACTTGCAAACTGAACTAGAAACCATAAGCAGTGACTCCCAGTTGCTGAAGAATCGGCAGGATAACCATATATCCCGAATTTTAAATTTTGGGGAGGAGATGGGAAAGAAGGAAAGGGAGTAAAGGGAAGGGAAGGGAGAGGGAATAGGAAAGAAGATGGAATGGGAGAAGGGAGGTGAGGAGAGGGAAAAAAAGGAGCAAAGGAAAGAAATCCACCAAAATTTAAAGGGATAACCCAAGCAAGAACTGCCTACAAACCCTGAAAATTTCGTAAAAATCACCCAAGGGATACGCTATTGTGGGACGTTTGTAATCCAAAATTCCATAAAATTTTCAGTTTTAGTGGCCCAAGTCCCTACCCCTGCATTGATGGCGGTGAAAATTGGCATAGTCGACTCCTCCATGCCAAATTTCACCCCAACAGTGAAACGTGTCGCCCCTGTGGGGCAAAAAAAACTCAAAATCGCATTGAGTAATGTAAATATTGGCAACTAATAATTCTCATAGCTAGCACTAAATATGAACTACAAACTTTATAGTAAAATTTTAGCCTCAAAAGCACAAAAGGTACATACACATTAGAGGTTTTACGACGATGCGCTATATAAATCTACGTTTTACTTACTTACTTACTTACACATATTTGGCATGCTCAGTAAAATACTGACCATAGATATCAGTTTTGGTTAAGCAAAAATACTTGACATAAATGTAAATCAACTAACAAAAACTACTTGGCTTACACTCAAACAAGAACCAGAGAGAGTTACCAGTGAGTCTGAATTGATCATCTCCTCATCAGCATCAGCCTGGTCATCCCGCCGCACGTCTGCACTAGACGGCCTGTCACCAGCGGTCTTGTTTGCCTCCTTTAACAAGTTCTCTCTCGCCGTGCACAGAAGCTGCTCGTACTCACCAGCCACTGACAGTCGCGGTAAATTCAGAAAAATTCGTGGAAAAATTCCCTCACCACGCAAATGCACAGTTTCTGGTTCAAAATGAGCCACCTGCAATAAAACAACGGAGAACATTTACATGCAAAGACGGTATCAACTGTGTTCATCAGTGGCATGTAAAATGCTGGCACCTAAATATCCTCAAGACCCAGATCTCTGTCAATATCACACATATGACAATGTGTGGCCAGGGAACGATACGTCAGCCAGGTTGTAGCGTGCTGTGGGCTTGGCATGGCACAGTTGTTAAAAATGGCACCTCGCCTGGGCCCGGGTGTGGAGTTAGTTAGTTAGTTAGTTGGAGTTTAACGTCCCTTTTCAGCACAAATATGGCTATATCAGAGACGAGCTGGGTGTGGAGTACCTGAGCACCTTGGACTACCATGATACAGGTGAAGGGTTAGTGACAGCGGCAGGCTTGGATGAGGGTAGGTGGGTGCTTGAGGTCTACCATGGTACAGGCAGCCTGGGCGTCCAGATGGTCACACTGAGAGGAAAGGCTGTGCAGGCTCACCAACCACTGACGTTGCTGACGCACTTGTGCCTCCACAAGTCCACAGAATTCCACTTCACAGCACACAGACATACCGACCGACAGACAGACATACCGACAGACTGTTTATCGGCCTCGTTTCCAGGACAACCTTGGTAAGCAGGCACCAAAAAGGTTAAACCAATCTGAATTCTAATGAAGCAAGAGATGACAGGTGGCAGTAGCATCATCTAGATCATATGTAAATCATTAGCACCTCACTTTGGACAGATGACTATGCCAGCACCTCATCACTCAATTTTTACAGGCCGCATGTCCTTCCTAACGCCCAATCAGCGGTGTCAAAGCACTGAAGGCAATCAAAATGCAGAAGGCAGTCACACATATATATTGATTAATTACCATACAACTGACAAAGCAGCAGTGACTGTGCATTCCTCATCAAGAAGCAGTTACAACAAATCAACGATACAAACCTGTATCTGAAAACTTGTTTCAAACTTCTTTGGTCCGTATGGGAGATATTTGATGGTCAAGACTTGCTGACTCAGAGGTTTGATGTATCCCTGCAGGAAAAAACACACACATAAGCAACCTGCACTTCACCATCTCACCTGTAGTCGAACGACCGTTCTCCAGGTAAACCTGGGTCAACTGGTTGCCCTGCTGGCTCTGTTCCTACGCCGGTTCTGGAACAGAACCTTTGAGGACAACTGCCACAAGTATTTTTACAGGCCTGTCGCCCAGCCAACAGTTTCACTGCATTGAAGAAAATTCAAAGCTAACTGAGGAAAACTCAAACCCTAACTAGAAACAATCAGCCACTGATCTCGTCCTTTCCTGATCTACTACCAGACTTCTGACTCCTGAGGCACGTTAAACATACCCTATTGTATTGTCTCATATCAATAAAGTTACTCTATATTGAGCCAGGTTAGTATTGAGATGGGTGACCGTGTGTGGGCTACAACGTCTTGTGTGGGCTACAACGTCTTGGTATGTAATCCGCCACTTTGGCCAACTCAGCCTCCACTGGTCAGCAGGATGAGAAATGAGTACCTGGCAAAATCATGGTGATGCCTTGCGGCTTGGAAGTACAGACAGGTATGGCTCATTCCACTTGTGGATTAAATGGGTGGATAGCAGGTGAAACTGGGTCATCCCTCAGTAACATGTAGCATATCTGACAGCATCAGAGATAAGCACGGTATCACATTAAAATGCTACATAAATTTACAGGCTTTGCCTTTACTTGAAAGGTTTCCACTTTCCATAAGAACTGCGGCAGCCAGATACTTACAGGCCAGACGCCATTACTGACGTCAAAACATTCGCATCAAAAAAATTAAAAGCCATTCGAACAATTGCTTCCTAGAAGTGACTGCACCGAGAAATATCAACAACACAACATAATGCTCACCATGTGTGGCATCATGGTAGCGACGCCAGGTTTAGGACTGGTCTCAAAGCAAGCATCCATGCCAATGCCGACAAACTCGAACCCAACACGTCCAGTGTTAAACAGTGTCACCTCTGCCACCGCCACTTGGTCATACAACTGCATACCGCAGCATTCACCAATTACTTCATTATAAGCATAAACCTTTTCACAGTTTGTACACTAGAATCTGCAAGTGAACAACTGTGGAAGCAATAATGACACCAAACATGGAATGCATTGATTTTATACTAAGGAATAAACACAAAGTTCTATAGGCAGTCTGGTCTGCTGCCAAACAATGCAAGTAAACATGATCGTATACATCAAAATGACAAAATACATACATGTTGAGACACGATTGAAAGCCACTGGAAACACGAGACATCACTGTTGCCACAGTGATGCTAATACAGTACACAGTGAATGATGAGTTTTGTATGCATATGTTTTAACGCACGGCTGAAAGGAGACAATACTAACAACTGCTGCTTACTATTTTGTTGTAGTCAATTTCCAGAGAGTCAAACTCATAGTTGACAAGCGACGCTTCTCCTCTCAACTTGATCTCATACGACGGACCACCGTCAACCTCACACACGGCACACACTTCACTGCCAATGTTTGCATGACCATAGAATGTCAGAGTCACCTTCTCCGTTTCGCCAGGTTGCAGTGTTCCATAGATCGGCGTAATGTCAAATATCTACACATTGCAAACTGAAGACAGTGAACAAAGGCATGACAAGTCCGTGCTACGAAGCTGGCGAAGCATACACACAAAGCACAAGTGAATAAACCAAGCAGACAGCACATAATAATTACGCAGCATTAATACTTAAAACTACAGAATGTTCATGACGTGCATCAACGACATTTCAGTAACCATGCCAGGTTACAGTGATGACTCCAGACAGACATCCGTTTAACGGCCTCTGTTTCAGGACAACCCGGGTAACCAGCGACAGAAAGCTTGAACCAATCTGGACTTTAATGAGCGCGTTTATTCACACAAAGCAGAACAACAAAGAGAAAAAAAATTAAGCAACAGATGACGGGATAGCAGTGGCATCAGCTGGACCATATGCAATCATTTGCACCTTGCTCCTGACAAATAACCATGCCAGCACCTCATCACTCAATTTTTACGAGCTGGATGCTCTTCCTGACTCCTATCCAACAGCGTCAAAGCACTGAAGGCTCGCAGTGATGATTCCAATGTCGTGTTTAACTTCTGTAAATGTCAAACAGTTGATTAGTTGTACCATAGTAAATGAACGTGGTTTTTACTGCTTCGTGATTCATGACTCAGTTTTACCAATAAGAAAGCATGAATGAACAATGACGTTCACCTCTTCGACACCAGGTGGCGTGACATGAGTGCCGTCTTGGCGCAGTACAGCAGCAAGCTGTGAGTTGATGAGAGGACGAGTTGATTGGCAGCTCAGAGCACCTGCTGGCTTCACACTTGCCTGTCACACGACCACATCTGCTCAGTGATGACTCAACAATGTCAAAACATGGAGATGTTTTATTACAGACATCACAACACTACCAACCAATGGTCAAAGAAATTTGACATAAGGCCGCATTGCCGCCGCACACGGATGATTCAGTCGTATTCACCAGGTAGCGCCAATGTGCACCCCATCTGGTGCATCCCAATTGGCATCCACACCTTACCGGTTCTGCCCCCTGCTGAGTTGCTTTGAGTATATCAACCACCGGTCATGTCCGGGCGTGTCCTGGGCCGGCACCTTTTCGCCCTCAAAATTGCCCATTCACATATGGTGATCTCGACCAAATCTAATACATGGTTCTTTGGGCCCACCCCAGTCCACATCAAGAATGACATCTTGATCAGTTCTGCCGCAGGGCTCATGGTCATGACACACAGACATACAGACAGACAGACCACACTACTCCATCTGTAGCAATAGGCCGAATCCACCAATCCCTTAATGCCCGCCTGTCAAGAATTTAGAGTTGTTACATCTAGAAAAGCCAACTACCTTTCTGTTTTCATTTTTATCGTGCTATGCACTTTAGTGCAGAGATGAAAATGGTCACATGGATGTGTAGTGTTAAGGTAAAAGACAGAGTTCCAAGTAAGGAGTTGAGAGAAAGACTAGGAATAGATGATATAATATTGATACTACAGCAAACCAGGTTCCGATGGTATGGGCATGTGCTTTGAAAAGAAGACACTGATTGGATGAACAAATGTATGGAATATGAGGTGGAGGGCTCCAGACCAAGAGGTAGACCAAAGCGGACATGGACACAGGTTGTGCAAAAAGATTGCTTGCCAAGCACATAATTTAAACAGGGAGAATGCTATGGATCGTGGTAGATAGAAAAAGCTGATAAAGACTGGATGATGACCAGGATGGTGGGTGGGTGAGTGTTTCTTCTTGTACCGGCTCACCCGGGTAGTCCCGGACAAAGGGCCGTAAAACGGTTGTTGTTGTTATTTGTTGTATTGTCATACCCCGTCGTCTGTCTGTCTGTCTGTGTGTCTGTGTGTCTGTCTGTCTGTCTGTGATTACTAAGTTTGACATGCATCAAAAATATTTAAACGACAAATTACTCTAGGGATGTGACTCATCAGAACCACAAGAACAACAATCTAAGTCTAGGGGAAGTTCCCCAATTATAAAAGACGAAAGAAAGGCAGGGCGTGAAAAAGGCAATTTTTTCTATAGAAAATCGAAAATATCCCTGAAATGGTGCGATAGAGAGCACAAGTTACAACAGAGTTTGGATATAAACTTGTACATTCCCTATCGATTAGTGATATATTCGATGACGTCACATGATCTCTACGT
>Ga0209259_1000627_pt1 | contig 11050 bp, 11 predicted proteins | sample WorMetGr2BELIZE1_FD_187417 | JGI IMG/M metagenome (GOLD analysis project Ga0209259, IMG submission 187417) | Marine gutless worms symbiont microbial communities from Max Planck institute for Marine Microbiology, Germany - Inanidrilus... ...
GAAATCTGGTTCTCCATCCTGGTGCGTAAGCTCATCCGTCGCGGCAACTTCCAATCCAAGAGCGACCTGGCCGGAAAGATCGGCGATTTCATCAACTACTTCAACGAAACCATGGCCAAACCATTCCGTTGGACATATCAAGCCAACTTCCTCACCGTTTGACCACGAGCGGTATCACTTAGTGGCTAAATTTTAAGTGATGAAGTCTGCCGACCCCTACCCCGTCATTCCGGCAGGGATTGCCGGAGTCCAAGCGCCAGGGATGGCAAAAGCAGTGGGGGTCGAATCGTTAAGTCGCACAACCATGTCACTTTGAATTTAACCACTACCCAAGGTCTATCTCACCAACCCGGCGGTTCGTGCCGCGCTATTCGGCTTTGTCCGGAGCGATGGTGCAGCCACGGGCAGAAAAGAGGGGTTACGATTTCACTTCTCGTAACTCCTTGTTTTCAGATGGTGCGCCCTGAAGGATTCGAACCTTCGACCACCTGATTAAAAGTCAGATGCTCTACCATCTGAGCTAAGGGCGCAAAGGTCTTATTCGTAGCGCTTGTCCGCCAGACCCGATTCGCGGTGCTTCCGGCGAGCGACAGGAACCGCCGAGTTACGAAGTTTTTGTTGCTCTCCGGGGGCCGAATTGGTAGTTTTCATCTTGGCTCTTTATGAATTCTAGACTGGTAGGATATTTCGCGCAAATTCGCCTTCTTAGCAAGCCAAAGGGGCATCGTATAACTTGCTGTTGTTGTTGAGAAAAGACTGCTTGTTCTGTCATCAGTCAGAGTGCTACGGACCGCTGTCCCCTTCGATCAGTCTGGAATCCATAAAGAGCCTTCATTTTTTCGCAACAGAGCAGCCGTCGGTCAGGCAGGCCCCCGGCGAGGCCTGCGCACTGGCATGTTGGTACTGGTATTTGCGGCTCCCACCGGCAGAACTGCCTGGAAAATGGGTGGGCTGTACATACGACAACGAACAGGTTCTCGGAGGACATCCGGAAGTCACAAGGGGGCTTGTCGCGCTGCTACTGACAAGCAGTAATCGCCTCACGAGATCAAAGGCAGGTGTTGTTCACCTAGCCTCCTAACTTTAGAGAAATGGGGGAAACCAGAATGTCCGTAAAGATCCTCATAAAACGTCATGTCCCAGAAAGCAAGCATCACGAGCTCACGCCCCTGCTCCATGAAATGCGCAGCCTTACGTTGAAGCAGCCCGGTTACATATCCGGCCAGACTCTGCAACGGATCGATGATTTGACCGAGTGCATCGTAGACAGTAATTGGCGATCCGCGGAAGAGTGGAATACCTGGTTCCGGAGTCTGGAACGCAACGCCGTCCAAGCGAAAATCGACGACTTACTGGGCCGGGAAACCGAGTATGCCGTTTACGAGTATCTTTGACATATTTTCGTTTTCCTTAACGACGAGCTTCCATGTAGAGGCCCGAACGGGAACTTGATGAGGCGATATCCAAGATGCTAACCGACAAACTCGAGCACCTCAGAACAAAAAAGGAACAACTCTCTCTCGGGGGAGGCCTTAAAAGGATAGAAAAACAACACGCAGCAGGGAAGCTGACGGCCCGCGAGCGGCTTACCAAGCTGTTTGACGACCAGACGTTCGTGGAGCTGGGTGCGTTCATAAAATGTCGCAGCACCAATTTCGGTCTGGACAAGCTCGGCCTTGAGGGGGAATCGGTGGTCACCGGTTACGGCATGGTCGACGGGCGACTGGTGTATGCCTTCTCCCAGGACTTCACCGTCACCGGTGGTGCCCTCGGAGAAATGCACGCCCGCAAGATCGTGAAGGCCATGGAAGCGGCGGCCAAGGTCGGTGCCCCACTGGTCGGTCTAAACGACTCCGGCGGTGCCCGCATCCAGGAGGCCGTCGATGCCCTTTCCGGCTACGGCGACATCTTTTTCCGCAACTCCATTTACTCCGGGGTCATTCCCCAGATCTCCGCCATCATGGGTCCATGTGCCGGCGGCGCGGTCTACTCGCCCGCGTTGACCGATTTCATCTTCATGGTCGACCAGACCTCGCAGATGTTCATCACCGGGCCGCAGGTCATCAAGACCGTAACCGGAGAGCAGGTATCGGCGGAGGATCTCGGGGGGGCCATGACCCACAACAAGGTCAGCGGCAATGTCCATTTCATCGCCGAGACCGATCAGAACTGCATCGAACAAGTCCGGCAGCTCCTTAGTTACCTCCCGTCGAACAACCTGGGGAAGGCGCCGACGGTAGAGTGCGACGATGACCTGAACCGGCAGATCGGTGAATTCAATTCCCTGATACCGGAAGATCCCAACAAACCCTACGATATCCATGATGTGATCCGTCCCATCGTCGATAACGGCGAGTTCATGGAGTATCAGCCTTACTTTGCCACCAATCTGATCACCGGTTATGCCAGGATCAACGGGGAATCGATCGGGATCATTGCCAACCAGCCGGAGGTCATGGCCGGATGTCTCGATATCAACGCCGGCGACAAGGCCGCTCGCTTTATCAGGACCTGCGATGCCTTCAATATTCCCCTGCTGACCTTGGTCGATGTACCCGGTTTTCTTCCGGGGACCGCCCAGGAATACGGCGGCATCATCCGCCATGGCGCCAAGATCTTGTATGCCTACAGTGAGGCGACGGTGCCCAAGGTCACGCTGATCACCAGGAAAGCCTACGGTGGGGCCTATGTCGCTATGTGCTCCAAATCGCTCGGGGCGGACATCGTGCTCGCCTGGCCGACGGCGGAAATCGCCGTGATGGGATCGGAAGGCGCGGTAAACATCATTTTCAAAAAGCAGCTCGACGAGGCGGAAGACAAGGTCGAGACGAAAAAGAAAATACTCGACGAATATAACGCGGAATTCGCCACACCCTACAAGGCAGCGGAACGCGGTTTCGTGGACGACGTCATCGAGCCGCATACGAGTAGGCAACGCATCGTCGATGCCTTCACGATGCTGGAAGGCAAGCGGGAAAAGTGCCCGGCCAAAAAGCACGGCAACCTGCCTTTGTGATAACCGGAGGGCATGATGGAAACCGACTTGCTTACTGCTTTTGCCGATCCCGAAAAATTAAAGGACTTCACGACTACCCAGCGGTTGTGGGCGGGCCTGGTCACAACGATTCTGGGAATGGGCATCACCTTCGTGGTCCTCGTCGTCTTACAGTTTGTCACCGGTTTGTTCGAAAGGCTGTCCGGCATGGAAAAGAAGCAGCCGACGTCGCCTCCGACGCCGGCACCGGCAGTCGAGAAAACCGACGAAAAGCCCGCTTCTCGAACCGATGACGAGCTAGTGCCGGTCATAGCGGCATCCGTCGCGATGATACTCGAAACATCGGCCGGCAATATCGTAATCAGAGACATCAGGAAGGTGGAAGACACCTCACCTACCTGGAAAAGGGCCGGTATTGTCGAGCAAATGCAGAACAGATTCTAAATTTTCTCAGGAGTACACAGCTATGAGAATGTTCAAAGTTGTCGTGGACCGCAAAGAGTACGAAGTCGCTGTAGAGGAGATCAAAGGCCAAACCCCGACGCCGGCAGCTGCGGCCCCCAAACCTGCCGCGAAAAAGCCCCAGGCCTCCGCGCCGGCGAGCCTTAAGCTGAGCCCGAAGCTGTCGGGGGGAGATGGTGAGGGTAGGGTGGTTGCTCAAATGCCCGGCACCATCGTCGATATCGACGTAAACGTCGGCGACAAGGTAACGCGGGGGCAAAAGCTCTTGGTTCTGGAAGCCATGAAAATGGAGAATGAAATCGTTGCACCCCAAGACGGGACCGTCAGCGAGATTCGCGTGAACGCGGGGGCTTTGGTCAATGCCGGGGACACTTTGGTCGTCCTGAGCTGACAGAGGAAAACGCCACCATGTACGACGCGTTATTGAATTTTCTTAGCTCTACCGGGTTTGTCGGCCTGACCGACTACCGGATCTTTGTGATGATTGCCATCGCCTGTGTGCTCTTGTATCTGGCGATCGTCAAGGGCTTCGAGCCCCTGTTGTTGGTCCCGATCGCATTCGGTGTGCTCCTGACCAATCTGCCGTTTGCGAACCTAATGCATCATGCGGTCGTGGAGGTAGCCCCGCATTCCGGCGATGTGCCCTTCGGTGCGACCCTGCTTCATCTTTTCCAGGGAGATAAGGCTGCCGGGCATACCGAGTACATGGTACATACCGAGGAGGTGGGAGGACTCCTGTCCTATCTGTTCCAGGGCGATCACTTAGGGATATTCCCGCCGCTGATCTTCATGGGCGTAGGGGCCATGACGGATTTCGGGCCCCTCATTGCCAATCCGAAATCGCTTCTGCTCGGTGCCGCCGCGCAGTTCGGCATCTTCCTCACTTTCATCGGTGCCATCGCCTCCGGGCTGTTCAACGCGCAGGAGGCCGCCTCCGTTGCCATCATCGGCGGCGCGGATGGCCCGACCACGATTTTCCTCACGTCCAAGCTAGCCCCCCATCTGTTGGGAGCCACCGCAATTGCGGCCTACTCCTATATGGCGCTGGTGCCCATTATCCAGCCGCCGATCATGAAGCTGCTCACGACAGAAAAAGAACGCACGATCAAAATGAACCAGCTGCGTACGGTCACCAAGCGTGAGAAGATCCTGTTCCCGATCATCGTCACCATCATTGTGTCCCTCATCGTACCGGCGGCGGCGACGCTTGTCGGGATGCTGATGCTCGGCAATCTCTTCCGGGAATGCGGGGTGGTCGCCAGGCTCGAAGATACCGCCAAGAATGCCCTAATCAACATCATTACGATCTTCCTGGGGATTACGGTCGGGGCAACCGCGACGGCCGACAAGTTCCTCACCACCCAGACGCTTGCCATTCTGGGCCTGGGGATTGTCGCCTTCGGATTCGGGACCGCCGCGGGTGTGTTGCTGGCTAAGCTCATGAATAAGCTTTCCCGCACCAGCATCAACCCCCTGATCGGGTCGGCCGGTGTCTCGGCAGTACCCATGGCCGCGCGGGTCTCACAGACCGTGGGGAGCAAGTATGATCCGACGAACTTTCTCCTGATGCATGCGATGGGTCCCAACGTCGCCGGAGTTATCGGGTCGGCCGTCGCTGCCGGGGTCATGCTCTCCCTATTCGGCGGTTAGGTAGTGTTGACATTCAGTGTCATTTCGAGCGTAGCGAGAGATCCTATACCCAAACAATCTGATGACTTCTCTCTCGGTTAACAAACCGGAATTGAAAGGTAAGGGTTGGTGGTGAAGATCCCTCGCTACGCTTCGGGATGACATGCAGTATGGCAACTTGACAGCTAACCAGTTGATTGGCTGTAAGGTTTGCCGAGTAAACCTTCTAAAGGTCAACATGACTTGGTATCGGAGGAAAGAATCGGTCTTCTTTGCGCCCGGCGCTACACCCTACGGGCTCACCTCCCCCAACCTGCTCTAAAATCCTGTTAATCGTGAACATCCTGTCAATCCTGTCAATCCTGTGCTATTCGCAGTTGCCCGCGGCTCCGTGGATCAGCCGCAGCTTGCCGGATGCGTCGATGTAGCCGACTGCCTTCTATCAAATTACCATTCGGTTACCCTAGCCGGGTGAACCCTCTAAATGTCAACATGACCTGGTATCGGAGGAAAGAAAATGCAGATACTCAAGATCGACCATCTTGGCATCGCCGTCAACAGTATGGGAGAGGGCAAGAAGTTCTGGACCGATGTCCTTGGCCTCGAATTTGCGGGAGACGAGGTCGTCGCCGAACAGAAGGTGAATACGGGCTTCTTCCCCGTCGGAGAAAGCGAGGTCGAATTGCTGGAATCGATGGCTCCCGATGGCCCGGTGGCCAAGTTCATCGAGAAGAAAGGGACGGGATTTCAACATGTGGCCTTTCGCGTGCCCAATATCGACGAGGCCCTCAAAGAGCTCAAGACGAAGGGTATCAAGCTCATCGACGAGAAACCCCGTATCGGTGCAGGAGGCGCACGCATCGCCTTCCTGCATCCGAAGGCCACCGGGGGGGTCTTGGTGGAGCTGTGCGAACGGGATTAGAAGGATACCCGGACCCTAAATGAGGGCACCTTATCCATAAGGCGGAACCATGGATGGATTCCGCCAAATAGCTTTATGGAGGTAACTCAGAATGAAATATACCGTTGTATCCCATAGGGCACAAGATAGTATCAGCGTTTCAGTGCCCGGACTACCCGGATGTTGGTCCGAAGGGGACACTGAGGAAGAAGCGCTGGAAAACATCAGGATTGCTATTCAAGAATATCTAGCGGCGGTAAGCCAAATAAGCCGCGACCAGGAACGTTACAACGTCGAAGTGGCACGCATAGTTGTGCTAAAAAGGCGTTCACCATGGGTGGTATTGCGAGGGACGCGGGCCTTTCCATAGAGCAATTTAAGGCACTACTCTGACGTGAGCCCATAGCCTGCAGGTTGAGATAAAGGGACATCCACTTTGTTTCTGATCGAGTTTGCGACTTCCCTGAGGAAAGGACTGCTTGCGTTTTGACTAGCTGTTGTTTGCCTCGATACTGTATCGTCCGACCCACCTAGACGCGGTAGCCATAGGGATCAAGAATTAGATGGAAGTTCGCCGTAGTTTTCCGTTGGGAGAGACCGAGGCAACAAGTCCGTCCGCAGATCTTAACTCATTGTTTCTAGTACCTAGCGAGGCTTCGCCTCAGACCGACGAGGCGTGAGTCGCGGTTGACAAGAACCACGAATGGACACGAATATTCTTTACTCATAGAACACTTCGTTCCCACTCGAGTTTTGCCTGTTTGAAATTAAGTATCCCGCCAACCGGGAGCCTGGAGAGTTTCAAGTAATTGATAACCTGTCCCCGTTCCAGGTCAGTAATTTTTTCAACCGTCTTGGTTTCGACGATGACCCTCTCAACAGCAATCAGGTCAGGAAGGTAGTCGCCCACCTTCACAGTTTTGTATAAAACAGCAAACCGGTATTTCTGGCTAACCGGAATGTTCCGCAATCCGAATTCTACAACCCGTGCGTTTTCATTGGGTTTCTCCAACAAACCAGGCCCAAGGGTATTCAGTACCTCCCTGGCGCAGCCGACGATTTGGTATACATCGTCCTGCAATAATCATTCGTGTCTCTTCATGTTCATTCGTGGTTCCCTTTGTTCAATGCACAAATTTGCCTCATTTATCAAGATTCGGCTCCCTCAAGGGACCCTAGTTTCCACCGATATTGCAAATTCATAGCCTCTAGTTGACTCTCACGCTTCAGTGTCAAAGCCAGCAGTGTCAATCGAAACTATGTACTAGGTGCGTTGATGGGGATATTCATGCATTTGATAAAGAAGCAATAGTTGTGGTATAGAAGGCGATTCGACACATTTAAACACGGCGACTTGCCGTCTACTACCTGTTAGGCTGCTTGTTTGAGTTTGTTCTGCTAGTAGTCTAACCACAAGACAAATTAGGATGCTGAACTTATTTTCCAATAGTTCTTATCAACCATTGAGGGAATGCAGATATCCTAAGTTATCGGACTGATGGACTACTAGAGCAAGAGACGTTAACATCGGACATACACGTAATTACACGCAAACGCCTCAGCATGTTCGCCGACAAGTACCCGGAGACCTGAGCGGCATTAGCTCGTTGGGACAAATGGGTGAAGCGACGTAACTTTAACTCTTATGCGGAGCTGCGTACACATTTTCCTTTCGCCGATCAGGTCGGAAAGCTGACCGTCTTCAACATCGCTGGGAACAAAGTGCGCTTGATCGCGGCTATTCATTACAATCGTCGCAGGCTCTACATCCGGGCGGTGCTCACATATGCGGAGTATGATCAGGGGAAGTAGAAGGAGGTAGGTATGCAAAATACTGAAGTTAACAAGGTACTCAACGCTTGGCCACCGATGGCCAGAGTGATTTACGTACCGCACACGGAGGAAGAGTACGATCGGCTGGTTATACTCCTCGACACTTTGATCGATGAAGTCGGAGAAAATGAGTCGCACCTGCTGGCTTCACTGATGGAGATCGTGAGGGTGCTGATCGAACGTGAGGAAAAGCATGTGCCTGAACTCACCAAGTAGCCGGTGCTGCAGAAGTACATGCCTAGAGAAAAGGGGCCAGGCTCAATTGATGGGTCGTTTTTCACAGATCATTCGTCTAACATTCAGCTGAAAGCGATCCAATGCCGCGGTCCGGCTCCTCAGCAATTTTCAAGCTCAGTGCCACGCGGCATTGGGTGCCTGAGCCAAGCCGTTATTGCGACACGAAGTCGCTAGATTTACTCCTAGACTTTGACTGGATGCAATGATTTAGGTATGGTGTGATGCCACCTATTTCCTGATCGAGGGGGCGTTACCGGAAACGGTGGGGTCTCAAGTACTCGATAACCGCATTGAAAGTGAGTAGCACACTGAAGATGCTCAGGAAATGACTGATAAGAACAAGCGATCTGAACCTTCGTTTACGTGTCGTAAAGGGTGCGGAGCGAGAGCTACCCTTCGGCTCCAGAGCCAAGATGGCACAGATGAGCAGGTCGGTGAGTATTGACGGCGAGCCGACACATCCGATGTCCCATCCGGCACACAGAAGGGTTCTAAGTCGGTCTGTAAATGTAGCGGAACGTGGTAAGCCGGTATGGCACCTCAAGGTGGTGCAATGCGTAAGCTCTTGAGTAGCCCAATCGTAAGAACGGGAGAAGGCGATACCGGTAAGAGAGACGGGAAAAAGCGAATGCCGTCCGGTAACGGGGCGGGTAGGGATTCGAACTGTGCCCCACCCGCAAGGGAGCTGACTTCCTCTGTAGCGTGCAGTGCGCTCGTCGGTGTTACATCACGAGAAACCTGAACAAACCTGAACAAACCTGAACAGTAAGCATGTTTACAACGGGCAATTTCATATTGCAAGCGGTTACTCGCCCAAGCGAATGGCATTCCATAAACTGGAGCGCTCTTTTGCGTAAGGTAAGGTCCCTACAAAGACGTATCGTCAAGGCTATTCTAGAGAGTGAGGAAGAATACGACCTCCCCCACGTCACAAGCTATTTTAGAAATTATTAAAGAACGTATGGATCATAAAGTGCCTACGCTGAAACAGCGTACTTGATGAAATCCAAAAAGAATAAGGAAAGGCTAGATCAAGCAATCAGGGATATTAGGAATTTTATCTTTGAAGAAAGAGAGTTAAAAAATGATTAGTTGGCACCAGAAAGCGTGAGATGATTATTTGTACTGGCAGAAAAACGATAAGCGTGTACTGAAGCGCGTTAATGCTTTGATAAAGGATTAGAACGGAACCCTTTTGATGGCATAGGCAAACCAGAGAAATTAAAACACGAATGGTCTGGATTTTGGAGTAGGCGTATTAATGATGAGCATCGGCTTGTAGTAATTGATTAGCGACCCAGGATTGCCGGAGGGCTAGGCGTGATTAGTGAGATACGGATGTGATCTTGTAAAGCGAACCCAAAGAAGCCGGGACGGAAACCCGGCGAGGGTAAGTTCAGCCGCGGCGATCTACCAACCGAAGAAGAAATCACGCACGAGTCCAAGTCTCCCTGGAGGTGCGCAAGTGCCGCAATTGCGGGCGCACGCTACGCGGGCAACCACTCAAAGCGGGATCCAGCAAGACGCCATGCGCCGCAACCAAGCAGAGGTTGGGGAGGAATCCCAGCAGTTGCGCGCCAGTGTGAAAGACGCCAAGCGGGGGTTTACCGACGACACCTGCTGGCGCATCAATGGCGAGTCGGCTTCCATGATGGGCTCCGACACCGATGAGGCAACGGTCTACAAATACCGTTTTACGTCATCGCAGCCAGGAGGTCCGCGAGCTCATCCCATCGGATCAGGGCGGCGTGATGCATACCGACCGCGCGCTGACGAAAGATGCCATCGCGCTGTGGCAGCGCTATCATGCCGGGGGAGTAGACGACTACACCCGCGAAGCACAGAACATCACGCAGGCCATTGATCGACATCTCAAGCCACGGTCCTTGGACGACCCCGACAACCAACGCCTGCTCGACCAAATTGGCTGGCATCACGCCGGGGGCAGTCTGCTGCCCTTCCTCGATCAACCCGAGGGTGCCGAGCCGACCAACAATCGGGCCGAACGCGCCCTGCGCCCCGGCGTGACCGCGCGAAAGGTTTCCCACTGCTCGAAGAGCGCCGGCGGCGCCAGAACGCCTATCCAGCGTTCAAGACCATCATCGAGACCGCACGCAAACGTGGAAAGTCTCTGGTCAGCGGGCTCATGGACTTGTTCCGTTCTGACAGTCAGGCATCTGATCCGATTCCTTCCGACTCCGCTTCCGGTGCATCCTGATAACATCCAACCCTCGGGGCACAGGACCAGGCCGCGCGAGAAGCTGCCTCGCTAATCAATTACGAATCTTGTTTTTCAGCTCGAAGTTGGTCTGGCCGGTATTTTTGAACTCCATGACGCGGAAATCTTCATCGTCAATACCGCTGACCGCTTCTTTCAGCGCGTTATAATCCTGCTCATCTAAAGAGCTTGGTGGGTCTGGTTCCTGTACGGCGATTTTTGTCACCTGCCGTAGGAAGTAGTTGATAATGCCTTTGTCCTGCTGGCTCAGATATTCGTCATAAAGCTTGGTGAAGATGAGATTGAAGGCTTCCTCGAAGATATCCACCCCGGCATTGGCAAGCACCTCATCTTCCATTTCCAGGATGATGTCTTTCAGGGATTTGCGTTCGTTGGCGATCTTGTCCTTGACGATAAGGTCTTTCAGGGTAAAGCGTTTACTGAGAATGTTCTCGAGGCTTTGGCTAAGTTTCTTCAAAAATAAGTGCTACATTTTATCACGAAAATCAATTGGAATAGACGACGTAGTTTCATTTCCCGAGGACAGGGTCGTGGCGAATGAATTTGTCGTTGATATCGAGGGATGTCTCAGAACATTTCGTCCCAGCTCGTAGAGGGTATCGAGCAGGCGTGGCGTGACCGTGAGGCCGGTTTGGGTGTGGGTGCGCTGTACCGCTTCCAGGGCGGTCTGGTGCGAATCGAGGATGACACCGCTTAAGCGACGCGCGACATGACAAAACAAACGGTGCTCGATCGGATGCCGCTTGGAGGTGTA
>Ga0209259_1000628_pt1 | contig 11048 bp, 4 predicted proteins | sample WorMetGr2BELIZE1_FD_187417 | JGI IMG/M metagenome (GOLD analysis project Ga0209259, IMG submission 187417) | Marine gutless worms symbiont microbial communities from Max Planck institute for Marine Microbiology, Germany - Inanidrilus... ...
CCCTAGGCCATCGTCCACGTGTCACAGACATTATTTAAAAAACAGTGGACAGTTCTTTATAAAAACTATTTAAAACCAATAACAGTGAAACTGTCAAAAGCAGCCCGTACTATTTTAATTTTCAATTACCGAGCTTGTTACGGTCTCAACCAGTTAAAAAAAGTTGATGATAAGTATGACCTATTCAGTTGTAATTTGTTTACGACATCATTAAGCTGAGTATCGTGTAAATTAAATTAATGTACTCATTGTATAGGCCTACGTTGTTCACGTTGTACTTTCATATTGTTAACGTGTTGCATAAACTCTTGCACGTTTTCGTAGTTGAGTTAGGTAAGTTTTTTTTCGCCACTGGATTTCAGTCCGATGAATAAAGAATATCAATTCTCCACTTGTCAAGCGTCACCGCAGCATTTATAATATATTTTCTTACTTTTAGTTAACCACCGACTACGTTAGAGGTCCGGGTAGAGCGATGGGTCCACCGTGTGTGTGTGTGTGTTCGTAACACGATAACTTTCGAACGAAATGACCTTTGACCTACATATTCGGCATGGTGTTTCAACTTGACCCATTCTAGGTCAAGTTCGTAGGTCAAAGTCATGTGTCAAAGGTAAAGGTCATGGGAAGAAAAACGTTGCTAAAGCGGTCGGCGCGACCTCGAGTGAGAGCTTTTCTGGTTTTATTTTCGTTTACATTTTGATTTTGTAGTGTCGGGCTCGTACGATTGGCAGTGGGTGGAACACCAAAAATAATGATGATGATGATGATGATAACAGGATACATAAATGGATCCACGGTCCGCAGTCGTCGATCACTGCGCACTGTGCAGATATTTTTGCGAAACTGTGCTTACCACGTTAAAATTAAAAACTGTTCGAAAACCAAATCCACGCTCAAATGAATCGCACGACATTTTCCTATACGACTGAGCGTCAGTAACGCCATTTCGAGTACAGAAAATACTGCTCCATCGGTTTCCTTAAAGGGTCTTTGGGAGACCAGTGGCGAACTACGAAAATGGTCGTTACCGTAATGAATATGAATGTGGCAGAAACATTCGTGCCATAATGTGGAAATGAAAAGCCTTTAACTCGCCAGGGTAAAAACTGCCAGCAAAAATGTAACTTAACTAACTCAACTAAATACAATACCAGTCAATGATCAGTGCAATAATTGATACTGACATGAAAATAACGTAGCAAGCTGTCGTAAACGTGTATTTATTCTCAAATTCAACTCTTCTCTTTTGAAAGAATTCACTAGAAAACGAGAATTAAAAATACAGCCATTTATAATGCCAGTGTTCACTGACCAAAATGGTTTCATCAAAGTCGAGTTACCACAAAATCCAGAGATACGAGATCAATTTTTGGCGCTGATTGGTCCTTCGACGGCAATCGTCGCCGGAACCCACGGTTTATGCCGTGCAAAGTCGTGGCGATTACCCGGTTACAGACGGTCGCGGTGGCCACTGGACGCAGTATGCAGACTCTGGCGTGCTTGGACCGGGGCCGATCGGCGCTTTACGGGCGGCAAGGGGACGCCACGATCGAGAGGAAACCTCCCCGCGTGTCTCACCGGCGGTAGGAGATCGCCGCGGGAGCAATCGAACACGCAACAAAATCTCGATCACCGCCCGTTATTACAGTTGGATGCGACGTCTGCATTGACGTCACACATTGCACAGCGTCGGCACCATCACTCCGCTATCTCCCCGACCGCTCCTAAAACTATACCCATCCAGCTGTATCCGTCGCTCAGAAATAATTCGTAAACCACCGAAATCCAGACGTATTTCGTGACCGCTGCAGCTAGCTAGAGATGACAGGAAATAGCTTTTGATAATCGCATTTCCTTCCGTTCACACATTGCTCCAAGGACTAACGTAACATGTAGATAGATGCTAATAATTTTGAAGAACTGTTTACACGATTAGTCAAACAAAAAGTAAACTTCACATGATATGACGTGTTAAACAAATACAAAACAGCATTTCATCAACTAGTCAAAGAAACAAATATGTCTGCAGAATGCTGTGTAAAAACAGCAAGTTGTGTGTTGACTCTGGGTTCAAGTTCCACTTCTAGGGACACCTCTAGCAGCCGCTATCAAATGCTCTAGCCTATATGTCTTGTGGGACCTCATGTGCTGTTTGTGTAATTAACAAACGAACATCGTCTGCCAAAAAATTAAAACGAAGTTAGCTTGCATATAGAGATTGTGAAAATATAATACAAAATACAATACAAAACAAAAATATACGTACTTCGTTGGAATCGGCTTCGACCCTACAAATAAACAAGAATATAATTAATAACTTTTTAACCATCATAATCATTTCACATTCACTGTTTTGCCTGCACATCGGCAATACTGCATGGTTGATTGAAAATGCAAAGCTGGGATTTAAAGGATCAGAGTGTACACGGACCAAACAAAAACGACATTATGACGTAAAATATTTTTACGATCACCGGGTTTAGAAAGCAGCAATGTATCTGTTTCAACTGGAACAAAGACAACTAAGTGAAACAGTATAAGATTCATCGCACATCGATGTCTAATCATTGAAATTATTACACATTTTGTCATCATTGTGTAGACGAATACCAGTTATAGTTAGTTACTGATACTGCTACAAGTAGGCCACTTATCATCAAGTCATGACAAATACCGCCTGACATAAAATTGAGACTTTTACACTCAGCCATTCGCACACAATACGCAACATAACCAGCATCTTCATGTCCTGCATTTTCGGCGTCCCCGCCATATTGCTGCTGGGCTTAGCCACAAAAATACGAATTTCTGCTCCAAAGCACCCATTGTGCTTTCTGTTTCCCTGATCTACGTAACATCGATGACCTGTCCCTCCAAGCTGATCAAAATAGGTTCAGTAAAGTTCTACGTAATCCAGACCATGTGTTGCACCTCTATCTTCCTCCAGTCTCTACCATCTCGCACGGTTACTCTCTCAGACCTCGTGTACACGATAGAGTATCGCCCGATCGTCTGTCGCACTTAACAGACTGAAATCATTCGCACGTTATTTTGTCAAGCTTATTGACATGGATTTGCATATTTGCGATTATATATAACTTATGTTTATTTCTCACTTCTGTATGACTGCGTTCTCTCAGCTCGTTTATTAAACGGATACGTTATGTTATGTTGAACGCAACAATGCGTGCCCAACTCGTTTACGTAATTCCAGGAACATACACCTCAGAACGACGACATGGAAACAACTGTGCATTAAAAGATCGGAAACGTGTGAAACATAATACATGCAGCATAATATCTGGCGTCGGACAGCCAGTGTAAAAGGGAACGGTGTCTCTATACACTCGGGTGTCAGTTGGTAACAAAAAAGACAACACCAGTCTGCGATTTTTAGGCCGCATCGCCGTACTACCTATGCAGATGCGGCCTATATTGTTACAGATCGAGTAGCGTGGTCTGTCTGTCTGTCGGTCTGTCACACTAGTGAGCCCTGCAAAAACGGCTGAACCGATCGAGATGCCGTTGGGATCGAGGACTCGGGTGGGCCCAAGGAAGCATGTATTAGGTGGGGTGCACACTGGCGCCACCTGGCAAATACTATTTAACCGTCCATGTACGACGGCGATGCGGCCTGTTGTCAAATAACATTGCCCACTTGTTCCTGTTTGGTGTCAGTGCTTTTAGTTCGGGCTTCCTTCAGTGCTTTGACACTGTCGGCTGGGTGACAGGAAGCGCATCTGCCTCGTTAAAACCTACTTCAATTATCCACAAAGCTTGTATGTTCTAGCAGTCGACTGCACGAGCACTAATAAAAGCCAAATTCCATTACGCTATCCTGCTAGCGAACCAGCTCGCGAGCTGGTTCGCTAACACGAGCTAGCAGGTCTGCGACCAGATCTGCGACCAGGTCTGCGACCTGGATAGTGTAATGGAATGTGGCCTTAACCAAGTTCACAACAGCCAATAAAAAGTACGCAAAACACAAAAAGCACGCAACGGTCCTAGAGCAGCAAAAACATACGATTAGCTAAATCTAAACCAACACCTGTAAGAAGGATGTATTTGAGTGCATAACAGTCTAGAAACATTCTGATAATCAAAAATGCGAAGGACAAGAACGAACTCTTATCCTTCAGCCAGTCATTATTGATCAAGTGTTGTCCACCAAAAGCCAAATTCCATTACTATATCCTGGTCGCAGACCTGTCGCAGACCTGCTAGCTCGCTGCCAGCGAGCTAGATAGTGCGTGATAGGCCAAATTCCAGCTCGCTGCAGGTCTGCGACCAGGATAGCGTAACGGAATTTGGCCTTAAGCGACAACCGTTGTTTTTACGTTGTTTGTTAACGACACAAACGCGCAGGGCAAAACGGACACAGAAAACATGAAGCCGATATAAACAATTTAAGCCGTTCTTGCTTTCAGGTCGCAATTTTCAAATGAAACTCGAGCCAGAAGTTTACCAGCGTGTAGCACATGAAGTAAGTAAGTAAGTTGCCTGTTATTAATAGCATGTCGAACGCAACATAATCATATATGCATATATTTTATTATTTTTAAATGGCAAAAATGACAGGCGAACATCTCTATCTTGATGAGGCCTCAGAGCGTTGTAAGTAATTCTGTTCAAGAGATCTCGTCTCGTGGCCTGAAGGCAAGAGGTCAACAAAAGACATTACCATAGCAGTAGCACAACATAATATCAAACAGCTACGCGTTTGATTGTGTTTAAATGTTATGGGGGAACGTTTGCATTGGCAAACTGGAATAACGACACGTTTTTGCGAATCTGCTTAATGTCACGTGACTGCAGCTGGCAAATCACAGCTAAGTATTTTAGTTGATCATATGGTACTACATATGTATATGATACTCAAAAGTACACCTGTACAGTGTATCATGCATTCGACAACATTCATTCATGCACTTTGTGATGAATGTTTTCTATTCGAATTAGCATGCTCCACGCGTTGACGTCTGCCTCTCCTTAAATAATCGGTCTAACGTAACATCACATTGACTACGATTACCAACCTCCGTTTTCCTCTGATCACGAATAAACAATACCAACACAATAAAAAATAAGTATCACCTTTTATCACCCTACGGCACGCGTGTCTTTCCCAATAGCATAAACCTAATTTCGAAAATTGCAGTAAATAGGCTAAACGATTTTAGTCTCCAGTTATTCACGGCTAAGCTTTCTATCATCCTGTAAAATCAAAATCGAAAAGTAGTTTAAAGTTTGAACGGATTTGCTCCAAATTCGCAGAGAAGACGTGTTTGTCCCATCGCTCGACGAGCTTGAAGGTCAAGATCCAAGGTCAAAGATCAAGGTTACCAGGGACAAAACGGCATTGTTCGGCCCTTTAGCCTCTAGTTATGGACGCCCTGTATAGCAGATGCGGACATTGACAATCTAAAAAAATGCTAAACAGCAATACCTCCTCCACATGTCCTCATAATATGGTGAACTTCGGCCCACTAACGGCTGAGATCTGTTGGCGAGTTTGGGGCAGTGGCACCCCTGCAAATTTCAACGGGTTTCGCGTCTTAGCAGCGTTACTGCACGGCACTCTAGTAGTGAGCGTCAGCCAAACTTTGCGGCGTTGAACAGAGGGCGCCACCTATATTCGGCAGGGCGGCCATCACGCTGGGCATTGGCCCAAATTCTAGTCTTATTTTCTTATTTTCCTTTGATGATAATCAAAGATTTGTATTTTGCATTACTTGGTGCGCACGTGCTCCTATAGCATTAATATCCGTCATTCGGCAATATAGAATCGTGTAAACCACGGTCTTTTAACTACACCATGAGGTGAACTGAGTGTCTGAGTAAACAGAAGGATGACTCATATCGTCAATGACTGGATACAACAGTGCCTGCTGCCATAGCGAGCACGTGTCAGCGTGGTGCATGGCGGGAACGCGCCGAGAAAGATGGCCGCCGTGCGCAATGCCTGATGGGAATTCACGCATCGCCGACTTGGACGATTATTATCAAGATCGCGCCGCGCTGCAGCGGCGCGGAAAATGGCGAGATATCGAACGAACAACGACGATGCCAAACGGCAAACAGGACGTCTTGGTGGTTTGGTCTGATACCTGAAGTGAGACGGTATTATGAGAATGCAGACTTCGTTGGTGAGTTGAAAAAATAGTTACCTGTAGGCCCTTGAGCGGGATAGGCATTGTCTCAGTTCCTACTCGGCCTAGGAGCTGCTTCGAAGGCCTAAGTAATTTTCAAACAATAAAATTTGCAACAAGTTTTATGCGGTTCCCAGAAAAAATGACACATCAGCACCACCGCTTTGCACATATTTTCAGCTTATGTGTATAGGCGTCAACTCCGTCACGTCTGTACCCTGGAACTTTAAGGCGCTATACATGGATATATACCAACTGAGAAATGCGCCCCCAATGTTTAACCATCGTTCTCCTTTGTATTATCACGACACACAGGAATGATGGTTTGGGGCTTAAGGACACACCAAACAGATATCTGGCGGTTTGAGTCTCCCTGACCACCTGGGACAGCCTACATAGAATGTCCATACCGCCAATGTGAACTAGGCATAGAGCCAGTACAGAGCACTCGCTAACATTTCGCGATCACACTATGTCGTCATATCGCGGGGTGGACGCAAGCTTGTAATAACTAGGGTTCGCGTTATGTTGCCATAGCAACGCAACCCGTGCACCGATTGCAAATCCGCCCAATAGTGCACAAATAGGGGGCATCCCCTATCACTCTCCCAACTTACATCTGGGTCCGTGCAATAATGTGGGCATGCGGCCGCGGACAGGCATACAGACAGACACACACACACACAGACGCGCGTGACCACAATACATTTCGAGTCGTCAACGACTCACGCGAAATGTAATAACGCGCTGACGTCACTGATTACGCTGATTTTTGTCATCAGACTCTGTGCTGGATTTAGCTCGTGACCTCACTATAGCGACAACTCCACGATTACTCTTACACCAGAGCAAAAAGTGCGGATAAAACTTTTTAAAACTGGGAGCATCGATATAGTTAAAGATTGTCTCAATTGCTTTGCTATAGACCTGCCGAGCTGTTTGTAAAAAAGGCAAGATAAGTTCATATTGCGGTATATTTCCACAGTCAACTCTTTCTGTAAATTCTGCAGTAATCTGTAGTATTTAGTTAAGTTCTCTTAGTTAAGTTATCGTTGTTTTTTTTAATTACTGTATTTGTGTGTTGTTATTTTGTGCTATCTTTTCGGTGAATAAAGATGTATATAAAACTAAGTTCATGCGTTGTTCGTGTGCAGAAGTTGCTTTTACACTGTGCATTGGCTATTGAAATAACACGTCCCCAGAAAACCCGCAAAAGTTAATCCGTTTTCGAGCCTAAATAGCCTCTCCGTGACCAACATATCACTGATACCTATACGTAGATGTGACCATCTGCTGACTCCTCAATATACGAAGGTTTCTGTCTGCATGTAAAATCCTGAAAACCGGGTTCAATTGCAGGGCAGGTGGAGATCACCTTAGTTGTTCTGTCGAGAGCAAATGTATCGTGACTTCGGAACTTCTTTAACGTATCTCCCGCGAATTTCACTACTGGCCGTAACGTCCCATTCGACGACAAGCCGCCACTACCATAACGTCCCGCAATCAAAGCGGCAAAACGCTCGATAGCGACGTCGACAGTTGTTGGGAGCAGCCCGTTCTACCACTCAAGACTCGGACTTGCGGTCACTCCCACCGGCCACTAACAGGCGCACGTCCAACAAAAATCCTCGATCGTTTCACCGGTTCATTTCGTCTTGACCCCGGGAGGGGGGTTGATGGACTCCAACGCTGTGAACCTCTTCTTCGCATGAGTTTTGATCTATTGACCTTTCGTGTCCATAAAGACGGTGAGATGAAAACGAGGGAGAAAACTCATGTCGTTGCTGTACGCAACAGTTCATGAATAACGACAATTCGACGTGTTTTATCGCTGGCTTTTACGTGAAAGACGGATGAACATCTACATACTATTATTAATTTCACAAGATTGTTCGTGGTGTCGGTGACGGTAGCTGCTGCTGTGGCCGGCTGAGCGGCTGGCCGGTGACGGTAGGCGTGGTCGAAGTGGGCGGTGTCAGCCAGCCAGGAGCAGACGCTGAGCGGTACAGGTGTGCGTGTTGGCTGGCTGGGCGTGGTGACGGGTCGACTGGGGCTTTCTAGTTTGTACAAAACTTGTAACAGTATTGGCCTAGCCTATGCTACTGGTTGTACGATTCGTCGAGTATTGACACTTAACCTATTTCGTTATCGTATTTGCAGCAACTGAATAAACACTAGAAAAGTCCTCACTCGAGGTCGCGCCTATCACTTTATTTCAATGGCATTCGTTAGAGGCCGCCAGCAAACAGAGCATCGACCCAACCCTAGCCCTAACCCTAACCATAGCCTATGACTTTGACCTACAAACTTGACCTAGATATGGCCAAGATCAGCCTACGTGCAAAATATATACACATAGGTCAAAGGTCATTTCGTTCAAAAGTTATTGCCCGGAGACTCGGACATACAGACATTTACTCAGCGGAGTTTTCGTAGGAAGAATCTTAGGAAGGAATAATATTGTAAAGTGATTAGATGAGGCGGGCAGAGGCCTTGGCCTGCGCCCGTAAATTCTCTCTACGTCTACGTCTATCTCTGAGTCTCGGTCACTAAAACGGTCTGTAAAAAAGACCTGAAAGATCATGGAGGTAACAAAAATATGTGCCGAGCTGTTGACTTTCAGTAAGTTAACCCAACAGATTTCCGACTGATCACTGCTGTGCAAATTAAATAAACAGAACCAGTAGCATATATACAGCGAAGTGTTCGGATTCTTTTCTGCTGCTTGCACTTAGTCAACTTTGCAGCTACAGCCACAAAAATCCAATCGCTTCAAGACATTTACCGTATGCCTAAACCAAAGTTTAGTTCGTGTCTGCTCGAGTTTTTGCTTCACGGGAAACCAGATACAGTATCGGTTATCGGCTTATCGTTTACGCCGACAGCGCGTATGCATACATTACAGATCATAATGAATGAATTTCGACTCAGCTGTTTATATCTCTATAACAATAACAACTAGAAGCACTGGGACAGTGTTCATAACTCCCCTCCGTCAAGGCAAGCCTTACCAGTGCCGCCATCTGGCGAATCAGCATGAAAGAATGTCCGTTGACCATTTTCCGTATCTCCCAATAGTGATGAATCCGGAAAACAATCCCTGTATCCAGACGGTGATCCGGATCGCCACTAAAATTTAATCATTTGTTCATTGACCCACTGCCAACCTTCCCTGAAAATTTCACGGAAATCCGTTCGGAAAATTTTGCTCAAAGTTGCTAAGAAACAGACAGACAAACAGACAAACAACGACGAAAACATAACCTCATTGACGGAGGCAATAATCTAACTTATAACGCGCACAATGTCGAGGAAAACTCGAAACGGAGGCGCGGAAATGCTAGCATTTGACATTATGGCTTACTTTTTGGCCCAGCCTGTATTTGCCACCAGTTTCTTCTTTTGCTGAAATGAAGATTTTAAAACGAGTGCCGCAGATACAGCGTGCTAAATTAAAGGTGGCGGAAATCAGCTTCCGTGAGCTGACATTCACTTTCATCACTGGATTATAATCCTCGTGTTTGTATGCGGATGTCTTACCACGGTTGAGTAGCTAATGACAGCTAATGCAGGCAGTCTTTTAGAAGCAGGTAAGACCCAAGACGACAGACTGGGAGGTCATAATGGACTCGTGCTGAAGGTGAGCTATACTGTCGTGTGATGTATGAGGTCCAATGTCGCGCACTTGTCATGATTTGTGACGGTTGACGGGCAATGCGTAGTGAAGCGAAACAACCTCCGAACCCATTCCCGCCACGTGAGACGATATGGGAGTTTCTTTGTTACTTGCGGTGAGACGATACGGTAACTAGCGTACCGGATGAAACAGGCCACCCTACTAGCCACTAGGGCCACTGTGCTGACTTCACATTGCTATGGTCGCAGTGAACTGTTTTTGCTAATTCTGCAGTAATCTGTAGTATTTAGTTAAGTTCTCATAGTTAAGTTATCGTTTTTTACAGCACGCCGCAATGCTCGCATTGCAAGCGCTGTACTACCTATACGGCAATTCCGTCTGTCCGTCCGTCCGTCTGTCAAACGCTGGTATTGTGTCAAAATGACGGCACGTAGCACGGTGCAGTTTGCACTGTCAGATAGCAAAATATGTCTAGTTTTGTAGAAACCGAAAAATATTCCCCAGGGATGACCCTTCCCCCTGAAATCTTGGCTCCAAGTGACCTACCCCTCCTGAAGGCAGCGAGTTTTGACACATTTTGCCTTGAAGCGTCTCAACCGTAAGTGATAGAAAAAGAAGTTCAATTATGCTTAACAAGAACTCGCACGGGCTTTCCAACGAGCCATCAACGAAGGTTCTATGCCGGCCCTAATTTCTACAAAATGGGGATAAAGTACCTAAATTTATCGTCTTTTGGACAATTTCGACAATACAGGACGAAAAGTTTGCTGCAAAGTCTCATTATATAAAAACTGTCAGCGGCAAAGTTGTAGCGCAATCAATTGCCTTTCGAGTGGTATCAATATATTGGCAGGGGATAGCTCTGTTCCCTTGATATCTGAACGCAAAGGGACCGACCCGCATTGGAAGCATCTGCGTTGCACACACTTCGCCTCATAGCGCGGAAGCCGTGACGTCATTGCGTCACTAGCCTGCGTTCGGCTCACTGGTTGGCCAGTAGCCTGAAATTGGCGACGCGCTGTCCTGTCAGCGGATGCTGGCTTTCTTGTTTAAATTACAGTACTTGTTTGCTTTGCTATTTTGTGCTACCTGTTTGGTGAATAAAGATGTATATAACCCCGTCTCTCCATGCCGCCAATACTGTAGCTACCCCCACAATGTAATCGGCGCTAGTCCGGGGGAGTCCCCGCAGTGTCGCACGGTCGTCGCAGGTGCCTGATAAGTCGACTACGTCCTAGTCGGCGGCGCCTTTGATGTCC
>Ga0209259_1000629_pt1 | contig 11043 bp, 3 predicted proteins | sample WorMetGr2BELIZE1_FD_187417 | JGI IMG/M metagenome (GOLD analysis project Ga0209259, IMG submission 187417) | Marine gutless worms symbiont microbial communities from Max Planck institute for Marine Microbiology, Germany - Inanidrilus... ...
CCTAAACCTGAGAAATGAGATGCCATAAAGCCATATACTATTGACTGTTATGTAGTGATGGGCTTGTCCCAGGAGCGGTCTGCTACACCACAGGTAACAACAAAAACATCACTGGGTGCTGTCCCAATACACGAACTGGGTAGAACTTAAGGGTTAAACCTCTAACTTTAAGAAGTGGCCAATGACTGGCCGATCGTCCAACGATCTACGACAACCACCGGGCAGACTAGGAGGAGGGGGAGCCACGTGGAGGCGGAAAAGTCAGCACTGGGGCTGAGGATCGGCTCTGGGACCGATGGCGGACGGCGCAGGGGCAGCCGTGGAGGAGGAGGACGTGGCTGGAGGAAGAAGGAGCCTACCCCGAAGGAGTCGAAGGGACGGAAGGCGATACGGGCAGGGGAATGGCACTGTCCAAAAGAGAAGAGGGGTACACCCAATAAGTTCAAGGAAGGAGTTGTACCTAGAGTAGGTAACTATTTGTAAATGCTCAGAGGTTTAGGTTAGAAATAGGGTAAGGGCAGGGGAAGGGAGAAGGTATATTAAAGGATAGCTCCCTAATTTTGTTTTGGTGATTTAATTTAATATTTATTTGAAAGTGGTTTAATTTGATTTAATTTATTTTAGTTTAAAAACTTTACTGGCAGCAGATTTCTTATTTTAGTGTTTTTAATTTACAGTTAAGATGAAAACTGTCAGAAGGGGGCTAGGATGCCTTTTTAGGACTTGCCCAGGTCCAAAGGACCTGTATTTTACAGTGACTCACTCAAGTCTAAGTTTCTCAGCAAATAAGTTCCGGTGTATGGAACACAAATATGAAGTACAACTACAATGGCACCACTAAAAGGAAGGACCTGTTTGTTATTATTTTTTTATCAGCCCCTTTTTGTACTATTCTATTATTATTTATGCTATTAAAATATCGCGATATTCCTAAAATAATTTAATTGATTCTGCCGGTAAAGGAAATTTAACTTAATTATACTTTCATTTATCATTTATTTTAAAAAGATAATAGCCAAAATTACCGACAGGAGGCTGGGGCATAGTTTAGGGACTTATCCGTGTCCAAAGGAAGGACCCGTTTGTTATTATCAGCTCCTGTTTTGCTGTATATTTTATGGTTATTAAATGATATAGATTATTACTTAATAAAATTGAGTGATTTAGCCGACAGAGAAAAATATTTAAATTCTTGATTAATTAGTTATTGTTACTAGCTCGCGGCGAAAAGCTGCCGGCAAGGAGCTGGGGCGTAGTTTACGGACGTACCCGGGTCCAGGGGAAGGACCCGACGAGGGACAGTTGAAGGTCAACTGTCAAGGACATTTCAAGGTTACAGCACACAATATACAACTGATATGCAACTACAATAATTCAAAATTGTTTAACGACTGTTAACCATGACAGTAAATGATGTCTTGTTTTATTTTATTTTATGTTCTGAATACAAATAGCAATGATTTATTTCTTCTTCCGGTTGACCAAGTCAGCCGAAGTTATTTTATTTTATTTTTATTTTAACTGCAAACCAATGTTTTAAGTTTTTTTTATTTTATTTTATTTTGCAAAAAGAACTGACGACTGCCAGCAACTATTTTATTTTATTTTAAACTTCCAAAGAAATAATTGAAATACTGGTTCATGCCAGCTACAAGTGTACAAAGTTTTATTTTTTTTTTATTTTTATTGCAAGCTGTAGTACTATGAAATTTTGTTTCGGTTTTACTTTATCGCAAATACAAGCGACATACACAAAACTATTTCTGGCAAACATACAATGAACTTATTTGCGGACATTCGCAGCACAATACCGCGACAATTAACCCAAAATATAAGGCTCGAGCGCCTTTGGAAGACGAACGGCACGGCGCGGTCGCGTAGACACAGATGACGAGTCGAGCGAAACAGATTGAGTAGGAGGCAGAGAAGACTCGGACAGCGGCGTGGTGGAGACCTGCTGCTCCTGTCGTTCGGCCACGGACGTAGGCTGTTGTCCAGCTGTCTCGGAGGTCACGGTGCTGTGGCACGGCGCCAGCCTATCCACATGGACGGTCTGCTTGGCCCTGGTTCGGAGTGACCCAATGACCACTACATTGGAGGTTTTAAGCTCCAAAATTTTCCAGGGACCAGTCCATAGCTTTGTAAGCTTATGGAAGCGCTGGCGGAGTTTCGGTTGGGGCCAAAATAGATAGACTAGCTGACCCTCCGAAAAATTGTGACCTTTTGAGTGTTTATCATAGTAAACTTTCTGTGTCCGGGCCACAGAACGAGTAGCCGCTCTGACCTTTTGGTGAGCCTCCCTCAAGGTGTCTCGCAAATTGGTAACGAAAGGAACTGTGACCTTGACATGCTCCTCCGGCGGTTTTGCAATTAAAGTTGCAGGAAGAAGTACTTCGCGCCCGAACATTGCCATGTTCGGCGTGACCCCAGTAACTTTATGTACGGTCATTCGATAAGCTGACATCAGGGTTTCCAGTTTTTGGGGCCAGCTAACAGGGTCATCATCAGCAGTGACGCGCAGCATCTGCAACAGCGTCCTGTTCATTCTCTCGACCTGGCCGTCGGACTGCGGATGGAACGCAGTGGTCCTGGTCTTCTCGACCCCTGCTAGCTGGCAGAGCTGCTTGAACAATTTTGATTCGAAATTTTTTCCCTGATCTGTATGAATTTGTCTTGGAATTCCGAAAATTGCAAAAAATCCGTTGTACATTGCCCGCATGCAGGTGGAAGCTTCTGCATCCGGCAATGCAAACGCCATGGAGAATTTTGTGAAATAGTCCGACACGACCATTATATATTTCAAACCATCCGGGGTCACTGGCAGGCCGGATAAAATGTCGACGGCGACAATGTCCAGCGGAGCCCCGGTAATGACCTTTTGTAAGTGACCTTTGGGTCGTGTCGGTTGACCTTTCGAAGTGGCACATTTTTCACATTCATGACACCACTGGGCCACGTCCTTCCGTACCCCAGGCCAGTAGTAGCTCTGCTTCAGCTGAAGCAGAACCCTTTCCGGTCCAAGGTGGGCGGACAGTGGTCCGGCGTGGGCATGTTCAAATAATTTCCTACGAATGACCTGAGGTGGAATGAGCTGCAGAGAATGACCTTCAGGCGGACTGCGGACCAATAGTCCCTCATGGAGGTGGACGGACGGCCTTTGAGACCACAGATTACGAGTGTCGAGCGACGTCGCTCGCAACTCGTCTCTGTCTGGAGAGTGGTCGGCCTCCAACCACTCTATGACCTGTGCTAGGTCAGCGTCTTCGGCCTGAAGTTCCCGCATTTTCTCATTCGAAATTTCTGGAGCCAAAATTAGGGTGTGAGCTCCAAGGGGCTCGGTTAACTCATCGGCCCTTTCAAGCTCGTCAACCCATCGAGATTTAAAGCTCTTGCCTCCACATTGCTTACAAAATTGGCGGGAAACCCCGTCTACGTTCGAATGGAGGCGGCCTGCTCTGTGTTCTATGGTCAGATCAAATTCGGCAAGAGTTTCGACCCAACGGGCCAAGATTCCCTCTGGTCTCTTGAAGCTGTTAAGCCACTTCAGGCTATGATGGTCTGTTCGGAGGATGACCTTAACTCCGATGAGGTAGTGCCTGAAATGCTGCAAAGCGGCGATAACCGCTAGTAGCTCTCTGCGGGTGGTGCAGTAATTTCGTTGGGCGTCATTTAGCACCCGAGAGAAAAATGCAATTGGTCTCTCCTCTCCATCTATGGTCTGGGAGAGTATGGCCCCTATGGCGACATCAGAGGCATCAGTGTCCAGGGTACAAGGTCGGTTTGGACACGGAAAAGCCAAAGAAGTGGCCTCAACGAGGGCCTGTTTGAGATTGTCGAAGGCAGTCTGAGCCTCGGAGCTCCACTCAAATCGTGCCTGTTTCCGGGACAGACGAGAAAGTGGCTCTGCTATAGCCGCAAAATTTCGGACGAATTTCCGATAATAACTGGCCAAACCATAAAAAGACCTAACGTCTCGGAGACATTTTGGAGTTGGCCAATTCTGAATTGCTTCAATTTTGTCTGCCATGGGTTCAATACCACGGATTGAAACTTGGTGACCTAGAAAGTGAATTTCAGTGCGGAAGAGAGCACATTTAGAGGGCTTAACCTTTAGACCAGCCTGTCTAAGGCGATCTAAAACAGTTCGAAGCCTTTCAAGCAGTTCATGCTGAGTTCTTCCAAATATGATGATGTCATCTAAATATGACAAACAGATTTTCCACAAATGTTCCCGCAAAATGATTTGCATTAGGCGACAAAATGAACTTGGCGCGCCTGAGAGGCCGAAGGGCATACGTGTGAACTGAAATAGTCCCCTTCTAGTACAGAAGGCGGAGCGTTCTTTAGCCCTATCGGACATCCCAAGCTGCCAGTACCCACTCAATAAGTCGATAGTCGCAAACCAGCGGGCTCCCCTAAGATGATCCAGGGCATCCTGGATATCGGGGACTGGGAAAGCATCTTTCTTGGAGACGGCGTTGAGTCGCCTATAGTCCACACAAAAACGGTAGGTCCCGTCCCGCTTCTTTACTAGGCAAACGGGACTGGCCCACGGACTGGTACTAGGTTCAATAACACCACTATCCAGCATTTCATTCAGAATTTCGTCCTCGGCTTCCCTAGCCGAAAGTGGGGGTGTTCGAGGACTTTGCCGGATTGGTGCGGCGTCTCCCGTGTCAATGTCATGCTCCAACAACGGGCAGAAACCAAGGTCGGTTGAAGAGGCAGCGAAGGTGTCCTTGTGGTCGTGAAGAAGCACCTTCAGGTCTCGAACCACATCGCTGTCGAGTCTGCTCTCCTCAACGGTCTGAACAAACAACACATTCACATGTTCTGGGAGGTCAGTTTCATCATTAACACTGCATTCTGAAACAACAGTATCATTATTAAAATAATCAGCTGCTTTCACTACAGTCTCGTCTCTGTCTGAGTTAATTAACGTGCGGTCGGTGGACGGAGGCAAAGTCAAGGAGGACGAATGGACATCGGCAGCAGAGTCAACTAAAACAGAACATCGGTTCTCGAAACTAACACTGTCGTCGAAGGAAGTAAGTCCGGAACGAGACGATGCCGCAGTAGAAAACGAGTCGGCGCAGGGGCCGGAAGCGCAGGAACCGTCAGTCAACACTCGGAGGGAGGAAGGCGGCTCTGGGGCCGGAAGAGCAGGAGGCGGCACTGGGGCCGGAACGGTACTGGAACCGGAAACGGAGTGTGACGGCGGCGGCGCACAGACGGTAGGCGAGCGGCAAAATCTCGAATCGGCGGCGAACTCGGACGGCGACGCAGTGTCAACAGTCGAGATAGTAGTCGACTTGTCTGTAGTCGAAGTCGAACTCGGCAGTATGTCTGTCCAATACGTGGCTGCAAATGTAGACCACACACATTTATTAGCAGAGTCTATAATCAGTCCAGCAGCTGTAATTAAATCAAAACCCATGAGAAAAGTTGTATTTTCATCATGAAAATAAAATGGGTGGTGTACCACTACACCACACATTTCCACTTTAAGTTCAACTGGTCCTTTAAGAGACAACAACTGACCTCCTAGCACACGGACATCTCTAACACCTACGGCAAAGTTCTCATCCGGAAATAAGCTTTGAACAAACTTCGTAGAAAGTACACTGACTTCAGCTCCAGTATCAAGCATTAACGGAACACGAACTCCCTCAATAACTACTGGAATATGAGGCGACTTCACTAAATATTTACTTGAAGTAAAATGATAACAATTAGGTATTACATCATCCTCTAACACATATTCATCAGAGTTCAAAAAGTTAATGACCGGAACCTCTCTACACAGAGTGAGCAGGTCCGTCTGAGTCTCCTGCTCAACAGCGTGACCTAGTCGGCACGCGGGCGAGGAGGCTAAGCTTGCAGGGCTCGGTCGCCCGAGCTCGAACCCTGCTGTCTGTTTAACTGTGGACCACCCTGACTGGGGTTGGTCTGTGCAGCAGGCTGCGGAGAAGTAGCTGGCCTAGAGGCTTGACTTCCTTCTCTATGGAAGTCTGAGTGACAGCCAAATCTGTTGCATACAAAGCAACCACTTCCTACCCTTCTTGGGGGCAGGGCTGTCCACTGGCCAGATACAAACTGTGAAGAGCGTTGGTCCTGTTGGCGCGGCGGTGGAGGACGAACGAACTGGCGTTCAGGCGGCGGCAACCGTGGGAAGTTGTCGTCATATCGTCGCCCATTGAACGCGGGTCTCGGTCGCCAACCTTGACCTTGACCGTTGCCGAACCGAGGAGGCGGCGGCGGTCCACGAGGCGGAGGCGTCCTGTTGTCGAACCGGTTGTCCCGCCACGGCCGGTTGTTCGACCACGGCGGCGGCTGACGTTGACCTTGACCTTGACCGGGCGCACGGAAGCCGGAACCAGACGGCTGTGGTGAGTACGACCTTGACTGGTCGCCAGCACGCGCACCACCACCGGTGTTAGCCGGAGGCGGACGCTGTCCCGTACTTCCGCGTCGCTGCTCTAATGCAGCAGGCGGCTCTTGAAAACGAACCGACCGCTGGCGGCTACCTGCTTGCTGGTCACTACGACCAGACACTTGGCTAGAGGCCGGTGACGGTGACCTTTGACCTGAAGACGGAGTACCTGACCTACTAGCACTAGCATGTCTAACCGAGGGGATATGGCGGCGTCTATGACCTTCAGTTTGAGTGCTTTGACCCTGTAAAACAGTCTCCAGAACTCGCTGAAGTCCGTCAAGTACAGGCTGCAACTGACTCGAGGAGGGGGCCTCATTCTCAGGTCGATGTAACTCTGCCCGACGAATGGCAGGTCGCCTAGGTTTGGCTGTTTCATTAGCTTCTTGAAATTGGCGGGCCTTAGCCACGGTCTGGGCAAAGTCATCATTTCGAGCATGCAATTTCAAAAACTGAACCATTTCCGGTGACTGTAGGCCATCTTCAAATTTACGCTTGAGCGAACTGTCCTTCATCTTTTCATCCCCTTGTGGCCAGGCCTCTCTATACAATATTCGCAAAGCGATTTCGTATTCAACTAGCGTCTCATTGGGATGCTGCGTTCTGAGGTCATATAGGCGCATCGCTCTCTGAGGTTCGTCCAAATAACCGTATCGTCTCGCCAAAGCTGACCAAATCAGCTCATACGCATCCGCAGATGACTCTGGAACATCACGAAGGACTTCAGAAGCCGGATGTTCTAAGGCCACAGCTAAGTGTTGTGCCTTCTCAGCTGGAGTAGTCCACTGATTTATTTTACTAAGTCTCTCAAAGTAGAGGCGATACTCACGATATGAACCTGAACCATTGTATGGCTTAACAGGCTCTGTCTGTTTAACCACCACCACTGGGGGAGATGAGCTAGTCCCCACAGCAGTGACTGGGACAGAAGAGTCAACAACCGAAGCAGCAGTAACTGCTGTCGGCGCAGTGTTCGATACAGACACACTAGCAACCGACGACGCAGACGCTCGATTGTCAACACTCGACGTACACGCAACAACCGACTGAGTATCAATCGCAGCAGCAGATGGAACACTAACAATGTTCGCTGAGAGCGGCTGAGTAACAGTAGCAACCGACGACTGAACTACAACATTGCTAGCTAGAGGCAACATACTAGACGACGACGCAGCCGAAGCAGCATCGGCGGGGGCACCGACGCTCATCGACGACAACGACGACGCAGTAACAGGCTTATCTGCTACAGCAGCAGCGGCCGCAGGTGCGGCAGCAGTCGGGGCTGTGACGTCATACACCCGCGGCACAGCAACAGTAACAGCAGCACCGACTGCCGACACACACGTAGCTAGACCAGTCATAGCATTCACCAGTGGCGGCCTATCAAGTCCAGTCCCACATGGCACAGGAGGCTGAATGGCCTGAGCAGACTGGACCTGAACCTGGACAGGCTGGGTCAGAGGAACCAGCTGGGCAGGCAAGGCAGGCTGAGTGGGCTGAGTGGACAAGGCGGGCTGAGTCATCTGGGCCGGCTGTGCAGACTGGATAAGTTGTGCAGGCCAGACCGGCTGGGCCGGCTGGGCCAGCTGGGCCTGAGCAGTAGTATTTATGAATGAAGTTGTAGTAGTGAATGGAGTAGCTACACAGGGTACAACTACCGTGGGAAAAGTCTTTGTAGCTGAAACGAGTTGAGTGTGCGTAGCCCCAAGGGCCTGGCGTGTACTGGGCGCTGGCTGGGGTACACGTGGCAAGTCAGCTAACAACGGGACCACAGAGTCCTGAGGTATCTGACTTCTACCCCGGTAAGCCTGGAGGGACTGAGCCTCACTAGGCCTGATTGTCCTAGGCACCTGGCTAGGCCAGGGCGGGGGACTGTGGCCTTGCATCTCATGTTCCAGGGCATCGGCATCAGACAACAACACACGCAATTGACTATCATCACACTCAGTCACTTCAGAAATAACATCAAGATCAGCGCGACCTTGAGAACCGGAAGTACAAACAGAAGTCTTCAATTTCTTTTTCAAATGAGAAATTTTATCTTTATTTTTATTTTCAGCTTGCATCTGACTCTGTTTTTCTTTCATTTCATGTATTTTATTTTGCATTGTATTTATTTCTAACTGCATTTCTTTCTCTTTGCGCAAAATAGCATTTTTCTGAATTTCGTCAGCTAACTGCTGTTTTAGCGACATTTGATTTTCATAGTCAGAAATAATTCTATCCTGCTCGCGTTTCTTTTCCAGGTGGAAGGCTTTTTCCCTTTTCCTTTCTTCCACCAGGCGTAGCTGTTCTTTCCGGGCCTCTGCGGCTAATTTTTCAGTTTCCAAAATTGTTTCTCGTTCCCTTTCTTTTTGCTGAGATTGGTGCAAGAACTGTTCACGTTTGAGATTAATTTCTGCCTGCATTTTTTTCTCTTGAGTGGCCTGGTCAATGTAAAATTTTTCTTTTTCTACAGAAAGCTTTTCTGCATCCGCTTTAGCCTGCAACAGCAACTGCTCGCGGCGGAACGCATCAGCTTCACGGGCTACAGAATCAAGCCTAGACTGTGCGGCCATCTGTAGCAGGTTATCAGTCAAGCGCTGTGTCATGTCCAGCATTTCAACAGGTACAGCAACAGACTTTCCGCTACGGCGCGAGCGCTGCGAAGCGCGAGATGCTTGCGAGGAGCGTACAAGCAAACGCGGTGTAGGTACAGCAACATTCGCGGCTTCGGCACCGAGTGGCAAAGTAGCCTGGACCAGCTCCGAATATGCAGACGAAACCACGGAAGTAGCGTGTGACGGTGGCGGAGCTAGCGGCGCCCCTATAGGCTGAGTAATAAGCCAATTGTACACACTGGCCTGGAGAGAATGTTGACTTCCTGTGTGGTCTGGCGGCGGCGCAGTTGATGAGTCAATGACGGTGACCGGGCGCGAAAGGCCGCTCAATGTCATCAGAGAACGCGCTGCTCCAACGGTCTCCGGCGTGTGAGTCGATGTAGTGATGACGTCAGAGGCGGAAGCAGGTCGTAGAGCTGGCGTACGGTCCACGTAGATCGGTGCTGAAGTGCTCGGGCTGGCCAGCGCGGACTGTCGAGAGTGCGGCGCTGCAGGCGCGAGCGGAGGCGTACCTACTAAAACATACGACTGGCTTTTACTGCTCTGAATAGTACAAATTGACTCAGAACCTGTCTGAATAGGCTGTACATTTTTGAATGAAATTTCCCTGGATCCAGACCCAAGAATCTGGACTTCTCTAGGAAGGATCAATGGGATAGTCCTATCTAGACTGAGTGGTACAGTGTCAGAATCCCCAAGCGGCGTACTATCGCAGCCCCCGGAAAGAGTGTCAGGGGCTGGACTCTCTTCTCCTGGATACACCCTCTCAAGGACCTGTTCCAGGTCACTACCACTGGAAACGACTCGAAACCGCGGTAAACTATCAGGCGTACTCACAGTCGGGCCGGAAAAATCCGGTCCGCTTACCATTTCTACCGTAGAAGTGACACTTTGCTGCGACGGACCAGCCGTCGTCGAACCCGATACGACATCAGATCCAGCGTGCGGACTCTTTCCATCCGCGCCACAAGTTGCAGCAACTAGTGAAGGATCCAGGTGGAACGCTATTCCTACAGTAGCTATGCCTAGAGATGCTTCATTGGTGTTCAACGTGGGGCTAACCACGTCATTCTGTATCATTACATTGCCCGAACTATCGACTAGCTCATCGTCAGAGCACGGCGCTCCAACCGATCCAACGGATGAGGAAGAGGAAGAGGTCATGTTCAATTTAAATCCGGGTCTCAGGGCTCAAGCGGGGTCCTACGGATATGCGGAAAGAAGCCGCGCGCCGAAATCCAGATAATAAAAACTTCCTAAAAATTTAAATGTTTTGCTGAGGTGGCTGACCGTGGGCAAGCTATTTTAAGATTTAGTTGGAAGTCAGAGTTGCCCTATCGGAAGGTGGATTACTAATAACCATGCAAATTTTCTAGCCAAAACAGCACTTGCCGGATCACGATGTAGGCGTAGACGGAGTGCTGAAGACAGGTGGATCGCAGCGGCGTCGACGGAAGGCAGCCTCCGATGACGGACGACCTGGGCCCGTGACGGATGACGACCAGCGATGATGTACACCGGTCGCGAGTAGCACACGTCGACGCCGACGGGCGATGAACGTCAATGACGGCTGACGTACACCAGTTGTAGACGGCAGGCGCCGGCGGCGTGCACCAATGGCGAGTAGCACACGCCGACGCTATTTGCTGACAGTGATCGACGATGCTGACAGGCTACGTGGCTGCCAGCTATCGTCGAAGACCTCCGGCACTGACGACGGACTATCGCTAACGACGTTTGTTTGTAAACAAACACTGACAACTTCCGGTAGTATCCATAGACTAGCAGTCCGCAAAGATATCCTCTTTATTACTGACGATCATATGCGCAAACGCTAACACGACGACGAGATGCTGTACGCATGACCGAATCGGAAGAAAACGACGAATCGAAGACCAAAAGCATGGTTGTGCACGCGCTTTTATAGGCATTGAGCTGGGCTAGCAGGCCGGAACCCCGGGGGGGCCCCCGGGGTTCCGGCCTGCTAGCCCAGCTCAATGCCTATAAAAG